>Ga0070706_100000596_pt1 | contig 41836 bp, 36 predicted proteins | sample KBSK5501metaG_FD_65476 | JGI IMG/M metagenome (GOLD analysis project Ga0070706, IMG submission 65476) | Corn, switchgrass and miscanthus rhizosphere microbial communities from Kellogg Biological Station, Michigan, USA - KBS K5-50-1 metaG | ecosystem: Host-associated > Plants > Roots >... | reverse complement strand
GGCCCGGAGAGCCATCCCGATCCGAGTCTTCCGCCGGTGACCACCACCACGGTACCGGGCGGGGTAGACTCTTTATTCACTTTGCCAAAGTCCTCTCTGAATGTGCTGCGCGGAAGCATCGAGAGTATGGGCCGTTGAAGGTCAGTCGTTGCCCCCATGCGTCATCAGGAGTACGGGACAAGATATCCATGGCAGTTTCTGAAAACAATCGCCGCAGAGAGGACAAGTCCCTGGGCATGGATCAGCCCATCACCCGGCGGGATTTTTTGAATTCCACATTGCTCGCCTCAGGCAGCCTTCTGACGGCCGCTACCCCGCTGCAACTTCTCGGCGCAGAGGACGACTGGACCGGCTACGGCGGCGTGGGCGATTACAGCAAGTCAAATGGAAATACCCTCGAAGTCCTGGCGGCCGGCCATCGCATTCGTGACGGCGAGTTTGACCGTCTGCCCGCCAACTTCATAGACACGGGCGAAATGTTTGATTGCGTTGTGGTGGGTGGTGGCATCAGCGGGCTGGCGGCGGCCCTGTTCCTTTTGCGAAAAGGCGGCAAGAATCGTACCTGCCTGGTTCTGGACAATCATCCTGTTTTCGGAGGGGAAGCCAAGCGCAATGAGTTTGTTGTGGATGGCCATCGCTTGATGGCGCACCAGGGCTCCGCGGTTTTCTTTGTTCAATATCCCCACAGTTTTCTCGGTCGTTTTTACGACTCGATCGGCCTGAAAGCTCCTCGACTGCAATATCAGAAATGGGCAAGTCCCGCGAAGGAGATGGCGCTCAGTAAAACTCCTTACGACATGCTCGGAAGCGAACCGGCGACCTACGGATTGTATTTCGCAGCGAAGTTTAGCCAGAAGCCAGGCGTGTGGCTGATTGATCCCTGGGGAAAGAAACTTGAGGGCGCGCCCATTTCGGAGAGTGCGCGTGCTGAATTGTTGAAGTGGCGGGCAGGTCTGCAGCCGGAGGAGAAGAGGCCCCAGTATTGGGGGGACGAGATCTCGAGACATCTCGATTCGATTACGCTTGAAGAGCACATGATGCGGCGCTTCGGCATCAGCCGCGAAACCATCCGGACTTTCCTCTCTCCCGTCGAAGGCGGCGGATCCGGCCTGGGGCCTGACGTTCTATCGGCGTACGCCGACTACGCAGCGGACATGCTGCACCCACTGCAGAGCGACGATACCGACCAGATGTTTCCCGGTGGCAACACGGGAATCGCACGACTCATGGTGAAGACGCTTATTCCCCGGTCCATCGCGGGGGACGACAGCATGGAAGCGGTCTGCCGTAATCACCTCAATTTTGCCGCACTCGACCAGCCGAACTCACCGGCGCGCATTCGGCTGAACTCCACGGCCGTGTGGGTGAAACACGACGGCGATCCGGAGAAGTCCGAGTCGGTTTCGGTCCTTTACCTGCGCGCCGGGAGGATATATCGGGTAAAGGCGCGCTCCGCCGTCATGGCGGGCGGCGGTTGGGCTACCAAACATGTGGTTCGCGACCTTCCCCAGGCGCAGCAAGGTGCATACGGCCAGTTTTATCGATCTCCGTGCCTGATGGCAAACGTAGCCGTCCGGAACTGGCGCTTTCTTTACAACATGGGAATCACCGGGTTTCGTTGGTTCGAGGGCGTCGGCAACTACACCGAGGTGCGGAAGACGGCGTTGATGGGCGCGGACGCGGCCACGATCGGCCCCGATTCTCCGGTAGTGCTTCCTTTAAAGGTCTTGTATTCCTATCCCGGTTTGCCAATCGCCGATCAGGGACACCGGGGCCGGGGAGAGATGCTTGCAACCTCATTCAGAGAATACGAAAGGCGAATTCGCGAGCAGTTTACCGATATGTTCGCCCGCACCGGTTTCGACGCCCGGCGGAACATTGCGGGAATCATTCTGAACCGCTGGGGACACGCCTATCTCAACCCGCAGCCCGGCTTTTTCTTCGGCAAGGACGAAAAACCTGCCCCGAGCGAGGTTCTACGAGCCACCCCTTTTGCTCGCATTGCCTTCGCCAATACCGATCTCGCCGGCATCATGGATCATCGAAGCTCGATTCTGGAGGCGGGACGCGCGGTGGGACAGTTACTGGACCAGGTCTTGACGGACTAGAGAATTGGGTAGTCTCCTCTGTCGAACCCCGATTCCCCCGCCGTTTCGGTTCACCCGACACCGGCGATGGCCTGACTGCTCGCCCCGGTGGTTCCGATGGCTCCCGCCGCTATGCGACAGGGAGGAGCCCGCTGGCGCGAATCGCATCGACGGCTTCGTGGCGATCGTCGGCATCCACCTCTTTCATAATGCGGCGAAGATGGTTTTTCACCGTAAACTCAGACAGGTTCAAGTTGGCCGCGATCTCCTTATTAGTGAGTCCCCTCTCAACCAGGCGTATGAGTTCAAGTTGCCGCCGGGTCAAACAATACTTAGCGTTTCCCGGCAGCATGGGAAATCTTGCCCTGGTCCGATAGTCACGAGACAGGTGCCGGCCGAGCGCCATGCAGAACCGGGGAGGCCACGCCGCCTCGCCTCGCGCCACACCCAGGACGGCGGCGATGATCTCGGAGGCTGAGGCTTCCTTCAGCACGTAGCCACTGACTCCGAGATACGCCGATCTCACGAACGAGTCCAGATCTTCGTCCATTCCAAACAGGATGACCTCGATCTTGGGAGCTCGCTCGGACAAATCGCTGAGCAAGTTTGTGGCTTGCCTTGTGGCCATGGAGTCCATCAGCAGAATGGCACAGCCAGAAGCGAAAATCTCCTCCAGCGTGGATTCGGTGTAACGGCTTACGCCGGCGATCGACAGGCCGCCACGCTTCTCAAGCAGACGAGCCAGGGTCTCGCGAAGGAGGCGATTCTCGGCTAAAAGATAAATGCTCACCGGTGCCGAGAGAACTTCATTGCCGCTCTGCATCATGGGTGAGCCAACTCCAAATACCACTGAGCGTAGGGGCTTATGATGCGGTTACCTTTCGGGAAGAATGTCGTGATGGATTCAGAAATTTTATGGTGCAGCAAGGTCCACTGTCAATCAAATAGGCTTACGGGGTCGCATCCTGATTTCGCATTTGGGACGCTACCGACTTCATGGAAACGTAGTAGACCAGCTCTATATTTCGGAACATTTCAAAGAATAAATAGGGAGAGCCTTGCGGGCTCGCGAACCCCTACTCCATTTTTATAAATCTATGAAGTTATTGTTGTGCATACAGATTCCAGTAGAACTGAAAGTAATACAGCAGATAGTTTGGTGTAGCAGGCACTAACCAGGGTACATTTCCTTTGATTCTCCAGGCCAAGCCCACTAGTGCTTGGTTTTTAGTGCTTCGGGCGCGACAGTATGCTCTCCGCCAGGGGCGCATTTGACAGGGCCCATTGCTCACCTAGACGCGGCACTCGTGACCAACTAGTGGCTGGCTCAGAATTAACCCCCCTTGAGCCTTCCTTTTGTTCCGTCAGAAATCAATACTTAATCTTTCGACTAGGCGGGGAGGGGGCGATGAATAAGGTGATTCGCATTCTGGTTGCTAATCGGCCAAAACTGATGCGGGAGACGCTTCTGGCGATGCTTTCCGAGCAGCCATGGATCGAGGTTGTCGGAGAGGTATCGAACGACGCGCAGATTCCCGGCCGAGTCAACGAGAGTTCGCCCGATTTGCTGGTCATTGCGGTCGACGAACCAGGAAAGCGTCCCAGCCTTTGTGACTCGCTCCTGCGACAACATCCCGAGCTGCGCATCATTGCCGTAGCTCCCTACCAGAACTACAGCGTGTGTTACTCGGCGTCGCTAGACATCCGCTCCGATGACATCGAAGCCTCGGAGGAAGGTTTTCTGAGCGCGGTGCGTCGAGTTGCGGAAGGCGTGGGGGTGCAGTGCGAAGTCTAGGCGTTGGCACAGCCACTGAAATGGAGAAGGGCAGGACGATGTTGCACGGTAAAAAATTCCTACTGCTCACATTGCTTGTCTCCTTGCTTTCTTGTATCTACGCATGGACGCAGGAACAAGAGAACGACCGGCGGCACGCTTCAGGGTATGTCGCAGCGACTGCGGGTCGGGAAAGACTCTCTGATCTCGCCAAGGAAAATCTGGAGCGCGTGGCGGCGTCTTCGTCGCTACTGCAGACAGTGTTGGTAAAGGATCCGGGAATTCTGGTGGAGTTGAAGCGTTGGGTCGCCAAGGAGGCAACCGACAGCGGGCAGGTCGTCGACGACAACGCGCTGACTGACCAGGCCATCTTTGACCGACTGGATCGCGATGTGGCATTCCGGTCCGTTGCCACGCAATTGGTGCAGCGTTACGGTTACCTGATTCCGACGCTTAATCCGGACTCGGAAGTAGCCAAAGAGCAAGACCTCATCCTTAAGCAGCGCGCCCGTCGCTTGGTGCAATTGGAAGACCAGGAAGACTCGGGAGCCCCGGGCTCCCGCCAAGCTGATAGGTATCAGCAAGCGCAGGAGCCAAAGGCAGAACGCACAACCGTTTGCGACCCGCGAACCAACACGGATTGCGAACAACTCCGGTCCAACCGCCGACTTCCGCGAAGCTCGCTTACTGACGAAACCCCAGCAAATGAACCGTCGACACCGATATTGCCCGAGCAGAGGTCGCCGTCTGATCCGATGAGAACGCTTCGCTCGGCCAGCGGCCGGGATGTGCCGGGCACAGAGTATGCCAACGCAGATCCAAATCTGAACCTGGCTGCGGACGTTTCGAGGCGGTCGTCCGAGACGTTCGGAAGCATTTCCCCCAGTATATCCGCCACCGGGATAGATGATGTCGATAGTCTGCTCCGGCAACGTGGCCGGGACGATTTTTCTTCGCTCACCACGGGAAGTCGTGGGCAGTCTGGGGAGTCAATGTCCTCGACCAGAACGGAAGCAAACCGGACCTACCGGCTTCCGGGTGAACCTGGGCTGTCGCCAAGTGCGAAACTTGCGCCGGTGACGATGATCCGCAAGAGCAACCCTTACGCTGACATTCCATCGCTGTATGACATGTATGTGCAGGCCGCTCCCCGGGATCGCGACCCGGAACGCTTCGGTATGGAGATCTTCCGCAACGGAACGCGGGAACCCGACGCCATCCCGATGGACCTTCCGGTCGGCCCCGACTACGTAGTTGGACCAGGCGATGGTTTGGCGATCAATCTTTGGGGCGGTGTTTCGCAACGGATGGTTCGACAGGTAGACCGCGAGGGCAGGATCAGCCTGCCCGAGGCAGGACCGCTGCTGGTGAGTGGCCGGACGCTCGGAGAGGTTCAGGAATCGGTGCAGCAGGTTTTACGCACCCAGTTCCGTGATATTTCGGCGGACGTTTCCTTGTCGCGGTTGAGGACCATACGAGTATACGTGGTAGGAGAAGTCGCCGAGCCCGGCGCTTACGACATCAGTTCGCTGTCTTCGCCTCTGAATGCGCTGTTTGCCGCCGGAGGGATTACCCAGCGAGGCTCCCTGCGCCACCTGAAACACTACCGCGGCAAGCAGCTAATCGAGGAGGTCGACGCCTACGACCTACTGCTTCATGGAGTGGGATCTGACGCCAAGAGGCTAGAGAATGGCGACTCCCTGCTGGTTCCCCCGATGGGCGGACAAGTCACCGTGGCGGGAATGGTACGCCGGCCGGCGGTCTATGAACTGCGCGAGGAAAAGTCGCTGGCCGATGTTCTTGATCTGGCCGGCGGAATCTTGCCCGCGGCGGCGCTCCGCCATATCGAAGTGCAGCGGCTCGAGGCGCATGAACGACGCACGATGCTGACCTTCAATCTGTCGCCCGACAGCAATGCCGACGCGGTTGCCGCGCAGCTTGGCGCCTTCCAGGTTCAAGACGGCGATCAGATTCACATCTTTCCGATCGCCCCATACAACGAGAAGGCGATCTATTTGCAAGGCCATGTGCTTCGCCCCGGCCGCTACTCCTATCACGACGGGATGCGACTCACAGATCTGTTGGCGTCGTATCGCGACCTTCTACCCGAGCCGGCGGGACATTACGCCGAAATCATTCGACTCAATGCGCCGGATTTCCGGCCCAGCGTGGAAAGCTTTGACCTGACGGCGGCGCTGGCAAATTCGGCGGCCTCTCCGAAATTGGAACCGCTCGATACGGTACGGATTTTCAGCCGATACGATTTTGAACTGGCCCCGACGGTCTGGGTCGGAGGTGAGGTGCACGCACCCGGTCAGTACCGCACTTCCGGCCAGGCGCATCTGCGTGACGCGATCTATCTAGCTGGAGGAATCTCTCCCGACGCCGGTTTGGAATCGGCCCAACTCTTCCGGACTCAATCCGACGGAACGATGAAAATCTTCAGTGTGAACCTGGGACAGGCGCTGGCGGGGAATCCCTTGGATAACCTGCTGCTGGAGCCGCGTGATCGCGTCTTAATTCATCGCAACTCCGCGCGAGTCGATCCGTCCACCGTCTATGTGAAAGGGGAGGTGGCCAAGCCAGGCCGCTATCCGCTCACGACCAACATGCACGTTGAAGACCTGGTCCGCACAGCGGGCGGGCTCAAAAGAAGCGCGGACCCCGCCAAAGCGGACCTGACGCGCTATGCCGTCGGAAGTTCGCCGGGCACGGCGAGCGAGAGTGTGCCAATTGAACTCGCGGCGGCGTTGAGCGGCAACGGAAACGACAACCTGCAACTGCGAGACGGAGACGTGCTGGCGATCCGCCAGGCTCCGGGGTGGAACGACGTGGGAGCGTCGGCCACGGTGCGTGGGGAAGTCCAAAACGCGGGCTCATATGGTATTCGCCCCGGTGAACGGCTGAGTTCGCTCCTGGAACGAGCCGGCGGATTTTCGCCGGAAGCTTACCCCTATGGCGCTGTGCTGATGCGGCGGGATGTGCGGGAGCTGCAGATGCAGTCTCACCTGGCTCTGGTGCAGCGAATGAAAGCGGAGGAAATCAATCTCAAAGCGCTTCCAGAGGCCGACACCGATCAAAAGAATGCAAAACTCACGGCGGTCGCGCAAACTGAAACCGCTCTCAATCAACTCCAAGCCAATGCACCCATTGGCCGGGTAGTGGTTCACATTCAGCCGGATGTCAAGCAATGGCGAAACACTGCAGCGGATGCCCCTTTGCGCGATGGCGACGTGCTTTTGATACCCAAGAAAGCAAACTATGTCATGGTCTCGGGACAGATTTTCAACCCGACCGCAATCAGTTACCGGCCCGGCAGGAGCGCCCAGTGGTATCTCAGTCAGGCGGGAGGGTTGACGCAGATGGCGGACAAGCAATCCGTCTTTGTCATCCGAGCCGATGGATCGGTGATCGCTGCGAAAAACAATTCGGGATGGTGGTCGGGTAATCCGCTAAGCGCGGCTTTGAAGCCTGGGGATTCCATTGTGGTGCCGGAAAAAGCGCCAAGGATCGGAACCCGAAACTGGTCAACGGCCTTACAGGCGGCGCAGATTGCCACTTCGGTGGCGCTTACAATCGCTTATATCAAGCCGTAATGAACCAATCTCTGAGGATGTGGAGCAGGGCGGTGATGGTGACTTGTGGATGGGCAGCAACGAGTGTCATCGTCGCACAACCTGCTTACAGCGCACCACCGCAAATACAGGTTGAGAGGCAAACTGACGCAAAGCCAGACGACGCGGTCGATGTAGGGGACCAAAGCAAGACGAAAGCGGGCAATCGTTCGACCGATTTCACGGAGTGGCATCCGCTGGCATCGCCACTACGGCTCCGCGACTGGGGTGGGAGTTTTTTGCAAGACCAAAAGCAGATCTGGACCGCTCCCACGCGGCTCCGATTCTCAGACACCGAGTGGTTAGTTCCTTTGGCCGGATTCTCGGCCGGCCTGTTGACGACCGACCGGGATGTCAGCCTCCATTTGTCTCGCGATCCGAAGACCATCAGCCACTACAACACTGTTTCCAACGCTGGAATCGGGGCGTTGGTGGGAGGGGCGGCTGGATTGTGGTTGTTGAGCTACCCTTCCCGCAACGACCACTGGCGCGAAACTGGCCTACTGGCTGGTCAAGCCGCGCTCAACGGCCTGGTTGCAGTCGAGGCACTGAAGTACTCTCTAGGCAGGGAGCGGCCACTACAGGGAAACGGCTCGGGGCATTTCTTTCAAGGGGGAACGTCTTTCCCATCCGAGCACGCTGCCGCGGCGTGGGCTGTAGCAGGTGTGATCGGACACGAATACCCCGGCCCGCTGCCGAAGTTGCTGGCGTACGGCATGGCTTCGCTAGTCAGCTACTCGCGCATCCGCGCCGAGCAGCACTTTCCCGCTGACGTTTTCGTCGGTGGCATACTGGGCAGCCTCATCGCCCAACAGGTCTATAGCCATCATCACGACCCCGAGCTCGGCGGCAGTGCGTGGCGCTACATCGGCGACGTGCTTCGCGGGGACGGACGATCGTCTCCACAAAACCAGGGATCGCCGTATGTTCCGCAGGACAGCTGGGTGTATCCGGCGCTGGAGCGCTTGGCAGGGTATGGCCTGATTGACAGCGGATTTGCCGGGATGCGTCCCTGGACACGAAGGGAATGCGCGCGGCTGGTGAATGAGGCGGAAGATCACCTGGCAGACAGGGCTACGAACGACGAGGCGGCGAGCCTCGTCTCCGAGCTCGGACGCGAGTTCCGTCCGGAAATTGAAGCAACCGAGGGCAGCGATGGAGGGGCGTTTCGTGTGGAGTCTGTGTATAGCCGGACTGGATACATTTCGGGCACGCCGATCAGGGACGGCTTCCACTTTGCGCAGACGCAGATCAACGATTTTGGACGTCCCTATGGCAAGGGCTGGAATAACGTAACCGGCTTCTCGGCGTACGCCACGCGAGGCCGCTGGGTGACTTATTTTCGCGGCGAATGGCAGAACTCCTCCGGCTTGCCGGCGCTGCCCCTGGCGGCGCGAGAAACGATTCAGCAAGTCGACCACCTTCCGCAGACGCCACCGAACACCGGCCAGCCTGCCGTAAGTCAATTTCAAGTGCTTGATGCCTATGTGGGCCTGATGTTTTCCAACTGGCAGGTATCTTTCGGGCGTCAAAGTCTCTGGTGGGGACCGGGTGACGGCGGCCCGATGATGCTCAGTGACAATGCTGCACCGCTCAACATGTTTCGCATTAACCGGGTGACGCCGTTCAAGCTGCCCAGCGTACTGGGATGGTTGGGACCCATGCGGCTGGAGTTCTTTTTGGGCCAACTGAGTGGGCAGCAATTCATGGCCCTCAACCCCGCCGTCGGCAGCTTCGGGCAGACACTCCACCCGCAGCCTATGATTCATGGTGAGCGATTCACCTTCAAGCCAACCCCGAACTTCGAATTTGGTTTTTCCCGCACCGTCATCTTCGCCGGACAAGGCGTTCCCTTTACTCTTCGCTCCTTTGAGAAAAGCCTTTTTAGCCTTAGTAGGTCGGCCACAGCCGACCCGGGCGATCGGCGATCGGGATTGGACTGGTCATACCGCGTGCCTAAATTCCGCGACTGGGTGACGTTCTACGGGGACGCGTTCGCCGACGACCAGATTTCTCCGATTGCTTATTTTGATCGTTCGGCAATTCGTGGTGGCCTTTATTTTTCTCGACTGCCAGGTCTACCCAAGCTCGACTTCCGCGCAGAGGGTGTCTACACGGATCTGCCAATCGGAGGAGCCGTCAGCCATGGTTTTTTCTACTCCAATGACCGCTATCTCAATGGCTACACCAGCCAGGGCCAACTGTTGGGTAGCTGGATTGGTCGACAGGGACAGGGCGCGCAGGCGTGGGCGAACTACTGGTTCAGTGCGCGAAATCGGCTGCAGATTAACTACCGGCACCAGAAGGTGAGTCACGAGTTTATCACTGGCGGTGGCACTCTGACTGACGTAGGGTTACGCAACGACTACTGGTTGCGGCCCAGTTTTGGCATTTCGACGTCATTGCAATACGAGCGCTGGCTATTTCCGGTGATTCAACCCAAGGCCGCGCGGAATGTGCGCGCGACGCTAGAGATTCAGTTTCAGCCCCAAAAACTGTTTCGGCGCGGTGCGGACGGTGACACACCCGGAACTGGGGGGCGTCCGTGAGTGGGCGCAAGGCCGACCAATCGCGGAACGGCTTGGTTGCACGATTTAGGCGTATCTGATTAGTGCTGAACGGGTTAGCTCACAAATGCCCTGTAAGTGAGAAGGCGAAGCTGTGATTCGCACCAGGCGCTGAGATTCAGCACGAGATGAGTTCGGGAATGACATCGCGTGAAGTTACCACACCGATGGCTTCGACCATTGAATCAGGTATGCCTGTGTCGGCGCGATGGTACGCGGCGTACACCTGCGCACGTCACGAAAAGCGGGTGAGGGAACAACTCGAGGAAAGGCACATTCGCTGCTTTCTGCCGCTGTACAGCAGCCTCCGGCGCTGGAAGGACAGGCAAAAGGAGCTGGAACTAGCTTTGTTTCCCGGGTATGTTTTCGTCCGTATCGCTTCGGGAGACCGCTTGCGCGTGTTGCAGGTTCCGAGTGTCGTCGGCTTGGTATGCTTCAGCGGGCATCCGGCTGCGCTGGAAGACGATGAAATTGAATTACTACTGAGCGGAGTTGCCAACGGCGCACGGGTGGAACCACATCCTTACTTGAAGCTTGGCCGCCGAGTTCGCGTGAGATCCGGTCCGCTAGCCGGGACGGAGGGCATTCTGGTGCGAAAAAAAGAAAAGTTCCGGGTTGTGGTCTCGATCGATCTCATCATGCGCTCGGTAGCGGTCGAAGTAGACGCGGCAGATCTGGAATGAGGATGATCCCCCCGCGAGTTCGGTGGCTTTTTGTTTGTGCGCATAAGCATAGCTAAGAGAAAGATAAGCATAGCCAAGAGAAAGATGATATGCATTCTTCCGTCGGGGTAGGCAAGGCACCAACAGAGCACATCGGAATAGGAGAAGAGGCGGCAGTTGACCTCCGTCTGGTAGAGGCGACTGGGCGGCGGAGCGCGGCGGCCCACTTCCGTCGTGTCATCGTCACCTGTGAGGTACTGGCCGATCTCGGGACTATAGTTTTCTCGGTGCTTTTGAGCTATGCGGTGTATTCCTATCTGTCGCTGGGCAGACGCCTCCACTATCCCACCCATGCAGTGTTTGGCCTGGCGGTAGCGTTCGCACTGGTCATGGTTCTGATGCTGGACCGGGTTGGAGCATACCGCCGTGCCAACAGCCTGCTGCGAGTACGGGAAACCGAGCAAGTGTTACAGGTGTCTGCGCAGGCGTTCCTGATTGCCCTTGCGGTCTCATTTTTCAGCAATGTCCTTTTCTCGCGCTGGGTCCTGGTGCTGTCCCTTACGATTGTGCCGCTGGCGCTTTTCATTGAAAAAAGCCTGATGTACCTGCTGGTACGTGCTCTTCACTCCCGCGGATTGGGAATCGAAAGGGTACTCATCTATGGCTCGGGGGGGACGGGGCGTCGCGTATTTTCGGTGCTGGAGCGATCTCCGAAACTGGGCCTGGAGCCGGTTGGTTTTGTCGACGACCAGCCGCTCAAAGTTGGTGGAACCGTTTTTGAAATGGGATACGAGCGAAAACGCTCGGCGCAGATATGGGGAGGGCCTGTGAGCGCCGAGTTGATCCAGCGCCATGCAGCGGACCTGGTAATCGTTGCCATACCTTCGATTGGGCGTGATCCCTTTCTCCACACCGTGGAAGAGGCATTTAAGGCCAACGCTCGTGTTTCTTTTGTGCCCAGTCACTTTGTGCCCGACCGGTGGGTCGACTATCAGGATATCGATGGCGTGTTATTGGCCTCGTTTGAGAGATCGACACGAAGAATCGCGTACGAACTGCTAAAGCGACTCTGCGACGTCGCCGGATCACTCGCCCTGCTCGCACTCGGGGCACCGCTGTTTCTACTGGTGGCCATCCTTATCAAGATGGACTCGCCCGGCCCGGTTTGGTTCAAGCAGGAACGAGTGGGACAGAATGGACGGGTGTTCCAGATGTTAAAATTTCGTACGATGGGTCTGGAAACCTTGCCCTACGACTATTCGCCACGAGCCTCCGGCGATCCTAGAATCACTCGCATCGGGAGATTTCTGCGCCGAACCAGCTTGGACGAGCTCCCACAACTGGTGAACGTCGTGCAGGGAAAAATGTCTCTCGTCGGGCCCCGCCCGGAAATGCCTTTTATCGTAGAGCAATACTCAGAACGGCACCGTCAAAGATTGCAAGTGAAGCCGGGACTTACCGGCCTTTGGCAGCTGAGCGGAGACCGGGCGTTCCTCATTCACGAGAACGTCGAATACGACCTGTACTACATCCAGCACCGCAATTTTTTTATGGATCTGGCCATCTTGTTGCACACGTCGATATTCGCCATGCGTGGAGTGTAAAACTTCCTGTGATTAACGCGAGAAAAGCCGGAGAGGTTGGGTTGGAGAATTCAAGAAAGGATGTGCCCATCCGTGACGTGGAGGAAATTCCGGAAATCGACTTTTCCTATGCGCGGAAAGAGCGTGAATCGGAGTCGCTTTCGCTGGACCGAGGGTGGACGTCGTACTCCTGGTTGATTTGGGAAAATCGCAGGCTGCTTTACAAGGTGGCGGTTCGCGTGCTCCTTGCAGCTAGTCTCATCGTCTTTCTCGTCCCCTCCCAATATGACTCCACAGCTCGCATTATGCCACCCGACCAGGGTGGTAACGGAGCTCTGTTGTCGCTCCTGGCAGGGAAAGCTGCTGGTTCTGAGGGTGCTTCTCCCGGACTCGCGTCGTTAGCTGGGAATTTTCTGGGCTCGACCAACAAGGGAGCTTTGTTTGTCGACCTTGCCCGTAGCCGCACTGTGGAAGATCACCTCATCGATAGATTCAACCTACAGAAGATTTACCGGGTCCGCTATAGGCAAGATGCCCGCATGACGCTTGAAAAGCGCACCTCCGTAGACGAAGACCGGAAAAGCGGAGTGCTATCGATCACGGTGACCGACGTGAGCCCGCAACGAGCCCGCGATATCGCTCAGGCTTACGTGGAAGAGCTGGATCGTCTGGTGTCTCAAGTCAGCACCTCCGCGGCACGGCGAGAGCGTATTTTTATCGAGCAACGCCTGGCATCGGTCAAGACCGATCTAGAAGATGCGGAGCAACAGTTTAGCGCCTTTGCCAGCAAGAAGGGCACACCTGACATCAAGGAGCAGGCCAAGGCGATGGTCGAAGCCGCGGCGCTGCTGCAGGGGCAAATGATCGCTGCGCAATCTGAACTACAAGGTCTGGAGCAGATATATACGGGCAATAATATTCGCGTGCGTTCTCTCAAAGCTCGCGTTGGTGAGCTCCAGAGTCAGCTTCAAAAGCTGGGGGGCACCGATGCTTCGATAGCCGCGGACGCATCCGACTCAGAGAAGATTTATCCCTCCATCCGTGAGTTACCGCTACTGGGGGTGCAGTGGGCCGATCTGTACCGAAGGATGAAGATCCAGGAAACCGTCTATGAGCTGTTGAACCAGCAATACGAGCTAACCAGAATCCAAGAAGCTAAGGAGATTCCGACGATTCGCGTGATTGACCCCGCGAACGTCCCTGAAAGGAAATCTTGGCCGCCCCGATTGTTGATTATTTTGCTTCTCACCACAAGCTCACTTATTTTCACGACAGGGTGCATCGTGGGATCAGCGTATTGGCAGAAAGTGGATCCGCACAACCCGGGAAAGTTGCTGGCAAAGCGAGTGTGGACGGCAGCTTCTCGGGACAGCCGTCATCTGATCGAACGGCTACCGCTCAATGGCCTGCGCTCGCGCCTGTTTTCCAAGCCAAAAGCAGGAACACCGGAATCCTAGCTCTTGGACCCGACTTGAATCGCCGTGCGGACTCAGTGGCTCGAGGTTTCGGGGCAAGGATGCGCACCCCGCACTCCGTGCTGTTGGTTTCTGACGGCTTTGCCGCGGACCCCATCTGTGGCGGGGTTGCGGTCAATTGCATATCGCCCCAGGCCCATGGGGTAAATTCCTCACCCTTCGCTGCTGCTCTTCGGGACAGGAGCAGGGGCGTGTTCTTGCGGACCCTTCAATGAGTGCGACAGTACGGCTGTTGAGAGGTGTAGCCATCGGAGGCGAGGCGCTTCTGCTGGGTTGGTTGCTGGCGACGGAGGATCTTAGCGGGGTCGGCTTCCTCGCTCTCGGTATGCTGGGAGCCGTTTTTGTTACTGCGACAGCCTCGATTAATTGGCCCTTTGGGGCTATGCTGCTTCTTAGCGCTGGCAGTGCAATGCCTCGGTTTGCGGGGACTGTGGCAGGCCTTCACGTGCGTCCCGAACACGTTGCCATTGGTTTTGTTGCGTTGGCAATCTGCGGCCAAGCCCTAAAGGAGCGCAGGCGTCCCGGTCTGCGCTTGCGAGCGTTCGACTACCTTCTGATTGCTTATGTGGGGCTGAATTTTTTCACTTCTGCCGTGACCTCCCCTCAGCCTCACCTGACCCTGCGGTGGGCCACGCTGAACGCTATCGTCGTCGGCCCCTACTTCTTGATTCGCTTGCTGATCAGAGACGAAAGCGGACTTCATCGAGCGTTCCACCTGTTGCTGTGGGTTGGCGCGGTCGAATCTGCCTACGGCATCCTGTGTTTTCTATCGAACCACCTTTTTCAGACATCATTCGGTGTCCAGGTAGGACAGTACGGCGAGATTCCCGGGATATACGGCACACAATTTGAAGCGAATGTGTTTGGTAGCTACTCAGCCTGCTGTGCGGTCATGTTTCTGGCGTGTTTCTTGTTGAGCCCCGAATTACGGCGTGCCTGGTATGGGTGGGGTTTTGCCATCACACTGATAGGAGCGCTAATCAGCTTGGCGCGTTCGGTGTTTTTGGCATTGCCCGTCGCCGCTGTCCTAGTGGTTTGGATTGCCCTGAAGAAGGGTCAATTCCGAATCCGGAGACTTGCCCCCCTCATGCTTGGGGTCGGCTTACTACTGGTGGCCTTCAGCCCGATGGTCATGAACTTGGTTCGCGAGCGATTCAGTACGATTGACCTCAGCGAAATCTCAGCCGACAACACGACTTTGGAGCGCTTGCTTCAAATGGCAGTCGCGATTGAGGACATTCAGGCACGTCCCATGCTGGGAACCGGGACCGCCAGCTTCCACTTGTTCTTTGATCCGAATGATTACCCTGTGGGCTTCGCAGGCGACGCGGAGGAGCCGGGTTGGATCAGCAATACGCCACTTCGCATTCTTCACGATACCGGGGTGGTCGGTCTGATGGTCTTCCTGCTGTTCGTCGGGTATCTGGCTGTCGCCGTACGTAAAGCGGCCAAAAATGCCAGCGGAAGGAATACGGCAATCTTGACGGCACTTTCCGCAGGTGGCGTGCTCTATGCGATTGCGTTTCAAGCCACCGAGGCGACCATGTTGGCCTTCACCTGGGTTCACCTCGGCCTTTTGGCGGCCGCCGTTACGATTCTTCAACAAGAACCTCTCCGGCTGGAGGACCGCGAAGCCAGATGACTAGCGCCAAAGACTCGGGGTGTGATTTGGCTGTTGCCTACCGGATTTATCCGGCAGTTTCGAAACCTGCCATTGGTCTGCCTTTCAGTGAGGATAAATACTTGCTTTCTGAGGTGTGTTTAAGATCTTTCAAAGAATCACTCGGCCGCTTGCGCGCTAAGATATGGGTCCTGCTGGACGGCTGCCCTCCTGAATACGAAGCGCTGTTTCGCAAGTATTTCGCGCAAGAAGACTTGAATCTGATCGGGTTAAATAACATTGGCAACCGTGCTACTTTCTCCAAGCAAATCGACATTCTTCTGGAACAGCAAGACGCCGATTTTGTCTATTTTGCAGAAGACGATTACTTTTACCTGCCGAACCAGTTTCATCTGATGCTTGACTTCCTGACTGCAAATGCAGATGCGCACTTCGTTTCTCCCTATGACCATTTAGATTGTTACTCGCTGGAGTTGCATCGTGGTCCAAAGTGGCTGAGAGCTCAGGGCTCCCATCACTGGAGGACTGCGGCATCTACCTGCCTGACCTTTCTGACCAGAAGGGAAACCTTGGCGAAGTACGAGACTGTGTTTCGCACCTATGTGTACGGCAACAATGATTGTGCCCTGTGGCTGACTCTTACCAAGCACCGGATTTTCAATCCGCTGGCTGCGGCCCGCTATTTTTTCCGCGGGCTGTTCTATTGGAAAATTCTAGTGAAGGCTTGGCTGTACGGCTGGCGCCAGATTCTGTTTGGAAGAAAGCTAAAATTGTGGGTTCCGATTCCCGGGATCGCCACTCACCTGGACGGCAATTCTCTCTCACCAAGTGTCGACTGGCGCGGTCTAATGCAGCAAGCAGTTGAGGTTAAGGTTTGAGCCGGTTGGTCAAGTTTTATTCGCTGTCGTGACTGTCATGGCAATCAGAGTGCCGCGCCAGCGCTGTCACTGTCATCTCGTTTTTCGGCCCGTGTGAAGAGTCCGAAACCTTGGCATGGACTAGCTTATTGATGGGTGCATTGCCTGCAACCAAGCCCCATAACAGTGGGGGTGGGGCTACAGCCGCCAAATCAGAGAGCGCGGACAAGAGTGACCATTTGAAAACGCTAATAGTTGTCCTTAACTGGAACACCTACGAAATGACCAAGGAATGCGTCCAGAGTCTACGGGCGATGGAGGGCGACTCGTTCGACATTTTGATTGTCGACAATGGTTCCCAGGATGGCTCACTAGAGAGCCTTCGGCAGGCTTTTCCCCAGATCACGATGATCGCAAATGGCCGCAATCTTGGATTTGCATCCGGTTCCAATGTGGGGATGAAACGAGCGTTGGAACAGGGTACCGACTATGTTCTGCTAGTGAACAATGACACCGTTGTGAAGCCGGATCTTCTGGCTGAACTTCTGGCTGAGGCGAAACGCAGCTTGAAGGCCGGGATGGTATCGCCGAAGATTTACTACGCCGACCATCCTGATCGCATCTGGTGGGCGGGTGGCACATTTAGTCTGTGGCAAGGGGTTCCCCGCCACCTCGGCCGGAATGAGAAAGAGCGTGGCCGGTATGAAACGGCCCGTAGCATCGACTGGGCGACAGGCTGTGTTGTCTTGATAAGCTGCGCTGCTCTGCGCGAGACAGGCTTGTTCGACGAGAAAATTTTCGCCAATGCGGAGGATCTCGACCTTTCCTTACGTATGCGGAGTCTGGGCTGGCAGATCCGTTATGCGCCCGCAGCCAAGCTGTGGCACAAAGAGGGGTTCGCTACGCGTAGAAACGTAGGGGAGCACGTGCGCTATTTCACCTCAACAAGAAATATCCTCTGGGTCATGCACAAGCACGCCCGAGCGCTTCAGTGGCTGACCTTCTGTCCGTATTTTCTGGTACGCTACGTTTGTGTGCTAGTGTTGAAATCGTTGAGCCGAGGGGACGTGAAGTCCGCCCTGGGTGCGCTAGGGGGTATCGTCGCCTTCTGGCGCATGAGATATCGTCCTGATTCTGCCGTACTGCCTGAGGAACTGACACGAACGACGCTGCCAATGACAGAAGATGCTGTAGTCTGTGCAACCCCGACTGACACGCGTCGGTGATCTAGAAGCAAGCGTTTTTTTAGGAGGAAGTAGACCTTGCGCATTGCGCTTTTTGGTGCCCGCGGAATCCCCCATACTTACAGTGGTACCGAGACATTCTTTGGAGAACTGGCCCCCCGACTAGCAGAACGCGGCCACGAGGTCATCGTGTATTGCCGCCGCAGTCTCTTTCGCGAGCGTCCGAGTACCTACCGCGGTGTCCGCTTGATTTATTTGCCTAGCATTGAAACCAAAACTTTGAGCACACCCACCCACACTCTGGCTTGCATGTTCGACGTTTTGTTCCGCAAGGTCGATGTGATGCTGGTAACCAACGTCGCCAACACCATGCACTGTCTGGTGCCACGCCTGTTCGGAAAAAAGGTAGCGTTAAATGTCGACGGCGTCGAGTGGAAGCGCTCAAAATGGAGCGCCTTGGGACGCTCCTATTTCTACTGGAACGCCCGCCTCGCAGGGAGAATTTGCCCCGATGGCATCATCACCGACGCAGTCGCGATGCAACGGGTTTATCTCGAGGAGTTCGGAACTCGTTCGGTGTGCATGGCCTATGGAGCGAACATCGAGCGTTCTGCGAATCCGGACGCAGTCCGCCGATACAACCTGGAGCCTTTTCAGTTTTACCTGGTGGCTAGCCGGTTGGTGCCGGAAAACAGTGCTGACCTTATCATTAAAGGATTCGAACGTCTCGGGGGTAACAAGATTCTGGCCATTGCGGGGGATGCCAATTACCGGAGTTCATTCGTCGATTCCTTGAAAAAAACACGGGATTCTCGCGTTCGCTTCCTGGGCCACGTCGCCGACAGCGATGATGTGAAAGAACTCCATTGCAACTGTTATGCCTACATTCACGGCCATAGTGTGGGAGGAACGAACCCGGCCCTCCTCAAAGCATTGGGATACGGCAACTGTGTACTCGCACTGAACACACCATTTAATCGCGAAGTAGTGGCGGAGCACGGAATTCTATTCGAGAATGATCCGGCCGACTTAGCCGCCAAACTTCGTTACCTGGAAGAACACCCGGAGGAGGTCGCCCGGTACCGCGAACGGGCGCCGCAGAGAATTATCGAAGAGTACTCCTGGGATCATGTCACCGACCAGTATGAAGACTTCTTCGCGCGTTTAGTGGCGGAGGAATACCCCGCCCTCGACTGTGAACTCGGCATGTACGTACCCAAACAGAAGGTGGCCGCCACGGCCGGAATCTTGGCCGACACTTTAGAGGAACGCTTGCCCATGCGATCATGATCTCCCCAGCTTTCTTTGCAGCTGGGATGATCGTGAACAGATTCAGGGACCCAACGAGAGTGAGGTTGGTTCGATGTTATGGCGGAATCCTCTAGAACAACAATGAGTACGAGTATTCATTTCGGCATGGGATACGATTTGCCTGCCAAACTTGCAGACGAGTCAGCTAATAGCAAAAATTGTTTTCTATCCTTTGAGACGTGCTTGCCGGGAGTACCGGAGAAAGGTGTCGGGGTATGAGGCTGCTGATTGCCGGTGGTGCCGGCTATTTGGGTACTACGCTAATTCCCAGACTGTTGGAGCGCGGATACTCCGTGGACGTCGTGGACTTGTTCTGGTTTGGAAATAACCTTCCTCCAGACACCAACATCCTCAATAAGGATATTTTCGCCCTGACAGTCCAGGACCTTATCGGCTACGACCAAGTAGTATTCCTTGCAGGCTTATCGAATGATCCGATGGCCGAGTATTCGCCCAGCATGAATTTTATCTTTAATGCAGCCGCGCCCGCTTTTCTCGCCTACGTCGCTAAGAAAGCGGGCGTGAGGCGTTATATTTATGCCAGTTCCTGTTCCGTCTATGGATATACCGAAAATGAGCTCTACGATGAGACTCGACAAGTCGGGTCCAGCTATCCTTACGGTATTTCCAAGCTACAGGGTGAGCAAGCAGTGATGAATCTCATGGATGACAACTTCTCTGTCATTTCCCTGCGCAAGGGGACGGTCTCCGGCTACAGTCCCCGGATGCGTCTGGACCTAGTTGTTAACACCATGTTCAAGTGCGCAATTCGTGATGGAGAGATCACGGTCAACAATCCTTCGATTTGGCGGCCTATCATCAGCATAGAGGATGCAGCATCGGCCTACATCCGGGCGATTGAGGCGAACGAGCTGGTCTCTGGCATTTTCAATGTTACTTCGGGGAACTACACAGTCGGAGAAGTCGCCGACCAGGTTAAAACGCAGATAGAAGAACAACTGGGCAGCCGCCTCAGGCTAAGGATAAAAAATGTCCAGGACGTACGGAATTACAAGGTGAGTTTCGAGAAGGCCAGAAATGTTCTGAGTTTTCACCCGCGACAAGACATCGGCAGCATCGTTCACCACCTGATCGAGAACATGGACAGGTTCTCTGATTGGGACAATCCGCTTTATTACAACATTCTGACCTTTCAGGCGCTTGAGGCTAAGGCCGCTGTTCCCGCATTCGCTCAACTCAGGACGGCGTAACCTGGGTGGGTTGTTGAATTGTTACTCTATGAAGATCGGAATAGATGGCCACACGCTGGGTAGTCAGTCCTCTGGTAATGAAAATTATTGCTTGAAGTTGCTGCGTGATCTGGCAGGGGCCAAGGCAAATGGCGAACGTTACGTCGTTTATTTCACTCACTTGAGTGGGCTCGCAAAGATTCCGATAACGGACCAATTTAAGGTAAAGCGAATCTTTCCAGCAAATCCCTTCATACGAATTCCACTCTCTTTTCCCTTCGAGTGTCGACGTGAAAAGTTGGACGTGTTTCACGCTCAGTACATCATTTCACCATTTTGTAATTGTAGGACTGTTACCACGATCCATGACATTCTGTTCGAAAGCCATCCCCAGTTTTACACTCGCTTCGAAAACCTCTGCTTCCGCGCCCTGATTCCCGGGTCAGCTCGTCGTGCTGACCACATCATCACCGTTTCGCAGTTTTCCAAGACAGACATCGTTTTCAGATACCAAGTGGATCCTGACAAGGTCACCGTAGTCCAGCAGGATCCTCAAGATGAGTTTCGGTTGATGGACAGCGACGAATGCAAAGAGATGATTGTTAAAAAATATGGGATCGTCGCGCCATTTGTGGTCTACGTGGGTAGGGTTAATGCTCGTAAGAATCTCGTCCGACTGGTGGAGGCGTTTTCGCGTCTTTATCGTAAGGGCATCCGCCATAAGCTCGTGATCGTGGGCAAACAAGACTGGATGGCGGAACAGGTGGTGCAGAAAGTGAAGGAGATGTCTCTTGAAGATGAGGTCGTATTCACAGGGTACGTCGACCGGGATGATGTGCCAGTGTTCTACAATGCCGCAGAGATGTTGGTATTCCCTTCGATCTGCGAAGGTTTCGGGCTACCCGTAATGGAAGCGATGGCTTGCGGTGTCCCGGTTGTAACCTCATACGGGTCGTCGTTGGAAGAGGCGGCGGGCGGAGCAGCGATTCTAGTCGATCCCTTTTCGGTTGAGTCCATTGCCGATGCCGTGGAGAAAGTCATCGCCCATCCCCAGTTGGCAATTTCATTGCGCGAGAAGGGCTTAAAGCGGGTGGCGGATTTTAGAAGTGCTCGGAAGCCGCAGCAAACCGTTTCCATTTATCGCAAAGTATGCGGAAGGAACTGAGACGCTGCACTCACCGACTCTGGGGCGGTGGATGGGGCGCATGCCCCGTCGACAATCGCCGGCGGCAGCAGCGACGCGCTGACCTCCCATGCGGATTCCGTGCCACCGTGGGACATCATACAGATCCGGATCGCGGTCCTGCGAGTCTTGGCAATAGGTCTGCCCTGCCACGGCTGGAGAAACGAGACAAGAAGGTTCAGATCCACGCACCTTGGAGGTTGCATGAGGGTTGTGGTTGTGGGAGCAAACGGCCAAGTGGGACGAGCCGTCGTGCAGGCGTTTACCGAGCATGATGACGAGGTTTGTGGGCTTACCCATGCCGAGATCGAAATCGTCAGCATGGAATCGGTAAAGACGTGCCTGGCCACGCTGCAGCCCGATGTCGTGGTCAATACCGCGGCTATGCATCACGTTGAGAACTGCGAGGCGCAGCCCGACAAGGCTTATGCGGCAAATGGGCTGGGTGCTCGAAATCTTGCGCTCGTAACCCGCAATCTAGGGTCTCTGCTCATCCACATCAGTACGGACTACGTTTTCGATGGCACCAAGGACACGCCTTACGTGGAGGAAGATACACCGTTCCCGCTCAATGTTTACGGGAATACGAAGCTGGCCGGCGAATATTTTATTCGCAACCTCAACGAAAAGCACTTCGTGTTGCGTACTTCAGCTGTTTATGGAAAGCATCCCTGCCGCGCGAAGGGCGGGAGGAATTTTCTAGACCTGATGCTTCACCTTGCCCGCGAACGAGGCAGGGTGCGTGTGGTGGATAGCGAAGTCGTGAGCCCAACATCCACGCTCGAACTCGCGCGCCAGATTGTAGCTCTCGCTAGCTGTGATGCATATGGTCTATATCACGCAACCGGCGAAGGCAGTTGCTCCTGGTATGATTTCGCCCGCGAGCTGTTCACCGTCACCAACACCAAAGTCGATCTTCAAGTGGCGGCACCGAACGAATTCCCTGCCAAAGTGCGGAGACCAAGTTATTCGGTACTTGAAAACTCCGGTCTCAAACGCCTTGGCGTGAACTGCTTCGCGACTTGGCAAGAGGCCCTCCGAGAATATCTGGGACAAACTTGCGATGGGACCATCAGTACCATTCATGCGCACCCAGTGCAAAATCCCTAGCAACTAGGATTGGTTTCTATGCGCTTGCGAAAAATAACGGTAGAGGTAGGGCGCAAGCAGACCCGAGCTGTGTGCTTGAGATTCGCCTGCCAGGGGAGAGCATGAGAGCGACGAATGGGCCGTTGATTCTGTGGCTGTTGTTGTTCTCCAGCATCGCGAGCGCCCAATGTAGCAGTGGTGCGAGCGCATGTCCCGCAGGCGTACCGCACCTGATACGGTTTAAGGGAGTCTTGAAAAATTCAGCAGGTCAAGGAGGCACGGTAGGCATCACATTTGCGATCTACTCCGACTCCAGCGGTGGAGCGGCATTGTGGCAGGAAAGCCAGAATGTGCGAGTCGATCAGCAAGGACGTTACGCCGCTTTGCTGGGGGTAACGAAGCTTGAGGGGGTACCGCCGGAGCTGTTTTCGTCGGGAGAGCCACGTTGGCTGGGAGTACAGGCGCAGCTGCCGGAAGAATCAGAACAGCCCAGGGTCCTGTTGGCAAGCGTGCCCTATGCCTTGGAAGCCGCCGACGCCCAAACCCTTGGTGGTTTGCCCCCGTCGGCTTTTTTGAGAGCCGCCCCCGGCAACTCCAGCCAGGCGTCCCAGGCTGCTGACAACCCTGGGAATTCTGCCGCCCAGGCGGTGGGGGTCGCGGTAGGAGCTGTAGGCCAATCAACCGGTCACCTGGTCAGCGCTCCGGTTGGAGTTGCCAATGCCATCCCCAGATTTTCTTCTCCTACGTCGATTGTCAGCTCTCAGATAAAGGATTCCAATGGCATGGTAACCATGCGGAATCTTGCAAACATTCTCTTCGCCGACCAGTTTCCAGGAGGGGTAGCGGACGCCGTCGCCGCATGCCCCGCGGAGGGGTGCGTTATCTACGCACTCTCACCGAACGTGAATCTTAACCTGGGAACAATAGATCCGGGGAGCAAAGCTATTACGCTTTACCTGGGGCCCTTTACTTACACCGTAACCCAGATAACTTTGCGACGGGACCTGCAGATCATCGGAATGGGCTCAGGCATTACCTTCTTGCAATCGGTCAACGGTAATAACCCGGTGATCGTAAGCCCGCAAGTGGACTACGGCGTTGCCACCAACGTGTTCCTTTCCGGTTTCCGCCTTATCGGATCGGTGGGTAATACCTCCGAAGATGCGATGCTGTGGGATGCAAGTGGACACTTCGCCTCAGGAGTCTGGTACTCGGAGGTACGCGACATTTTCATTACTGGCTTCGCCGGCAACAGCATTCACCTGGTGGGCACGAACGCGAATTACACTGGTATGAGCCAATTCATCGAATTTAACCGGGTGATTGTGTACCGGCCTAAGGGCGGAGGGAATGGCTTAAGGATCGAAGGCGCGACCTATGAGCTGTATTTCAACGATTGCCAGTTCGACGGCACGGCTGCGGGGGATGGAACCAATATCTTCATTGGCGCCCGCCCGGGCAATCCTTATGGGATCCCGATCGACATCAATTTTCGCGGATTGACCTCGCAAGATGCTGCCACTGCGGTACAAATCGACGGAGGCTGGGCCGTATCCTTCTACAACCCTCATCATGAGTACGTCTGGGGCGTCTATTCGCTCGGCGGAGACCTTGGAGCCAGCATCGCTGGTGTTACCATTTCCGATGCCGGTTTTCAGGCCAGTGGGGTGAACAACGGGGCGGGCTATTTACTGAGCGTTACCAACCCCGGGGCAGTCGGGGTCCGCTTCATTCACAACAACATCATGGGCCCGGCTGACACGGTGGTGCGCTCGTCCAATGGTGTCGGCATTGTGTACAAAGACAATCTATTTGCGGGCGGCACCAATCTACCGGTCACCGCCGGCATCATCACGCAGCTTTCCCCCGCCTCTACGATCAACATCGGCGGCGCGCACACGGTTGGGTTGAACAGTTCGACCATGCCAATTACTACCATCCAGTCTGGTCTCGGGCCCGGGGAGATGGCGACCTTCTTTTCCATCAACGGACCGGTGACGTTTGGCGCTGGGGGGAACCTCAACTTGATGGGCGAAAACACACTTACTGTGAACGGCTCGATCACCTTCGTTGTGAGCGATCTCGGGGCAGCTCCGTCCTGGATTCCCGTCTCGCGCTGGAGTGCTCGGGTTATACCGACTTCGAATCCGCCCTCATCTTCACCCTCACCCTTACCCTCACCATTCCCCCAACCCCCAAAGAGGCTCCCACAGTAGTTCGAATTTCAGAATTTTAGCTATTTGGGTGTCCCGGTAGAATGGGCCGCCACAGCCTCAGTGAGTTCACTGGCGGCGAATGGCACGCGCCCACAACCGCCGCCGTTTTAGGTCAAGCTGGGGTTAGAACCTTCCGAGCATCTCCTCCCGAATCATCCATCCACCTCTGGACCCTGCTCTCTCCGTTCGCCGGCTGCACCGTCTCTTAGGGCCACCGTAGGAGCGGGCTGGGCTGCCAAAGGCTCACGCATCCCATCCCAGCACCCCCTCGCGAGACTGCCTAATTTCTCTATTCGATTCTGCTCAACCAGAACCAGTTTCGTGGTTTGCCGGAACCACTTGAAAATATCGTGCAGAATCCAAAGCGGATCAGAGCTCAGGTATCGGCGGTAGACGATCAGGCGATTGCGGGCGTTGGAGTAACGCCGACTGGGACTGTAGTTGGTCACCATGAACCGCTTCCAGAGGAAGCGATGCGAAGTGGGCGAACCGAGTCGATGAGCCAGCACAGCCTGGCTCGCCTGGACAACCTTGAAACCATGCAACCGCAAACGAAGGCAAAACTCGTGGTCGACGTAATCCATAAACAACGATTCATCAAATTGTCCACAGACGCCAAACACGAAGGTTTTCAGGAAACTGCCCGAGGTCATCAGAGTCTTGACTTCCCGAAAGACGGAGATTGGCGCATGGGCTTGCTCGCGCATCGCCAACTTGTAGTTGGCGCCGATCATAGCAACCTTGTCCTGGAAAGGACAGGCCGCATAGGCTTCAAGGATTGCAGCCACGTAGTCCGGCGGTACGAGACTATCTTGATCGAATGTGGCAATCCAGGAGTATTGGCCGCTGGACAGGGCCCGTTCGATGCCCGTATTCAAGCCAGCGCCAACGCCCAGGTTTTGCTGGTTCCATATTACCTCCACGTCGCAAGCAGAGGCTGTTTTAGCGATCAAGGGATGAGCGGCGGATGTCGATAGGTTATCCACGATAATCAGCTTGCCTACCTGGGGGAGCAAAGCGCGAACATTTTGCTCAAAGCTCGGCTCGGGATTGTAGGTCACCATCACCGCGCATACGTCTGGATGCGTCCGGGCTCGGCGAGGCGACTCCAACTGAGATTCCGTGCGGGCAATATTCACTTGATCCTGATACCTCGACTCGGACCCGGAAAGTCCGACTTTCATCATTTCCCGTGGGGTTCAGACATCATTTAAGGAATTCCGCTATCGAGGGCAAAGCTAGGTCAAGACATCGGATCACGCTATTTCCTGACCTCCACGAGCAGATAGGGATTCAGCGGGGAAGCACGCAGCGCTTCGGGAAGAGAGTTTACGTACCACTTTGCTAAAGAGGCGAAGGGCCTTAGCAACCCCCTTTGAAACTTCCCGAAGCCGAAATATCCCTTCAAGGGAAGTGCTTTGAAGCTCCCGCAGGAGTGAAAGAGTCGCCTGGCCTCAGCATACGAGACCAGGTGATGGGTGCCACAAATTTTGTGAAAGTTCAAGCCGGTTTTCCGGCAGATAAGGCTGCGAAGTGGAACTTTCGGACTGAGCGCGTCGGTTGGACCATGCTGAACATCCACGGGGAAGGTCTTGTTGGGACAAGCGATGATAATTCTGCCGCCCTCTCTGGTTACACGCAACAGCTCTCGAGCGTAGGCTTTCCGCTTCTCCCAATAGTCAGGTCGCAGGGTGCAGTGTCCGAGCACAGTGCCGATGTGTTCGATCACGCCCAAAGAATAAACGACGTCGAAGGAATTGTCAGAGAAAGGCAGACTGCAAGCATCGGCGCACATGAAACGTCTTGAATCAAGACCAGCTTGTGCCCAGAACGGCGAGTAACAAGGAAGATCAACGCCGTAAGCTTCCGAACCGCTCAAATCCAGTTGCCGGATACCTTGACCCATCCCGCAACCAACATCGAGCACAGTTCTGACTGCCTCGTTGGCTAATAATGGCAGAAAGTAATCTTGGAATTGGCGGAGACCCGCGTGTTCTTGGTTCTCAATGTAGTCTTCGTGTGCGACCACGTGGTTCCACGGCTCTTTCAGCATCTCCAAGTAGCCGTATTCATTTCTGCCGTACGCCCGAGAACAGCTATTGCATGTCAGCGTTCCAGGCAGGGCAGCACCACAACCTACACAAACCAGGGGCACAGAAACCTGAGCGTCTATCATGCGAGAGTTCACGTTCATCCTTAGCCGGAACCTCCATTGTGCTCTCCGGCAACTGTCATTCTACATCCCGCTCCTCTTTTGCGGCGTTCGGCATGCCGCTGCTTTTCTCGAGCAAGGGAATGGTGAACTGGCGGACCAACTCAGGGAAAGCCCCTATTTTCTCTCCCCATCTTGATTGCTTTGCTCAGAAACCCTCGACCGGATGACCAGACAGCTAATTTTAGTACACCCAAGAGCATCACGTCTGTTCTCCAACCAAGAAGCAACAACCACCCTGTCATCGCTCTCCGAGGCGTTGCCGCGGCTTTGGTGGTGGATGGAGTGCTCGCGACGAGGTCGCTCCTGTACACTACATTGCTGTGTCCTTTGCTACCCCAATACAGGCAGCCCCCCCGCAAGAGCGCGAAATTGGGACCAAAATCGTCCGAAACACGGTATCTGGTGCACTAAGGCTTGTCGTCCTCGCCCCCATTCCGTTCCTGCTCACGCCATTTCTCCTACGACGTGTGGGAACCACGGGATTTGGGATTTGGGCTGTTCTCTTGTCTCTTAACGGCTTGACTGCCCTGGCCGACCTTGGGATCGTGGGGACGCTCACCAAACACGTATCCGAGCACTATACCCATCGGGACTATGCAACCCTTAACCGTGTGATAAATGCTGGCATCCTGATGTTTTCGGTCATTGCCATGGTTTGCGTTTTGACGGTCAATGCGGCCAGCGGATTTCTCATTTCAGTTTTCTTTCGTCAATCCTCGCTTGCCATACCGCAGCTTCAGCATGTGATTCGGTTTTTGAGTCTTGCCATCGCTTTGAATCTCCTCGCCTTCCCGTTCGCCTCGGTCATCTCCGGACTGCAACGGTTGGATCTGACCAACCTTCTTTGGGCTCTCAGCACCATTATCACCGCCTCGTTGGCTGCCATCTTTGTGGAGTTGGGAAAAGGGATACCAGGCTTGGTAGATGCCATCGTTCTAACTTCCGGCATCCTGTTCCTGCTTAACGTCGTCCTGGCCTGGCGGCTACTTCCGCAGCTTCGCATCAGCCCCAGACTGCTTCGGGTGGCCGACATCAAAGCATTGTCTGCTTTCAGCGTACAAGTCTATGTGGTCCAAGTGATGGCCGCAGTCTACTTCCATACCGAGAAGCTCTTGCTGGCTCACTTCGCGGGCCCGACGCCCGTCGGCTGGTATGAGATTGCCAGCGATCTGGCGCTGAAGATAAAGAACGCACCCGCGTTACTGATGACGCCGCTGATGCCAGCCGCGGCGGAGCTGGAGGCCCGGGGTGACGATGCCAGAACTTCAGAGCTTTACTACCGCGCGCACAAGTATCTGGCGTTTATCGGCATAGCAATATTTACGGTTGTGGGGCTGCTGGCCCACCGGTTCATCGAACTCTGGCTTGGCCCCGGGTTTTCCGCAACAGCTCGCGCCCTCATCGTACTGACGGGCGTACAAATCGCCAACCTTGCCGGTGGGCCTGCGCTTTTGATCTTGGTGGGAAGAGGAACTCTCGGGCCCGCGGTTCGCTTCGCTTTGGTGGGCATGTTCGGCACTCTGATCGTAAGTAGCATTTTGATCTCGCGCTGGGGTTTCACGGGCGCCCTGTATGGCACGACTGTCTCAGTCTTAAGCGCCGCCGCTTATCTGATGTTCATGTTTCACAGGGAAACGCGCTTTCCCATGCGCAGGTTGATGCTCATCTACGGGAAGCCCTTGCTATTGGGGCTATGCCTGGCCGCGGTGGCCAGCCGCATGGTTCTTATTCGCCAGCTTCATTGGCCGGGCATGATCAGCACATCTGGGGCAATCATGCTCGCACATGGCGGCGGACTCTTGCTGCTGCGGTATTTTGACGCTTTTGACTTGCGCGTGCTGGAGCGCTTTCTACCCGTACCCGAAGTACTGCGCAGGAGTTCACTCTTCCGATGATCGAGACTCAAGGGGCGCAGCTCTCGTCGAAGGGTACTGTGACGACTGCGCCGTCACCCTCCAAGTCGAACACCGTAGCCAGCCCACCATTCGCTTTCGGCGCGTGTGTTACGCTTGCTCACCAAGCTGGCACCTCTTTGCGTGAAGCAATAACGGCCCAACTAGGATTTCCATGAACTCCTTCCTCAGGAAAGCAGCAAGGTCGCTTGCACTAGAAACTCACTTGGGCAGGCGTGTTGTCACCGATGCGTTTCATGCCATGTACTATCAGTCAAGTTCGTGGTCAAGAAACAGGTTTCTCGGCTTTCCGATCTATCAATGCCCGTTCGACCTGCAGCTGTATCAAGAATTGATTTTCGACCTGCGACCGCATTGCATCGTTCAGACGGGTGTAGCCCATGGAGGCTCCATTTTGTACTTCGCCACCCTTCTTGATCTTATTGCCTCCCCTGCAGATGCTGTGGTGGTCGGGGTAGACATAGAGTTGACCGACAATGCCAGAAAACTGAGACATCCTCGTATTCATTTGATTGAAGGCAGCTCCACTGATCCGCAGGTGATAGAGCAGGTGAGGTCAAAGATTCATGATGGGAAGGGATTTGTAGTGCTGGATTCCGACCATAGCAAAACTCATGTCCTTAGCGAATTAAATTTATACAAAGATTTTGTCGCAGTCGGGTCGTACCTGGTTGCTGAAGACACCAACATAAACGGTCACCCGGTGCTCAAGGCTGCTGGACCCGGTCCTCTAGAGGCCGTTCGTGAGTTTCTTCCAACCGACGGTCGCTTCACCAGCGATGAGCAGTTATGGCAGAGGAACAAATTTTCTTTTCACCAGCACGGCTGGCTGAAGCGAATTCGCGAGTAGGCAGGTAGGTCGGCGCACCCGTTTCTCTCCTTCCAAAGCTATGGCCACTTCATGGGCTCTAGGCCCGTAACCACCCTGGGCTGCGAGTGACCCCCGAATGCTCTCAACGTAAGGTTTTGAGCCAGCTTCGTCGGCATCCGACAGCGAGGGGAGTGCACGTAGCGTTCTTGGCTGGCCCCAGAAATAGTTCGAGAAACCAACAAATTCGGCTATCTTTCTCAGCGATCTCTTGAATCGGCACGGCCCCTAAAGCCTGGGCAAGCACGCTGTTCCCTGTGTGTTGCTCAATCCCCGAAGTGCCGCGCCAGCTTGATCCACATTGCCGTGGACGCAATCGGCTCCCTGAAGCGAATATTTGAACGAACTCGAAATCTGGTTGCCCTGGAACATATTGCCGGTGTTTTGGGTACCTTTTTCAAACAAACCGAAAACACTAGCCGGTGCCGGTGATTGGTCGCTGATAATCCGGTTTCCGATCACGCGGGCACCGGTGACGTTTCCCTCAAAGATCACGCCGTAGAGAGTGTTCCAGGGCTCGGTACTCGCCAGAGTAATCATGTTGTCAGAAATGGAGAAGTCTACGAATTGCCCAACCCCGCCGACGACCAGCCCGTACGACTGCGGATGAATTATGTGGTTATGGCTTATCATCACGCCGCTGTTGTGCAGGCTGTCGATATTGAAACCGTAGACGCTCTGGATGGCGTAGTTGTCGTGGAAATGCACGTCTGACATCTGCCAGCCTCCGTAGGCAATCTGATGACCGGTGACGGTGTTGAAGCGAACCTCTGTGATTGCATTGGCAATGGCAATGGCGGTGCACTTCCCGGAGGCCCAATGATCCATGGTGACGTATTCCACGACGTTGCCACTACTTGCGGTCGGACTCTCGGCTGGTGAGCTGATTTCGACGGGAAAAGCTTCCGTCCATTCTCCTGCGGCGTTCACAACGTGAATGTTGTGGATCCAGTGCTGTCCCAAGTTCGAGCGCAAGGAGACCGCTTCGAGCTGAAGATCTGCTCTGTATTGGGGCTTCAGGGCGGGGTAGTTGTCGTCGAGCGTTAGATCGGAGACTTCCACTCCATGGGAATCCAGGTCGTAGGTGCTAATGACCCGTCCCACCAAATACTTACCAGTCGAAGGGTCCAAATACAAGTCAGTGAGTTTCAGGGTGGTTTGATCCGCCCTCGCACCGTGAATCTTCCATCCCCGGTTCACTGTGAAGCCGCTGGACTGCGTTTTATCGAGGTGGCCAACACCGATCACATAGTCGTGCACGCCCTCGGTTTGGAATGTGCCGGGACCGATGCAAACCACCAAATTGGCCACACCGCTTTCAGAGCGAGTGCGCAACAGGGTATCAAATTTCTGCGCCGTGCTGCCGTCGAAGGAATCTGACGCGGTTCCCGTACCCGATTTTGCATCGGCCCGGAAGGCGATGAAGATCCGGGTGTAACCAGTGGGAACCTTTCCCCTACAGTCCGAGCTCGCAAAGACGGAAGCGAAGCCCGTCTTTTTATCCCCCCCGTGCCGCTTCAAGCCTTTCATCCACACCGGCGTGTGTGCAGCCGTGTCCGAGGCGGCGATTGCCTCGGAAGAATAGCTGACTCTGGCTTGCCAGCGAGGCTCAGGACTGCCTTTCCTGCCCCGGGACAGACTCTCGACGGGTGTGAATTGGCCCGTCACCCTGGGGCCATCTCGATACCGACCATCATCAGGAACTTGGGCATGCCCCTCGAAAGAGAGGAAGCAAACCAACACCACGAGCAAGATGATCGATCCCGCAATTGGCGCACAAGTGAGCGCGTTCTGCCCGACATAAGCCATCGGTAGGAGCCCTCGACCAGCCGAAGGTCTGAATGTCGTCACCATAATTTGCGCCTCGAATCGTCCCCCAGACGAGATCATGCTCACCTGCTCTCTGGCAACAGCGAGAAACTCAACTCAGCAACCTTCTTCGGTCTCCTCGATTAGGACTTGAGAAGCCATCGGTGAGCTGGGCAACCATGTGGCACGAGGCGATCGCAGACCAACTAATCAGGTCGCCTTGCAAGGACAATAATATGAATCGGCAACGCGACCTCATAAAGTATCGACGAGAAACCCGCGAAGTTCAGGAGTTCGAGCGCACTGGAGAGGGTGAACACGTGGTGATGAAGGGCACGAACGGCTGAGTTGTTCAGGGAGCGTGCGCGAAACTGCTCCAGGGTCCCGGCTGGAAGATCTTTTGACAAGTCGTGCAACTTTATAATTTCATCCAAATGGGTCAGATCATCTTCCGCAGTCTGATTCTCGTAGTCGCTAATCATGTGCTCCATGGTGGTGACCGGGCGCCGCCAATCGAAGGTGTGGTCTTTGTTGGGCAGAATCAGCAACAATAGGCCGTCCTTGCTAAGAATTCGTCGCCATTCGTAGAGGGCTTTCAACGGATTGGCGGTGTGCTCCAGGGAATGCGATGACAGAATGCAGTTATACCTTCCATCGGAGATATCTTTCAGCGAGCTGGCCTCGCATATGAAAGTTTGACCATAGCGCGGCCCAAAGCCGTCAGGCTTCCAGAGCGTTTGCGACGCATAGTTACAGTTGTCAATGCTCCGAAGAACGCCATAGATCGGCAACGGTCCAAGGGCAAATATCTCGCTTGGGCCTCCGATTTCGAGCGCAGCGCGCCCCCGCAAATGTTCTCGATACTTCCCAGCGCTGGGAAGGTTTCTGATCTTGAGACTACGAAGGTAAGCGGTGATTCTGGGGCCGAGAATTGTCTTGGCGGTGGAGCGAACGGTAGCGATCACAACACCTCTCCTTCAAATTAGGGAAAAGGCGGGACAGAAGTGTAAACCGAGGTTTCCTTTTCGACTTCGAGAACAATATTGTACACTTATGTTGTTCTCCTTGGCGCTGCTTGAACCGGGTCCCTCAAACCTGGTTTTCCTGTTGATGTCTTCAACGGTCGATGCAGATCCAGTTTTTCGGTAGTCTCGAGGTTCGAAGTAGGAGTGCGGTGCCAAGAAGAAACAGATTTCCCCTGCTCTCAATATACTGAGGGCAGCTCAATCCAATCCAAACATGTCGGGCGTGACGAGGGGTCGAAAGTCCTGCGATTCTCGGACGGAGCTTGGTTGAAATTGCGGGCGCGATTTGACACAGGTCCAGTTTAGGATCAGGACTTTTTCTGTCTGCGAACAGCCGTATCAAACGATTAGAAATGGATAGAAACTTATGAGCTTTGTGATCGAGTCACGATACCTGGAAGACGTGGTGGTTGTTGTTCCTCAGGCGTATCGCGATGAACGCGGTTTCTTTATGGAGACTTATCGCACGGACCAATTTGAAAAGCTTGGCCTCCCGACCAAGTTTGTTCAAGACAATCAATCCTTTTCCCGGAAAGGTGTGATCCGAGGGCTGCACTTTCAATGGGACCCGCCGATGGGGAAGCTTATGCGTGTGACGCGGGGGACAGCATTCCTGGTCGCAGTGGACATCCGCAAAGGCTCTCCCACACTGGGGAAATGGGCGGGGTTGCAAGTGTCGTCAGAGAACATGAAACAAGTGTGGGCGCCCGCCGGTTTCGCTCGAGGTTTCTGTGCCTTGACCGAAGAGGTGGAGGTGCAATACAAATGCACGGCAATCTACAACAGTAAGGCAGAATCCGCAATCCGCTGGGACGATCCGGGTATCGGGATTGACTGGCCCCAAAAAGATGTGTTGCTTTCGGCAAAGGACCGGGAAGCAGGCACGCTGACGGATTGGTTAGCGTCGCCGAATTCGAAGCATTTCCTCTACGCCCAACCGGCTAATTTGAAGGCGTAGGTGAATGCCATATTGGGAATACGGCGCGTCTCCCAACCAGGCCAGAGTCCGGAATCTTGTATTTTGGCTGGTGTTCCTGAAACGCTAATGTTTTCACCCCGAAAGGTGGGGTAAAGTACAGATAGCAATCAGTGTTTCCCATCTAACCATAGGGAGGGATCGGCCAGTGCGAATTGCTCTTTTTGGTGCCCGAGGGATACCCCATACCTACAGCGGCACCGAGACCTTCTTTGGTGAACTGGCGCCACGGCTGGCGGCGCGGGGTCACGAGGTAATCGTGTACTGCCGAAGCGGCCTTTTCCGCGAAAAGCCCGACAGCTACCGGGGTGTACGCCTCATTTACCTCCCGAGCATCGAAACGAAAAACCTGGGCACATTCACACACACGCTGGCGTGTGTGGGCGACGTTCTGTTCCGGGGAGTGGACGTGATGCTGGTCGCCAACGTCGCCAACGCCTTGCTTTGCGCCGTACCCCGGCTGGCGGGAAACAAGGTCGCCCTCAACGTCGATGGGGTGGAGTGGGAGCGATCGAAGTGGGGACCAATCGGCCGCCGTTATTTTCACTGGAACGCGCGGCTGGCGGGCAAGATCTGCTCCGACGGAATTATCACCGACGCGGTCGAGATGCAGCGCATTTACCTAGAACAATTCGGGACTCGTTCCGTCTGCATCGCCTACGGTGCCAACATCGAGACTTCGACCAATCCCGAAGCAGTTCGACAATATGGATTGGAACCATTTGGATATTACTTGATCGCCAGCCGGCTCGTGCCGGAAAACAGCGCCGACCTGATCGTACGAGCCTTCGAGCGCTTTCGCAGCGATCGAATTCTAGCCATTGCGGGAGACGCAAACTATCGCAGCTCCTTTGTGGATGCCCTCCGTCGAACGCAAGATCGCCGGGTTCGCTTCCTCGGCCATGTGAGCGACAGTGAACAGGTAAAAGAGCTTCACTGCAACTGCTACGGTTACATCCATGGGCATAGTGTCGGAGGCACGAATCCAGCCCTGCTGAAGGCGTTGGGCTATGGCAATCTGGTCCTGGCGCTGGACACGCCTTTCAACCGCCAAGTCATGGAAAGGCACGGCATCCTTTTCAAGAACGATGCGGACGACCTTGCCAGCAAGCTTCAGTTCGTGGACGACCAGCCACAGGTTGCCGAGAGGTACCGCAGACAGGCCACGCAGAGAATCCTGGAAGAGTACACATGGGATCACATTACGGACCAATACGAGGACTATTTCTATCGTCTGGTCGCAGGGGAGAAACCGGCTCTGGACCGCGAACTTGGCATGTACGTTCCCACGCAACGTGTCGATGCAGCAGCTGGTGTTCTGACGAGAGTTTCGTAAACCGCCCTACCTTCGGGTGTGGCATTTCACTCCGATCGCACAAACCGGAGACCTGAAGTTGTATTTCGCAACGCAGGCGCCTCGGCGTTGATTCAGTTTCGGGCCGCGGTTGATCCGAAGATGGTCGATACCAGGTCGTGGACCTCTCCCGCAGCTTCATCGAGCTCAAACGTGAATCGCAACAGGTCTACACCGTCGAGATCGCGGTGCTGCTGTGCGAGAATGGCCCACGCAGGGTCATAGATCAGGTCTACTTTGTGCCGCTCATAGTACCCGTAGCCCAAGCCGCGCACCCGGCAAAGTAGGTCGCCCAGGTGGACCAAGGCCACCAGCGGCTGGGCGGACTCGCTATGCTCAGGAGCGTGATGATGCGCGATGACCTGAATGATGTCGTCTGCGAGATGCCATTCGAACACGTTCTCTCCGCCGATTCCTTTGGACAGCACGGCTGCGATTACATGATAGGCTGCGGGCTGTGTCTTCCGTCAGCCCAGCTACTCTGCAGCACTTGGTTTGCCTATCTGGTGAAGCGCTACCACTTGAACGATATCCATGAAATCCCTGCGACCATGAGTGTGGCTAATTTCGTGGCCGATCCGCAATACATTCAGCAGGCATTCGCCACATCAGAACCGTTCTTCGCGCGCCAGGCCGGCATCGAGACCCGCGTGCTGCTGGTCAGCGAAACGGGATACGATCCATACCGCGTAATGTTTACGGACCCGCGATTTTCTGCAGCAGCACCCCCAAACTGTTGCCGGATTCGTGCGCGCATCGCTCAAGGGATGGCGACATTACCTCGACAATCCCACGGCGGCTCATACCCGTAATCGCCAAACTGAATCCCGCGCTCAATCCGGAGCGGATGCGGTTCAGCTGGCAAGCCATGCGCGATGGCCGATTCATCACCGGTGACGACCCGAACGGAGCACAGCTCGGCCAGATGAGCTCCGAGCGCTGGACCACCATGTACAAGCAGCTTTTCGAGCTGAAAGTAATCGATAGGGCCTTCGATCCGGCCACGGCTTACACGCTGCAGTTTGCCGAGAAGAAGTAGCGGTTACTCTGCGCCCTGCACTGCTCCCTCCGGCTGTCGGGGATGGGTTGGTGCTGCGCTCCGAGCTGGTTGTAGGCATCGAGGTCCGGCGGTTCTGTATTTCGGTTTCGGAATCACGGCGATGAATTCAATGGGCTGGTCGGTGAGATTTTCACCGGCATGCCTCTGGGCAGACACCACACATGGTCTGACCTGCCTTGCCGTGTTCTTCTCTCGTTTCACCGTTTGGAAACGTTAGCCTCAACTCTTGGTCACTCAGGAGAACGACCACGCGAGCGGTCAGGTCGTGCATGGGAAGTTTTGCGTGCGGGCCGATAGTGATGCGAACTACCTGAACCGACTCATTCTCGAATTCAGCTTTGCATACCACCTGGACCAGCGTGAGTCGATCCATGATGCGCAGCCATACTTGCCTCCGTGGGGTGATCGTGAGGAGAACCGTGTGGGCTTTCGTCCCGCCCTGAAGCCATCAAAACTAAGGTTGCGAGAAGAACCAGCGTCACCGAGTTTTCTTTCATCACAAAGCCCCTTTCCGACGCGAAATAAATCGCAGATTGTGGTGGGCACCATAGTTCGCCCGATTTGAGGCTAGGACTTCCAGTGGACTCTTAGTCAAGCGCGATCTAGACTGACTCTCATGAGGATTTCCGAAGTGGCGGAGCGGACTGGGGTCCTGGCGACGACCATCCGCTTCTACGAGAACATCGGGCTGCTCCCTCCGCCTCACCGCTTGAACGGACACCGAGTGTATGGAACCGACGTTTTGGATCGCTTGACGCTGATCCGCTTTGGGCAGAACACAGGATTTTCCTTGAAGGAACTGACGTCGTTGTTCCTGGGTTTTAGCTCGCGTACGAAAAGGCGAAACGCAGCCCAAGGTAAGCTCAAGGAGCTGAAGATTCAGCGCGACCGGATCAAACTCATGGAGAAACTGCTCAAAGAGATCGCCCTTTGTCGTTGCGGCACCATCCAGCAAGTCGGAGAACGTTTGATGAGGTCCGGCGCACTGCACAACCCATCCTCTCGAGTCCTAAAGCGCAGGGACCAGATCGCCCGGGCGCGCGAGTCTAGGGAGCCGCGGCAAGGGGCGCACCGATGGTCGGAAGAAGCCCCCAGACGGAGCCATCACTGGCTCAACAGGCAGGCGACTTCCCCCTCCGAGGGAGCACGGTCTACTCGGAAATGATGTTCTCACCTCTGCTGCCCACACCGTAGGGAGGGTTCGAGCCAGGCCGCAGATGACCGATTTCTTGGCCATGCATCTCACTTACGGGAGAGCGGCGTTGGCAATTCTCTGGTTCTAAAAACCATACTTGGCGACAACGCTCTTCTCCTGTTTTCCGATCACTGCGAGGGCGGCATGTTGGCTGGCGAGTGGAAGGGTCAGGCGCGTACCCGTCAGGGTATCGCGCAGGTCCACCTTGGCGTCGTCGGAGCTGTCGGAAACAAGCACGTAGAGGACTGAATTCTGGAGTTCGATCGGATACACCAGCACGCCCTGAGTAAGCGGCGATTGCAACTCAAACATAGGTGTGATTCCGAGCTTGCCCGCAATGTAGGCGTACAGGTCGGCGGCGGCTTGTGTCCCTTCGGCCAATTCCACCGGATAAGCAGCCCAGAAGATGCGTCCCTTACCGTAAGCAATCTGCTGGAGCGTGGATCCATCTTTGAATCGCAACGAGTCCAGCCAACTTTGTTTCTGCTGATCGAAAGCAAGTTGCGGACACCAACATTGTTCTTACTAAATCCATGATCGGCGAACCGGGGACGGAAAACCTGGGGCAGTCTGAGCCATTGGCGTCTCATTGTCAACAACAAAGTCCCGTTTCACCATGTGAGTAAGCGATAACCCTCAATATTTCCTCCGCCACCGTGCGATGGTATGATGCGGGCCGATACCGGAAACCGACGCCGCTAGCCCGCATAGCTTTTCTTCTGCGTTGGCGTCGTCTATTTTGTAGTTCAGCCGCAGTCGAGTGCGGTAGACTGTCGCCGCGCAAATGGGGCTCGTCTTCCCAAAGCAAAAGGAGTTCTGACCATGTCGGAGTCATTCGCCAAGGAAATCACTCGCCGAGGCTTCATCACCAAGGTTGGCCAAGGCCTGGTGGCGGCCAATGTGGCTGGGACACTCTTGAAGGGAGCTGCGGCCCAGCGGGTGCCCGATGCGCCCGGAAAAAAATTGGGATGGGCGATTGTAGGCTTGGGCAGTCTTTCCATTAACCAGATTCTGCCGGCTTTCGCGAAATGCGAAAAATCGAAGGTAGTGGCCCTGGTCAGCGGCCATCCCGACAAGGCGAACAAACTCGCGCTGCGCTACGGTGTGGACGCGAAGAATATCTACAACTACCAGAATTACGATCAGCTCAGGGACAATGCAGAAGTTGACGTCATCTATATCGTGCTGCCGAACGGGATGCACGCTGAATACACAATTCGCGGACATCAGGCAGGCAAGCATGTGCTGTCGGAAAAGCCCATGGCCAATACGCCGGCGGAATGTCAACAAATGATTGACGCCGCGCGCAAAGCCAACCGGAGACTGATGGTGGCGTACCGCTGCCGCTACGAACCCTATAACCAGGAAGCGATCCGCATGGCGCGCCAGCAGGAGCTGGGGCCCACCAAAGTCATCCTGGCCGATCACGGGTTCAACATCGGAGATCCAACTCAGTGGCGGCTTAACAAGACGCTGGCGGGAGGCGGATCGCTAATGGACATCGGCATCTACTCTTTGCAGGCGGCGCGGTATCTCACCGGAGAGGAACCTAGCGAGATTAACGCGATGATGTACACGACGCCAGGAGACGTGCGCTTCAAAGAAGTCGAAGAAGGGATAAATTTCCAACTGCGCTTCCCCAGCGGCATCCTGGCCAACTGCACGTCCAGTTACGGCTATTCAGGGCAGAACCGTTACCGGGTGGTGACGACCAAGGGATGGTTCGAACTCGAGCCCGCGACCCCGTATAGCGGTTTAAGGATGTACGTGCACCATGACAACATCACCGAAGAGCGGGCGCTTCCAGTGCGCGATCACTTCCCCCTGGAGATGGACCACCTGTCCGATTGCGTGATGGAAAACAACGAGCCGCTCACCCCGGGCGAAGAGGGGTTGCGCGATTTGACCATCATGACGGGCATCTATGAAGCGGCGAGAACTGGCAAGACGGTCAAGCTGTAGCAGCAAAGTTGCGGACCAATGTCACGCAGACCGCCATCCGCAATCGTGTGAAGATAGAGTTCGACGATCCTAACATCATACTCAGCGTTAGTGCGAATCCCGCTTGCTCCGAATCTCTTGCAATCGCTTCTTCAAGTACTCCTGATATTCCTGTTTCAGTTTGGGATCGGTGGGAGACCCGTAAATTTCGCTGGATTTATATTTTCCTTCGTCAAATTTCTTCTTAGTCCACTCATCGTGTACGTGGGTCTCATCGGCGCGATCGAGGACGTCCTTAACCGCTTGGGGCGGGATGAAATAGACTCCTTCCCGGTCGCCGACCACAAGATCGCCGGGCATGACTGTGACCCCGCCGATTCGGATCGGAATGTTGATTCCCGTCAGCATGACGTTTCCGATGGGCGTGGGATCGACCGAGCGAAAATATGCGGGCATATCGATTTCCGAAATTCCGTCGAGGTCGCGGACGCTTCCATCCACCACCACCCCCCCACTGTGGGTGGCTTTCATCACGTAGTAAAACAAATTGTCACCGACCATGGTTCCGTCGACCTTCTTGCCGAAAAGATCGACTACTAGCACATCGCCAGGCTGCAGCATGTCAATCGCCGTCTGGTTGGTCAGCCGTGGAATGCCATGCGCTTTCGCCTTGGCCTTGGCAACGTCGTCCAGGTCGGAGCGTTCCGGCATGAATTGGACTGTGAAGGCCCGTCCAACCATGGTTTTGCCGGGATATAAAACGTGGAACCCATCCGCATACTGATTGCGAAACTTCTTGTCTTCGAGACCGGCCCAGATTTCCTCGGCTGACAACCCGCGCGCCCGCTCAAGCAGGTCGTCCGGTACCTTTGGCCGGCCGTCGGGCAAACGGCCAAATGGATTCTGCGCCGTATAGTCCAGCAAATCCTGATTCGAGAAGGTGATCATTTGGGCGCGGGCGATCGCAGGCGTGAACAACAAAATCGCGCACGCGCTGATCGTTAAGATTCCTGCATGGCGGATCGAATTCGTGATTGCGGCCTTGTTCATGAGGTATCCCCGGTCTGGGTAGACTGAGCGTCACATTGGAAAAGCATTCTCCAGTGGCGTCCACGAAAAATCTCAAATCAGAGAAGGTTTGTCAAACTAGCCGCCGGCGTAGAGGCGTAGCTAGCTACGTCTCCACAGGATCTGCTGCAGGGTAAACGCTGATTCAAAGCGGAAAGTTGTTGAACCGATCTTGATCCCGCATTACCCTGCTTGCGGTCTGCCTGAGAAAGGATAAATCATTCATGAATCGCCGTGACGTTCTAAAGACCTCGATGGGGATACTGGGAGGAGCGCTGTTACTTGACCATTCGTTGGATGCATATCCGAAGGGAGTCAACACGAACTCGAGTCCTTCGGCGCTGAAGATTGCCGACTTGCGGGTGGCGACGATCGTGAAACCGGGGCCCAGCCCCTGCCCCATCCTTCGCATCGATACTAATCAGGGCGTATATGGGCTGGGGGAAGTGCGGGACGGCGCCAGCGCAACGTATGCCCTTTTTCTGAAGAGCCGCATTCTGGGCGAGAACCCCTTGCAGCTCGACAAGATTTTTCGCAAGATCAAACAATTTGGCGGCCATGCACGCCAGGGTGGCGGAGTCTGTGCTATCGAGATGGCGCTGTGGGATATTGCTGGCAAGGTCTACGGCACACCGGTATATGCCATGCTGGGCGGTGGCAAGTTCCGCGACAAGATACGCGTCTACGCCGACACTACTGAGTCCAAGGATCCGAAAATCTACGCTCAGCGCATGAAAGAACGCAAGGAAGGGATGGGAATCACGTGGTTGAAAATGGACCTGGGCGTCGAGATGGTTTCGGATATGCCCGGCACCGTCACGGTGCCCTCCGACTTGAGCCAGTGGGAAATGAATCAGCTCGAGCATCCGTTGCTGGCGATGGAAGTCACCGACAAGGGCATTGCCATGCTGGAACAATACGTTGCCGCGGTGCGCGACGCCGTAGGCATGGAAATCCCGCTCTCCATGGACCATCTCGGCCATCTGGGTGTGAAATCGATCATCCGCCTGGGCAAGGCGTACGAGAAGTACAACCTTTCCTGGATGGAAGACGTGATTCCCTGGACATACACCGATCTGCTGAAACGGATTTCCGATGAGAGCCCGACCCCGATTCTTACCGGGGAGGATATCTATCTGAAGGAACCTTTCCGCGTGCTTTGCGAGCGGCACGCGGTGAGCAAGATTCATCCCGACTTGGCGACCTCGGGGGGAATTCTTGAGACTCACAAAATCGGCAACATGGCGGAGGAATATGGCGTGCCCATGGCGATGCACTTTGCCGGCACGCCGGTCAGTTGCATGGCCAACGTGCACTGCGCCGCCGCCACGCTCAACTTTCTGGCGCTCGAGAACCACTCCCTGGACGTTCCCTGGTGGTCGTCGATGGTAGAAGAGGGAGTGAAAACGCCTATCGTGGAACACGGGTGGATCACGGTTCCAGACCGGCCGGGTCTGGGCGTAATCCTCAATGAAGATGTGGTGCAGCAGCACCTCATGCCAGGCACCGGCTACTTCGAACCCACATCGCAGTGGGATCAGGAACGTTCGTGGGACCGGTTGTGGAGTTAGGTGTCCCGCTGATTATTACTGGGCTGCGGCTTCAGCCAGCTTTTGCAGTCGCTCCGTAACATTCAGCAGGGCGCGGCCATCATGATAGGCCGCCTTCCAGATTTGTCCTTTATTGGCGTTGGCCGGGATACCGTCAGGCCCGATCAGGGTGTAGAGCCCATGAAACTGGGCATCGGTCTGGTAATCCTTGATGAACTGCCATTGCCGCTGGAAGGCTTTGAAGTAGAGCTCGGTCTCGCGGCCGTACTTTTCGTGCATTAGCAGCAGCGAGTTCAACCCCTCCATCTGCACCCACCATTCTTTCAGTTTGGATCCGGTTCTGCCGGAAGGTGGTGCCATCCTGAAAGAAGCCACCGTAGATTTCGTCCCATCCGTTGGCCAGAGCATGGTCGACGAGTTGTTTGGCCATGTGCTCGGTGCGTGGATCG
>Ga0070706_100000594_pt1 | contig 41898 bp, 34 predicted proteins | sample KBSK5501metaG_FD_65476 | JGI IMG/M metagenome (GOLD analysis project Ga0070706, IMG submission 65476) | Corn, switchgrass and miscanthus rhizosphere microbial communities from Kellogg Biological Station, Michigan, USA - KBS K5-50-1 metaG | ecosystem: Host-associated > Plants > Roots >... | reverse complement strand
ACGGGTGATGAGATTTTCCATGACGCCAGTTTCAAGGTTCCAGTTTCCAGTTTCCAGTTTCCGGTTTCAAGTTTCCAGTTTCGAAGGGTTCGACAAGGCGTCTGGCTCCTGTTGTCTGGAGGCAACAGGTTTTTGCAGAGAGAAACTGGAAACCGGAAACTCGGAGCTGGCCACTAGCACTGTTATTCGATCGAAATCTTCCGCAGCAGCTTGAAATCGCTCAGCATCTTGCCCGTGCCCAGCACCACGCTGCACAGCGGATCGTCGGCGATCGAAACCGGTAAGCCGGTTTCCTCGCGAATACGTTTGTCGAGGTTTTTCAGCAGCGCCCCGCCCCCGGTCAGCACAATGCCGCGGTCGCTGATGTCGGCGGAAAGCTCCGGCGGCGTCCGCTCCAAAGCCACGCGCACAGCATTCATGATGGTCGAAACGCACTCGCTCAAAGCCTCGCGGATCTCACTGTCGTCCACGGTGATGGTCTTGGGCACGCCTTCGATCAGGTTGCGGCCTTTAATTTCCATGGTCAACGGCTTTTCCAGTGGATAGGCGGACCCGATTTCCATCTTGATCTGCTCGGCCGTGCGCTCGCCGACCAATAAATTATATTTCCGCTTCAAATAGTTCATCACCGCTTCGTCCATCTGGTTGCCAGCCATGCGCACGGAACGGGAATAAACGATGCCACTGAGCGAAATCACCGCGATGTCAGTCGTGCCGCCACCAATATCCACCACCATATTGCCGCTGGGCTCGGTAATGGGAAGCCCGGCGCCAATGGCCGCCACCATGGCCTGCTCTACGAGGTACACTTCGCTGGCCTTGGCGCGGTACGCAGAATCCATGACGGCGCGCTTTTCCACCTGCGTAATCTCGGAAGGCACTCCGATCACGATCCGCGGATGCACCAGCATCTTGCGGTTGTGAGCCTTTTGGATGAAGTAGTTGAGCATTTTCTCGGTAACTTTGAAGTCGGCAATCACGCCATCTTTCATGGGCTTGATGGCTACGATGTTGCCGGGGGTCCGGCCCAGCATCTCTTTGGCCTCTTTGCCCACGGCCTCGACCTCGCCCGTGTTCTTGTTGATGGCCACGATGGAGGGCTCGTTCACCACGATGCCCTTGCCCCTTGCGTACACCAGCGTGTTAGCCGTCCCTAGGTCGATGGCGAGATCGCTGGAGAAAATGCTGAACAGCGATCTCAGGTTGTGCAGGCGCGTTGAAGAATGAAATCCGTTGGATGACATACGCGATTTAGCTCTCTCAGACCGCCGTCATTGCCGGGCAAGCCCGGTTGCTTTTGTGCGGATGGGGGGCCGTTGCCCTAATTCTACGAGATGTTCCCCGTTTTGCCGTCAAACCAAAGTCCCAGTACCTCGGGATTCCTTCCCCAGCCGTGCTGGCTCTACTGAATGACGATCTTTTTCTGCAACGTGTTCACGCCACCCTTGGCGTTCTGCGCCGTAATCGTGATCACGCTCTCTCCCTGCGGCAGCGGAGGCATGAAATAGTGGAAACTGCCGTCGACGCTCACCACCGGCACTTCCCGACCGTTCACCATCACCCGCGCCCCGGCCTCGGTCTTTCCGGTGAGTTCGATCACGTGGCCATGCTGCGTAAACGGATCTACCTCGAGGTTGATGGCCGCGGTGTTTTTGCCTTTGGGAATGATGGTAAACCGGTTCTTCTGGCTTTCCATCGACTCCTTGTCATTCGCGTCGTAGGACTGCACCACCCAGTAATACGCTCCCTCATTCAATCCCGAAACAATCACATCGGCCGTGTTTACCTTGCGATCCACAATGGTTGAAGAGAAATACGGGTTCCGCGAAATGCGCAGCCGGTATCCCACGGCGTTGGCCATCTGGGTCCAGGAAAACTCCACCGGCTTGGTCTCACCCGCGGAAAAGATCGGCATCATGTTGGCCGGGGAAATCGGCGTAGGCGGCCCGATCTCCTTCAACTTGGCCATGCGTGGCGACTGCGACTGAAAGGCCACTTTTTCCCAGTCCGCCAAGTGTATTACCTCCCCGTTGCGCGTGATTTCCCCTGACCCTTTCTTCAGCAGAATCTCATGCTGATCCGCCTTGGGATCGTTGCGCACCATGGCCGCGCTGTCCGGGGCCAGGGAGGCGGTTGCCCCTGCCACAGTCACCTTCGACTTCGACCCCTGGACATAGGTCGCAGTCGACAGATCCACCGTGCCCGTACTCACCGCCACGGCCACGTTCGTCTGCTGCTGATCGTTGGCCGAATTTTCCTCAATCACAATCAGTGAATCCTGCTTTACGGTGTAATTAGTACCATCGTTGAAGACGATCTTGGCCATGCCCTCCGAGCCGGTCTGCACCACGTCGCCTTTTTCCACGGGCACGTTGTAGTCGGCTGTCACCCAGCTGTTGCTGCCGGCCTTTTTCACCCGAACCGACCCATCCAGGGCTGTGATGTGAGCCTGCTGCGAACTTCCCGCCCCGCCCTTGGCGGTTCCCCCCGCCCCCACCACCAGTTCCAGCAGCCTACTGCCCAAGTTGCTTACCGACTTGACTCCCTTTTGCGTGAACTGCGGGAAGGCGAAATTCATGCCCACAAACAACACGACACCGATAAACAACACCCCCAAGGCCACGCTGCGATAGGTGACCGTCTTCCACGCTACATGGATTCCCGGTTTGCTGCTCGAAGACACAAATGACACCCAGAAACTAGCTAAACCCAAAGAATATGAGGTATTTGCGAGAGTATCACAAGCCTAACTCCCGGGGCAGGGTTGATTACCTTGGGTCGCACCCCCGGTGGCCATGTCCAGTGGTGTGCTGCCGGCTAGCACTGGGCCTTTCTGGCATGGGGCATGAATCAGCCGAAGGCAGCCGAGGCGTTCGGGGTAGTGGGAACCGGCGTGGCTGCCGACAAAGAAAAAGAGAAAGTCGCACCCTTCTCTATTTCGCCTTCGCCACGGATCTGTCCGCCGTGTTTTCGTACGATGCGCTGTACGGTGGCCAATCCAACCCCGGTCCCTTCGAAGTCTTCCGTGCGGTGGAGCCGCAGGAAAACGCCGAATAGCTTGTCGGCGTATTTCTGATTAAAGCCGGCGCCGTTATCACGAATGAAAAGAACAAGTGTGCCCTCCGCTGTAACTTGGCCAATCTCGACTCGCGGCACCGCGTGTACTTGACCGCGTTCGACAACAGGTTCGTGAACACTTGTTTGATCAAACCGGGATCGCACTCCACGACCGGTAAGTTTCCCAGGCGCCACTCGATCTGCCGTCCCTCTCCTCGGGCTCCTTGGAGGCCGTCGTCACCTCGATGTTACCGAGCTGTGCCAGGCTCAGGTGTTTGAGAGGAGTACTACTATTTTCGCCAGTTTGAGGAGCATCAACGGCGCTCGCATGGACCGATGCTGCGGTCAAGAGCAGCCAAAGCAAGATCCGCGGCCGCATGAGGGGCGCCGCGGAGCGGCTGAACACACCCGTCTTCCTTGTGAAGATCTTGTGTTCGAATGCTCTGACAAAAGCGGGCCGATGGGTCTTGTTCATAGGGCAGACTCACGTCCCTGGCGAGTGCGAGTCGGCGTCGTTCGGCGACGAAACCAAACCCTTGTAAGCAAGCCAATGGTCGAATTGGCGTCGCGTACAAACTTCGTAGCTCCAATCGGCAAGACAGCATCGTGCCTTTAGTCCGCCTCCCTTGCCGCGTTCCACCATCACCTGTAGCATGGATACTTCCGGCAATTCTTCAGGAGGCACTATGGCGACGGACACTCTGGCCAGCCCGGCTATGATCGGAAGCACCACCAAGACCAAGGTTTATAAGAACTTCATTGACGGCGAGTGGGTAGAATCCTCGACCGGCGAGACCTTCGAAAATCGCAACCCCGCCGACACCCGCGAGGTCGTCGGCCTGTTCCAGAAATCCGCCAAAGCCGACGTAGACGCCGCTGTCGAAGCCGCCCGCCACGCCTTCACCAAATGGCGCCTGGTTCCCGCGCCGCGCCGCGCCGAAATTGTTTTCCGCGCCGCCGAAATGCTGCTCGAACGCAAGGAAGGATATTCCCGCGACATGACCCGCGAGATGGGCAAGATCCTGAAAGAAACACGCGGCGACACCCAGGAAGCCATCGACACCGCCTACTATTTCGCCGGCGAAGGCCGCCGCCTGTTCGGTCCCACCACGCCCTCCGAACTCCCCAACAAGTTCGCCATGGCGGTCCGCACTCCCATCGGCGTCTGCGGCATGATCACCCCGTGGAACTTTCCCATGGCAATCCCCTCATGGAAGATTCTGCCCGCCATCGTGTGCGGCAACACCTGCGTGATCAAACCCGCCCAGGACACGCCGCTCTCAACTTTCAATCTGGTGCGAACCTTGTCTGACGCCGGCGTGCCCAAAGGCGTGATCAATATCGTAACAGGATTCGGCGCACAGGTCGGCGGCCCGCTCACAGAGCACCCCGAAGTCAAAGCCATCTCGCTGACCGGTTCCACTGCAGTCGGGCGAACCGTAGGAACCACCGCGGCTAAGAGTTTCAAACACTGCTCGCTCGAGTTGGGTGGCAAGAACCCCATGATTGTGCTCGACGACGCCAACCTCGATCTGGCCATTGAAGGCGGCCTTTGGGGCGGGTTCGGCACCACCGGTCAGCGCTGCACCGCCACAAGCCGCATCATCGTGCAAAAAGGCATCTACGCCGAGTTCGTGGAGCGCTACGTCGAACGCGCCAAGCGATTAAGAGTCGGCAACGGCCTGGCCGAGAGCACCGAGATGGGTCCAGCCGTCAACGAGGCGCAACTCAAAACCGATCTCAGCTACGTGGAAATCGGGAAGTCCGAAGGTGCCCGCATGAAGTGCGGCGGCAATCGGCTCGACCAGGGCGATTACCAGTACGGTTATTTCATGGAGCCCACGGTCTTCGTCGACGTCGATCCCAAAATGCGCATCGCCCAGGAAGAAATCTTCGGCCCGGTTGTATCCATCATTCCCTGCGAAGATCTGGACGACGCCATCGCCATCGCCAACGGCGTCGAGTACGGGCTGTCCTCTGCGCTTTATACCAGGGACGTAAACCGGGCCTTCGTCGCCATGCGCGACCTGCATGCCGGCATCACTTACATCAATGCGCCTACCATTGGCGCGGAAGTCCACCTGCCTTTCGGCGGCGTAAAGGCCACAGGCAACGGACACCGCGAAGGCGGTATGGGTGCAATCGACTTCTACACGGAGTGGAAGGCGATCTATGTGGACTACTCGGACCGCCTGCAGAAGGCGCAGATCGATCGAGTGGATTGATGTAGCGCCGGCATCTTGCCCTTGGCACGGCGAGCAAGACACCCGGCGGAACGGCGGCGCCACGTATTCGGCGCAGCTTTCAGCGCCGTCTCGGACGTGAAGATCATTGTTGTCTTGGCGGCAGGTCTTTGCGGTTAAAAGCTTTTGCTTTAGACGGAATCAAACCGGAGACCCATGCCCATCCAGCAAACCCGCGAAGTGCCCGCCGCCCAGCGTCTCGACAACGTTCGCTACGCCATCCGCGATCTGGCTTCGGTGGCCGACGAGGTCACCAAGCAAGGCCACCAGGTCCTCTCACTCAACGTAGGCGATCCCAACAGCTTCGATTTCCAAACGCCACCGCACCTGATCGAAGCGGTCTATAAGGCCATGCGGGACGGCAAAAACGGCTACGCTCCATCCCCGGGAATCTGGGAAGCTCTCGAAGCCATTCGCGGCGAAGCCGCTCGCAAAGGAATTTCCACGCTGCAGGACGTGTTCGTGACTTCGGGTGCCAGCGAAGCCGTAGACGTCTGCCTTACCGCCCTGGTCAATCCCGGCGAAAGCATACTGACTCCAAGTCCCGATTACCCGCTCTACTCCGCAGTGTTGTGCAAACTCGGCATTCCGGTCATAACCTACGATCTGAACGAAGACGACGCTTGGCAACCCGACCTGATCGACTTGCAGCGCAAAATAAATTCGCGCACTCGCGCCATCGTTCTGATCAGTCCCAACAATCCCACCGGCTCCCTCTGTTCCCGGCGCATGCTGGAACAATTGGCCGAACTGGCGCGGCGCAACAATCTGGTTATCTTCGCCGACGAGATTTACGACAAGCTGATACTCGATGCAGGCGGAAAAGGCGAACACATCTCAATCGCCTCTGTGGCGCCGGACCTGCCAGTCGTGACGTTTGGCGGACTATCGAAAAATTATCTCGCGCCCGGCTGGCGCATCGGCTGGGGCATGGTCAGCGGCGACGCCAGGGCCGTAAAACCCTACCTGGAAGGCATTCACCGTCTCCTGCGCGCCCGTCTGTGCGCCAATCACCCCGAGCAGTACGCCATTAAAGCCGCACTGGACGGTCCTCAGGACCACCTCACGGAAGTGCGCAACAAACTTCGCGCCCGCCGCGATCTTACGGTTCAGTGGTGCAATTCAACTCCCAGAATGAGCTGCGTCTCTCCCCGCGGCGCGTTTTACGCTTTCCCCAGCCTGCAAATTAATGAAGGCGACGACGTTTTCGTGAAAGAACTGTGCCGGCAAAAACACGTTCTCGTCGTCCACGGCTCCGGCTTCGGCCAAAAACCCGGCAGCCGCCACTTCCGCATCGTGTTCCTGCCGGACGAGCCGACCCTGACCAAGGCATATGAATCGATCAGCGAGTTTATCCGGGCTCGGTACCCTTAAGAAAAGGTGCCAAGGAGGTTCTGATGAAATGCTTACGGACAGCAATTTGTTGCTTGCTGCTGGCGGCCAGCGCTTGCGGCGGAATCGATTTACGGCGTGTGGCGAATGCGTACTGATCTCCGTAACCCAGGAGACCAAGGTCAAGTTGTGACCGTCGAGCCTTCTGGCGGAGGGGTCAAGTTCAGCTATCACATTGACGCAGGCGACAAGCAAGGTCTGGAGTAGCGACGGAACCATTAAGACCGGAAACAGCACCATCACCTCGCAGGAGGTGTGCGACGAGGTAAAAGAAGGTGCCCGTTCTCATCTCGCAGGGCTGTGCAGAGACACGGCGGGGAGCGTAAGGCAGCTAATCGCGCCGATGAATGCAGAAAGGCGATTTCCGCTAATTTCTGCATCTCCGCTATCCGCTTTCCCATCTATAACCATGTGCTTCGCAATTGTTTCCGTGGACCAGAAAGCCTGCTCCTAAACTGATCTCATAATCTTCCAAATCCTGAGGGCAAAAGAAAAAGAACATGAAAGCCGTACAAGTCAGCAAAGCTGGCGGAAACTTCGAAGTGGTGGAGCGCCCGCATCCAGAGCCGGGTCGCGCCCAGGTGCGGATCAAGGTCGAGGCCTGCGGCGTCTGCCACAGCGACGCCGTCGTCAAAGAGTCAGGTTTTCCCGGATTGCAATACCCGCGCATTCCGGGCCATGAGATCGCCGGACGGATCGACGCTGTCGGGTCCGACGTTACGCAATGGAAACCCGGCCAGCGCGTGGGCGTCGGCTGGCACGGTGGACACTGCTTTACGTGCGACCCCTGTCGTCGAGGCCATTTCATTCTCTGCCAGTTCGCGAAGATTACTGGGATCAGCTTCGATGGCGGCTACGCAGAATACGTGGTAGTGCCGGCCGAGGCGGTTGCGGCCATGCCCGACGACCTGCCGCCTGACGAAGCCGCGCCCCTGCTCTGCGCAGGGATCACCGTGTACAACTCGCTGCGGAACTCCGGAGCGCGAGCCGGCGATCTGGTGGCAGTGCAGGGGATCGGCGGCCTGGGCCATCTGGGCATTCAATGCGCGCGCCAGATGGGTTTTCACACCGTCGCGATTGGCCGCGGTGGGGATAAGAAAGCCCTGGCCAAGAAACTTGGCGCTCACAATTACATCGACACAGGCGCCGCCGCGCCAGGCGCCGCCTTGCAAACCCTGGGCGGTGCGCGCGTGATTCTCGCCACTGCGCCCGATTCGAAGGCGATCTCGTCCTTGGTCGATGGACTGGCGCCGGACGGAAAGATGGTAATCGTCGGAGCTGCCGCGGAGCCTCTCACCATTACGCCGCTGCAACTCATGTTTGCCCGCCGAACCATCGTGGGATGGCCCTCTGGTTCTGCGATCGATTCCGAGGACACGTTGCAGTTCAGCTCGCTGACCGGCGTTCGCCCCATGATCGAACGCTACCCTCTGGAAAAGGCCGCAGAAGCCTACGATCAAATGATCAATGGACGAGCCCGCTTCCGCGTCGTGCTCACCATGGGCAAATAGTCGCATGGTTACGCGGTCGTGGGTTTACAGAAGCGGAGCCCCATTTCCGCGCACTTGGCGAGAAGTGGGGCGAAGCCACAAGGGATAAACGCGGATTTATCGTGGAACGCTTTGCTCTCTAGTTGTCCGTGAAAATCCGCGTAAATCGGTGGCCGCTCTTCACCGCGAGAACGCAAGTTCCGGCACTCCAGCCAGCTCCCCAAATTCCTCCTCCGTCAAGCGCAAGGGCCCGGCGAGCATGTTTTCCTCCAAGTGCTCGACTGAAGAAGTTCCCGGAATCGGCAGCATCACCGGGGAACGCTGGAGCAACCACGCGAGCGCGACGTGCATGGGCTTGGCGCCATGCGCGTCCGCGATTCGCTGAACGGTTTCTTTCGCAACTTTGCCCGCCCCCAGGGGGAACCAGGGAATGAACACGATTCCGTTCTGCTGGCAATAATCGACTACGTAGTCCCACTCGCGATCGGCGAAGCTGTAACGATTCTGAACGGAAACAATCGGCACAATCTTGCGGGCGCGCTCGACGTGCTCCCGCGTCACATTGGACAGGCCGATCAGGCGAATCTTCCCCTCGAACTGCAGCTCGGCCAAGGTACCGACTGAAGCCTCAAGAGACACAATCGGATCGGGGATATGGAGTTGGTAAAGATCGATGCGGTCCCGGCGCAGCCTTTTCAGGCTGCCCTCGACCGCCAGGCGCAAATGGCCAGGCGTCGCGTCATGCGCCCATAGGCCCGGTCCGGGACGAATCCAGCCTCCCTTGGTTGCGATCACAAGATCTTTGGGGTAAGGCGACAGCGCTTCCGCAATCAGTTCTTCGCTCACCTCGGGACCGTACGAATCCGCCGTGTCGATGAAATTCACACCCAACTCAACCGCCCGGCGTAAGACGGCGAGCGCCCCTGACCGATCCTTCGGCGGTCCCCAGACTCCCGCTCCGGTCAGACGCATCGCCCCATAACCCAAACGGTGGACGGTCAATTCGCGACCGAGCTCTACCGTTCCCGCCGGCTTCGAGATTGAAATCTTAGTGCGATCACTCACCAGATGTACCTCCGATTAAAATAGCAAGCCAAAAATAGCGGTAAGATCTCCACTGTAATGGATGCGCTTTCCTGACGGCCGGTCACTGTTTTATCGCAATGGCAGGTGACAACGTACAATGTTTAAGGAGCGTGGGTAAAGCAGGCAACTGTCCCAGCCGGCATGGCAGATTACTATGATGACCAAAGTTTGAGGAGAACGGGGACTCGATCCCTCCGTCCTTTGTCTTTCCCCGGAAATCTGCTTAAATCAACTCACAACCCTCCCCTGCGGAAGTCCACGTGATCGATATCCATTGCCACATCCTCCCGCAGGTGGACGACGGTTCCAAGTCATGGGACATGTCCCTGGAGATGTGCCGCATGGCGGCCGACGATGGCATTGAACACATCGTAGCCACGCCTCATGCCAACGAACGCTTTGAATACAATCGGCAGCATCTGGCCAGCAACCTCGAATATTTACGGGTACTGGCGGGCCAGACTCCACAGCTGATCCTGGGCTGCGATTTTCATCTTTCTTACGATAACCTGCGGGAAGTTCTGGTTTCGCCAGGACGCTTCACCATCGAAGATACCCACTACCTGCTGGTGGAGTTGAGCAACTACAGCATCCCCACGCAAATCAACGACTACTTCACCAAGATGGCGGACGTCGGCATCATTCCGGTGATCACTCATCCCGAGCGCAATCCCATTCTGCAGGAGACGCAGCAGCGGGTTCTGCAGTGGGTGGATCAAGGTTGCGTCGTGCAGGTCACCGCCTCGGCAGTGACCGGGGGTTGGGGACAAAAAGTTGCTCGCGCCGCCGAGTGGCTGCTGGAACGAGACGCCGTGCACGTACTGGCCTCGGACGCTCATGACACCAAGCACCGCGTACCAGCACTCTCCGCAGCCAGAGAAAAAGTGGCCAAACTGTGCGGCCACGAAGTCGCCCAAGCGCTGGTAGACGACAATCCCCGCGCCGTTATCAGCGACAAGCCTCTGCCCTACTTTCCGAATCCAGTGATGAAAGGGAAGCAGTAATCGTCCGTCTTCCGTCGTGAGCGCAGGGTGGCTCGGCCTGTCGTGGTCAAGCCAAGGGCTAACCACCAACGGCTAGCTACCAAGTCCTGACGACCAAGTCCTGACGACCGAGGACTGACGACCGAAGACTGACGACCGAAGACTGGAGATTGATTCTACTTCTGAGGTGGGCTCACCCCTGCCGGGGTCTGATTCAGCAAGGGCGACGCGTGAGGTGGATCGGGCCGCGATGTCATCGCGCTTTCGGGGTTCAACAGATGTTCGTGGTCCGGTCCCAATCCCAGCTTGATCAGCGCCCGGGAGTCAGGAACCGTCTTGCTCTGCCAACCGTTATCCGCCTGGAAGCGTTCCATCGCATTCTGCGAGTTGGCGTCCCAAACCCCGGAGGCGGCGCCGTCCAGATAATGTTCACGAATCAGCGCTTCCTGAATTTCGCGGGAGCGCGCCGGATCGATCTTCTGCTGCCCACGCTGGCGCGAACTCTTGCGCAATTTTTTGCTCTTGCGGGAAGTCGAGTGGAAATTTGAAGGAGAGGCCACAGCTTGCAACCTGGCCTTCGACTGGTCCCGATTCGCGCCCGCTGCTTTGTAGCTGGCTTGGGCCGAAGCCAGCCCACACACCAAAAGCATGGCGCTGCCAGCGCCTACCAGCCTCACCGGAATGGAACCACCAAATCGCAAAGTCACGACCCGCCAGAGCAATTCTTGATCGAGCAGGCAGGGTAAACCATCCCAGACCGCAGCACCAGCTTCTTTTAGGCCAGCCCCTTTTGGGTAGCCCCAGGGTTGGGCAGCCTCCTAAAGGCTGGTTGGCCCTGGTTACGGAAGCGTGCCGGCCAGGAAGATCGTGCCGCCCTGGCGCCCGGCGCCCCGCTGGCGGACCAGGAAAACCACGTCCTGGCCACTCTTTAGGGTGCTTGAAACCCGGTTGAACTGCTCTTCGCTGTCCACCGTCAATTTGTTGATTTCGAGGATGATATCGCCCCGGGTCAAACCGATATCCTCGCCGAAAGAGCCTGACTTTACCTCCTTCACGATCACGCCTTTGTTGGCGGGCACGTCCAGGCGATCGGCGTAGTCCTGGGTGAGAGAACCCACCGTCAGGCCGAGCTTGCTCTCCTTAGGCCCGGTTTCGACGCCGCCTTCGTCGTCGTCGCCCAAGCGCGCGGCAAACAACTTGGCCCGGTCGGCCACGGTCGCCGTCGCTTCCTGCTTCTTGCTATTGCGTATGAACCCCACCGCGACTTTCGAGCCCGGCTTGCGGCCAGCGATATCAGCCACCAGATCATCGCCGTTCTTTACCGGCTTGCCGTCAACCGCGACGATGGTGTCACCCACTTTCAATCCCGCCTGTTCCGCAGGACTGCCGGGGGTTACATCTGAGATGGTGACTCCGGAGCCGCCTCCATAGACCCGCGCAATAGCGGGATTTTCCTGGGCGCTGAACATGATTCCGATGGAACCACGCGCGACTCGGTGTTCGGGACCGATTAGCTGGTTGTAAACTTGCACTACGGTATTCGAGGGCAGGGCAAATCCCACGCCGGCATAGGCGTTGGTATCGGTAAGAATCGCGGTATTGATGCCAATCACTTCGCCCGCCATGTTCACCAGCGGTCCGCCCGAATTGCCGGGATTGATGGCGGCATCGGTCTGGATAAACGACTGGAACTGGCGCTGGGGCACAATGTTGCGTCCCTTGGCGGAGACAATTCCGGCGGTCACGGTTTCCTGCAGGCCAAATGGACTACCCACCGCCAATACCCAATCCCCCACCTGCATGCTCTCGGAGTTGCCCAACTTGGCCGTGGGCAGCGTTTTGTCGCTCTCAATCTTAATCACGGCCAGATCGGTTTCCTGATCCGAGCCGATTACCTTGGCGTCATGCAGCATTCCCGGCGGATCATCCTGCAGCTTCACCCGAATCCGGTCTGCCTTTTCCACCACGTGGCGGTTGGTGACAATGTAGCCCTTGGGATCCACGATCACGCCGGAACCCAGGGAGCGCTCGCGAATCGAGCCAGTGCCGCCGCCCTGTCCTCCCTGGCCACCCTGTCCACCAAAAAAGCGGTCAAAGAAGTCGTCGAACGGGTTCACGTCATCGTCATTCGGACTGCCACGTCGCCGCTTGGGCGTCTTGATGGTGGATTCGGTGTTGATGTTGACCACGCTCGGCTCAAGTTGCTTCGAAATCTGGGAGAACTGGTTCGACAGAACCTGCGGCGAGGGCACACTCAACATGGCGGCATCGGAGGAGGCTGCCTTCTTGTCCTGTCCCTTCACCCCGTAGGAAATAACTGTGCCGATCAAAATACCGACGGTCAAGGTAAGCAAAATCGAAAGGGCGTACGCGGGCCGGTTCGCCTTCAACTGTGCCCAAAAAGCGCTTGCGCGCTGATTCATAATGACTTCCTCCGAGATGAGTGCGACCCTACTAATTATACCTTCCCGCCAACGCCAGACACCAACCCCCGGCGCGCGCGGGACGCAGCAACCCCGCAGGGTTAGACGCTAGTTTCAAGAAAAGTGTTGCGGCAAAGACCACGTAGGCCTGGACGCCGCCGTCCGGGCGGCGAGCGCAAGCTTGCTAGAAGTGAACGCGGGCCGCATGGAAGGGGGTCAGGGCGGAGCTGTTCTACACCCGGAACTTACCTTCCGGATCAATCGTCTGCCCCTTACCCGTTCAAAACTTCGGTAACTTTCACCCAAGTTTTCCCGGTCTAGAATCTCTTCAGTGACAAGAGAGCGCGCATGAACCAAGGAACCCCAATCGTTGGCCAGAGCAAGCCCGCCGCGGCTCCGATCCAGAGATGGCAGATCGAGGGCCGCGAGTGGTGGCTGTGGGGACTGGCCGTACTCGTAACTCTGGTTCTGACTTTCGGGATTGTCTCGCTAACCTTCTTCCAGTTGCACCCGCAAGCCGAGGGCAGTTATTGGACTGATCTCAAGGAATGGGTCCGGGGACTGGCTTGCGTCGTCCTGCTATTCGACATTTACACGCTTTATCAGCATTTGCAACTGCAGCGAATCCGGCGGCAGCTGGCGGAGCGAGACCAGCTCTTTCAGCTCATTACTGAAAATGCGGCTGACATGATCGCGGTCGTGGATGGCGCCGGCCAAAGAATCTACAACAGTCCCGCCTATGAGCACGTCCTCGGGTATTCGGCAGAAGAATTGAAAACCACTTCATCCATTGAACAAGTTCATCCCGACGATCGCGCGCGAGTACTGGAGGCTGGCCGCAAGGCCCGTTCTACCGGCCAGGGGCAGCGGCTGGAATACCGGATACAGCATAAGGACGGCTCCTGGCGCATCCTCGAATCGACCGCCAACGTTGTCCCAAACCGGAAAGGCGAAACTGAAAAGCTGGTGATCGTCAACCGCGACATCAGCGAGCGCAAACGCGCGGAAGACATGCTGGCCCATAGCTCGTTCCACGACGGGCTCACCAACCTTCCCAACCGCGCCCTCTTCCTCGACCGTTTACAGCGTGCCTTCGCGCTCTCCAAACGGCACCAGGATTACAAATTCGCCGTCCTATTCATTGACATCGACGAATTCAAGGTTTTTAACGACAGCCTGGGGCACACTGTCGGAGATGAAGTACTGGTTCAAGTCGGCAAAAGGCTAACCGCCTCGCTCCGGGAAGTGGATACGATTTCACGCCCCCAGCTGAACGAATCCCCCCGAGACGACACCTTGGCCAGGATCGGTGGCGATGAATACACCGTGCTACTGGAAGACATCCGCAACGCCAGCGATGGCATCCGCGTGGCGGAACGGCTCCAGGGCAGATTGGCTGCTCCCTTCTCGGTGCACGGATACGAAATCGTAGTCACCGCCAGCGTCGGAATCGCTTTGAGCGCCGCCGCGTGCGCCCACGCGGAAGATCTGCTGCGGGATGCCAACATTGCCATGTATCGTGCCAAGCAAACCGGCAAGGCTCGCTGTGAAGTTTTTGATACCGCCATGCACGCAGGCGCAGTTCGACGTTTGGAGTTGGAGACGGAGCTTCGCAAAGCTTTGGAACTGGGGGAATTCAGAACCCACTACCAGCCGATTATTTCCCTGAAGACTGGCAGAATCACCGGTTTCGAAGCCCTGACCAGATGGCAGCACGGAGATCGTCTGCTCGCACCGGCCGAGTTTATCGCGGTAGCCGACGAGACCGGCCTGATTATCCCGATGAACCGGTTGCTGCTGCGTGAAGCCTGCGAACAGGTGACATCATGGCACGCTCAATTTCCGGCCGTGCCAGCGCTTAGCATGAGCGTGAACATTACCTCCAAGGAGTTCGCGCATCCCAACCTGGCGAAAGGAATCGGAGAGACCCTCAAGCAAACAGGACTCGATCCCAAAAATTTACAGTTAGAGATTACGGAAACCATCGCCATGGGAGATCCGGAAAGGGCGGCTTCTGTACTTTCCGAACTCAAGGCTCTGGGGGTTCGCCTGAGCGTAGATGATTTCGGCACCGGGTATTCGTCGCTCAGCCGCTTGCAGCAGTTCCCGGTGGACTCCTTGAAAATCGATCGTGCTTTCATCTCCCGCATGGATAGTGACGCGGAAAGCCACAAAATTGTCCGCATCATCATCATGCTGGCCCAGAACTTGGGACTGGTCACGGTGGCAGAAGGCACAGAAACGGAAGAGCAGGTCAACCAGCTCAAAGAGCTCGATTGCGGATTTGCGCAAGGATACTACTTCTCCAAACCAGCCGATCACCAGGCCATCTCTGACCTGTTGCTGAAAGTGAACAAGTCCCGCCAGATTGCCAAGCCAGCTCTGACCCATAAAGCTTCAGCCGGCGTCTGAACCGCCCGAATTGGAGTTAGGGAGGGCGAGTGGCTGACCTTAATTCAATTACTCTCGAGGGCGCCCGTTCAAGCTTCCGCTTGGGCGGGGTTTTCTTGCGCCGCACGCAGCTTCACCGTCACCGAAATGGTGCCGCCCACGCCGGGGGTGGTGGCCCCGGTGAAAAGTCACTCTGTCGCAGGAGCACCGGGGCACGTGGAAGCGCATCTGCGCATCTAACCGCGTCGTGCTCGATGATGATGGCAAATGCGCCGAGCAGGTACCACTGACCTCGTCGGTTCCGATGGAGATGCCGGAGAGGCAGGAAGCACTCTTCCGTGAAGTGCTTACTCTGCTTGAGCAGAAGCATATCCCCTATGCCGTCGCCGGCGCTTTCGCCCTGCAACAGCACACCGGCATTTGTCGCACCACCAAAGATCTGGACATTTTCCTGACAACGAAAAATTTGAGGATTGCTCTCGATCACTTGCACTCACATGGCTTTGAATGCGAGGTGCGCGATCCGATATGGCTTGCGAAGGCTCATCGTGATGGCTTCTTCGTTGACCTGATTACTGGCATGAGCAATGCCGTGATTGTCGTCGAGAATTCCTGGATTCGGCGCGCGCAGGCTGCCGTGGTTCATGGAGTGCCCACCAGGGTCCTGGCGCCGGAGGAACTTTTGGCTTCTAAGCTCTTCGTTACGCGCCGTGAGCGTTTCGACGGGGCGGATATCGCGCATGTCATCTACGGAACCCGGGGCAAGATCGACTGGGCTCGCGTACTTCGGTTGGCAGGTGAACATTGGGAAATGTTGCTTTGGACTCTCCTACTGTTTCGATATGTCTATCCGGCACAAACACACTATGTGCCGCAAGCGATCTGGCGGGATCTCCTGGCGCGTTTCTCCAAAGTGATCTCTCAACCCGATGCCAACGCCCAATTTCGTGGCAGTTTGGTGGATGACAACATGTTTGCCATCGACGTAAGAGAATGGGGACTGGAGGATGTGCTCACGGACTACCGAGCGCGTCGGCTGCGAAAAAAGTGAGATACATCTGGGCGTGCTGTGATGACCAGATCGCTTAAGCTGCTTCAAGACAGGAATCAAGCAATATGAGGATAGCGGCCATTGCCGACCTACACTTCACCGTTCAGCGCCACGCTGTACTCAGCGATCAACTCGAGAAGATTCGTGATGCGGCCGACGTCTTGGTGCTGGCTGGAGATCTTACTAACAACGGTCATCCGGACGAGATGGAACCCCTGCTGGACGTACTCGTTCACCTGCAAATCCCTACCATCGCTGTGCTCGGCAACCATGACTATGAATGCGGCCAGGAAACCGAACTCATGCGCATGATGACCGAAAGAGGTGTCAAGGTGCTGGATGGGAGCGCTTACGAACGTGACGGAGTGGGGTTTGCCGGGACTAAAGGTTTCGTGGGTGGTTTCGGACCTGCGATGTTGACTTCGTTCGGGGAACGCGAGATCAAAGCTTTCGTCCGGGCCTCAATTGATGAAGCAGTGAAACTGGAGCGGGCGATGTCGCAGTTACGCGCCCAGAAACGTGTGGTGGTGGTGCATTACTCCCCCATCGCTACCACCGTGAAGGGTGAATCGCCTGAAATCTACCCTTTCATGGGCACCTCGCGCCTAGCCGAGGTAGTGGATCGTCACGGCGCTGATTTAGTGCTGCACGGACATGCTCATCACGGCGCTCCGGAGGGACGCACGGCTGGAGGAATTCGAGTCTGCAATGTCGCCACCACCTTGCTTCAAGCACAGCAGCCATCTGCGTTATATCGGATCTTCGAACTATAAAGGCCTTCATGATCGGGGGGGCCCGGTACCTCTATCCATATCCATTTACTCTCGAGGGCGCCCGTCCAAGCTCCGCTGGGCGGAGGTTTTCTGCCGGCGCACATAGCTCCGCCAGCAGAGATATCCTAACCCTCGCCCTTTTTCGCGCGGGCCACTGCGACTCAATTTCCACCTCCGAGTGTATACGTGAAAGCTGGGCCACCCGCCATCCTTCTATACGTATTTCCGCTCCTGATGCCGTATTGCCTTGTAACGCTCGAACGCCCTGCGCTCGTCTTCTAGTCCTAGCACCGAGCGCAACGTACAACCGCGGAAGGTTTGGGTTAGCATCTCCGGAGCGTGCCGTACGACGAACCAAGGATCGTGGAGCAGGGCCGCCGGCATATGGCGAGCTTTCATCCAACGCTCAGCTTTCCAGCGAGCGAACTCGACTTCTTCCGCCGACACGTGCTCGGTGCGCACGACCGCGGTAGTACCATCGTATTCCTCCAGCCGCTCATTCGTGATCAGGCCGCGTTCGCGGAACTCTTCCGTCATCGGCGTCCGCGGATAGGGCGTGGGGTGCTGGATATACGGCCAGTCCACGTAGCGCCGGGCGAAGGCCAGGTTGGCCTCAATGGAATCACGAGTGTCATCGGGGTTGCCCACGATCAGACCTCCGACTACGTACATCTTGTTTCGGTGCAGCCAGTCGATTGCTTTCACCGAAGCGTTGCCGGCATTCCGCCCATCGTCACGCTCCGTGTTCTTCGCGGTGGCGCGCAAGAACTGGAGATCGTCTTCCAGGATGTTTTCAATCCCCAGAAAGACGTAGCGGAATCCGGCCCGGCGCATCAGCGGCGCAAGTGTCTTACCATGCGTGGCAATGGCGGAGGTCATGGCTTGGACAAAGTAATCCAGCTTGTTCAGCCCAGCCTCGATGATGGCATGGCAGAGGGCTTCGAAACGATGGACGTTGAGCGTAATGTTGTCGTCCACCAGGAAAATGGTCCGGGCGCCGTGGTCTCGGGCGTCCGTGATGTCGGCCAGGATACGTTCGAATCTGTAGGTGTGAAAGTTGCGTCCGCGCATTTCGATGATCGAACAGAAACTGCAGTCGTAGGTGCAGCCGCGCGAGGTCTCGATCACATCTACCTGGCGGCCGAGCAGCGTGTAGCCCTGGAGCACACGGGCGTTACGGTTGGGCGGGCGGATCTCATCGTCTTCCAACCGATGTACCGGACGGTTGGAGTTATGGAACCAGCGATCGCCGGTGCGGTACGAAAGGCCGCAGATCAGGTCGAAACGTCCACCCTGCTCGATCGCACGCAGAAGTTCACGAAAAGTGACCTCGCCCTCGCCGCGCACGATGAAATCCACATTCATCCCCTCGTAGGCTTCGCTGGCAAGACTAGGGTCGTAGCCGCCCACAACGACTTTCACGCCAGGTTTAAGCGCGCGCACTAGATCGATAACGCGCCCAGCCGTCGGGCGCTGGAAGGTCATCACGGAAAGCCCCACAACGTCGGGATCAAAGTCACGCACCAGCCCGGTGACCGTGTTCCGCACCTGACGATGGCTGAGAATCAGATCGGCAACCGCGACTCGGTGATGGGAATCGACGTTTCCCGCGAGTGAGGTCAGAGCGCCGTTGGGCATGCGAACGGCGACAGGCGGCATGTGCTCGAAATAGTCGGGCATGGAAAGTAGAAGGACGTTCATACAGTTCCGTTGATTGCGAGCGTGCTGCCCAGTGTCGATGTAGCTGTCGGTTAGGCTTGTTCCAAACGCGAAGCCAACAAGAGTCTGCTCCATCAGGACGACGGTTGTAAACAGGGGGCTGACCCACCCTTGTCACGCGGGCTTTCGATCCAAGGCCGCCCCTTTTGCCCGTGCTTGGAACCACAAAGGTGGCCAGCACCCAGACATACAGTATGTACTGTATCGCGTCACTTTCTGGAGATATGGGACCATCGCGCATTCTGATCCCAGTTGTGACACCGTCAGAGGAGTTCGCATTCAGATTTGGGAAAAACAACCAAGGCAGGGGCGAGCACGAAAGGGAAATCAAACGCCTGAGACCAGCAATGGCGGTGCCTGCTTCGCACCTGGAAACAGAGATTGAGCGGCCAGATATTGCCGAGGCAGATTCGACGGCGCAACTAAGCGCGGGGCTCTCAAACTATTGGGGACGGCCGTGTGCGCGCGGGGCAATGCGAGACCTGCAGCAATCATATTTTCGCCAGCCGCATCGAGTGCCGGAATCGAATCCAAACGGGAGTGTGACTCTCATGGAATGGGACATATTCAAGAGCGAAGATGGATCAGGCAATTGGGTAGTTCAAGCCATGGACTTCGATGGGGATGGCGAAATATATACAGTCATCTTCAGTGATTTCGACGCGAAGGCGCGAGCAAGAGAGTATTACAACTGGAAAACCGAGGTCGCCGGCCTTCAGGCAATCCATGCCGTGAAGTCGGGCAAGACCACGGCTGCGGCCTAACTCTGCGGCGAAACGATTGGATCAGAAATCTTTGCTTTTGGCTTCGAACCCCCCGCTTACAAAGATCGCAGGAAGTTCAGCATGTCCTGTATCTGTGGTTTGGTGAGCGCATTGAAGTTGTTGATGACGCCATTGGCTTCCGAATTACAGCTCGACTGGAGGCGATGATAGTCTCCGTCGTGATCATGACCACGGCGAGCTCCGCCGCAGTCGGCATGGGCCTCGATAGCCTGCAAAAGGTCGTAAGTGCGTCCGTCGTGCAGGAAATACAGGCGCTGGCCAAGACCCCAAAGTGGTGCGGTCCGGAATTGGTCCGGCCCAGCCGCCCCTTGGGTGACGCCATCTCGCAAGTCCCCCATGTGGTGGAGAGCGAAGTCGGAGAAGGGGCTGTAGGCGAAGTTGGACATGCCGGTGAACGATGACATGCCGGTGGTGAGCGTTGGTGTATGGCACAGGGCACAGCCGACGCGGTGGAACAGGCTCGCACCGTTCCGCGCGGATTGGGCAGTGACACCTGGCGGTAGCGCCGGCGTCGGTGGCGCGGCCAGACGCATGAAGATGGCGAAATTCACCAGGTCAGAGGTGGTGCCGTCCGTAGGGCTCGGGTCCTCCAAGCCATTGAACACGCAGCCGGGTACAGCACTGCGCTCGTTGGGGAAGTTTTCGTTGGTTACGCCTGACTCGACGTTATAGGCCTCGCCGGCAAAGATAAGCAGCGACTTGTTCTGAGCCTTCCAGCCGAAGCGCGTAATAGTGCCGTCGTTGCCGTTGGTATTGAAGCTTCCGCGAATACCTAACGCGCTTTTCGCGGCTCGATCGTCAGCCAGATTCGCCCGTAGGGTGTCGTCGGGCGTTGCCTCCACCAAGCCGAGGCCGAACAGCGGAGTGGGAATGCGGAAAATTACGTTGTTGTAGGCCAGCTGGAGAGCGAAGTTCGGTTGCGCCAGCGTACAGCCGGGAGCATCGGAACGGCCGGCGATGGTAAATAAGCCGTGAACACCGCCGTCCGGCGAGCCGTCGGGGTTCCGGACAAAGCGAGCCTCACGGACCGGACCGTCACGCGTGATGAAGGCAGGAATAATGTTAGTAGCACCGTGAAGCGTGGCCAGCGCAATCTGCGGGTTAGGAACCGGGGCCAGACGGCTGATCGTGCCGGGGCTGCTGCCGCCAATTGCCGGCTCCGCATGGCACATCGCGCAACCATTGCCGTTGAATGTTGGTCCCAGGCCGATGCTCTCTTCTGCGGATATGCTGCCATCCACTGAATTTAGCTCCATGAAGTGATCGAGCGCTCTGCTAAACAAAGCTTGTTCGCTGGAGTTCAGTGTGGGAATGGGCCCGCCACCTCCCGGGGCTCCACCCCGGGGTCCGGGGTCTTGTTGGGCCTGAAGCGCCCCTGTACTGAGGATCGCAAGAAGACCGAGACACCAGAATAGAGAAAGTGAATTCGGAAATTTCATTCGTACCTCCATGTGCGGAGCAAACACACTGTTGCGTCAACTAAGGTCGTGCAACAGGAGAAGCGGAGCACGTTTAACTCAAGCGCTCGGTGTGGGCCAGACCAGGCCAGAGCAGGAAAGAAGCTGGCGCTGGTGTGCTCCGAACGGCCCTAAAGGGGGTGGCGGGGCCCTCAGGGTTGATTCTCAATCCATTGGCGCTGCAAGATTGGGAAGGACTCAATCGCGAAGTTAGGCCCGAATTGGGAACCGGTCAACGGTCCGGAAGTGCATACAAGATCGCGCAAACGGCCCAGTCGCCGCGGGATTTCCGGCCAACGGGGCGGAAATAATTTCTTCTCGGCACAGCTTCGGTCCGCAGTCTGGAGATAGTCTGGAGATCTGCGGACGGGTACTACCATCGAAGAGCTTTGCCCGACTTAACCGGATCAGAGTTAAAATCTTTCTTTACCTTTACTATTTTCCCCACATGAATCTCAAGGCTCTGTTTCGGGAAGCGTTCGTATCCCTCTCGCGGAACTGGCTTCGCAGTGTCCTCACCATTCTGGGCATCTCCGTCGGCGTGGGAGCGTTTATCTGCGTGGTTGCCATTGGCAATGCCGGCAGCAGCAAGATAGAAGACCAACTGCAAAGTTTGGGCAACAACTTTGTCTGGATCGAGGCCGGCAGCCGGTCCCGGAACGGCATGCGGGCGGGAGCGCGCGGCACTCGGTCTCTGGTGCTCAACGACGCCCATGCCATCGCCGAGCAAGTGCCATTGATCAAAAGTATGTCTCCCAACGTGGATGGCCATCTGCAAGTCGTTTACGGCGGGGAGAACTGGACTACCCAATACCGAGGGGTTACGCCGGAATTCGTCCAGATTCGCAGGTGGCCAATGCGCCTTGGCACATTTTTTACATCGGCGGATGTGGAGGCCGCCGTCCCAGTGTGTGTGTTGGGTCAAACCGTGGTCGAGTACCTTTTCGGACTTGACGACCCGACGGGAAAAACAATCCGGGTTCAGAATCTGCCGTGCAAGGTGGTAGGTGTTCTGTACCGGAAAGGATTTTCGGCTACGGGCCAGGATCAGGACGATGTCGTAGTCATGCCGTATACCACGGTGCAGAAGAGGCTCACCGGTACATTTTGGCTGGATGACATTTTTTGCTCCGCCGTCTCTCGCGACGCCATGACCGAGGCGACAACCCAGATCACAGGCTTGCTTCGGGAGCGTCACCACTTGACCTCTGCCGAGGACGATGATTTCAATGTCCGCAGGCCGGAGGATCTGATTCAGGCCCAACTCGCCACCAGTCAAATTATGACGATTCTGTTGGGCAGCGTGGCATCCCTATCGTTGTTGATCGGCGGGATCGGAATTATGAATATCATGCTGGTGTCGGTCACCCAGCGGACGCGCGAGATTGGAGTCCGCCTGGCCGTGGGCGCTACCGAATGGGACGTTCAGCTGCAATTTCTCAGCGAAGCGGTCGCTCTCAGCACGCTGGGAGGGGTACTGGGTATCTTGGCAGGGATCTTTTCGTCAGCCATCGTCGAACAGCTCTTCGCGTTTCCAACCAAGTTGACACCAGAGGTGCTCGCCATTGGCGGTCTGTTTGCCGCCAGCATCGGAATTCTTTTTGGATACTATCCCGCCAGAAAGGCATCGCAACTGGATCCTATTCAAGGTCTTCGCTACGAGTGAGCGCGCGCTTGGTCTGTCGGTCAGGGATGATTGTTGCTGCGATTCGAGGTGAGGGCGCGGGTGGCCCAGTCGATACAAATTACTCCGGGGGCACGGGCAGCCTGACAAGGAGCACTGTGACCAGGGGTACCAGTAGCGCGAAGCAGCCATGGGCTCCTCCAGGTCGCGGTGATTCCCCCTCGAGAAAATGCATGACTGTAATTTGGAGGGCGTGGCGTGTCCACAAGAAAGGAGTTCATCCGGGCTTGGACTGTTGCACACAGTTCCGGTGCATGAGCCGCTCGCGGAGCCCGTCCTTCGTTATTAAAGGGCGGAGCCCTTTGCCCGGGCAACTCTCTCACCCAAAGAGGCGTTTTATCGAAATACAGATTATAGTGCACGTACAATTCAGTCATAACAAAATGTTCCACCTGGAACATTACGTCAATTTCGCAGGCGCGTGGTTGGGCTTAACCCTAGCCATTTACTCTTTGCGAGGCACCCTTGGTTAGAGGCCGCGATGGCCGCGTCCGGCCTGGATGCGGAGCAACGCGGCGACCAGTGCGTCGACGTCCTCGCGAGTGTTGTAGAGCGCGAGCGACGGGCGGACCGTGGTTTCGAGGCCGAACCTGCGCAGGATGGGCTGGGCGCAGTGGTGTCCGGCGCGCACCGCGATTCCCTCCTGGTTGAGGGCCTTGCCGACGTCCTCGGTGCGGAAACCGTCGAGGACGAAAGAGAGCACACTCGCCTTCTCACGGGCGGTTCCGATGAGCTGAAGGCCGGGGACGGTGAGCAGCCCTGCGGTCGCGTAGGTCAGCAGGTCATGCTCGTAGCGGGCGATGTTCTCCATGCCGATCTGCTCGAGGTAGTCGAGCGCGGCTCCCAGCCCCACCGCGTCGGCGATATTGCCGGTGCCGGCTTCGAAGCGCGCCGGCGGCACGTTGTACACCGTTTTCTCAAAAGTCACATCCAGGATCATGCTGCCGCCGCCCTGCCAGGGTGGGGTGGTCTCGAGCAGGTCAGCTTTTCCGAAGACGACACCGATTCCCGTAGGTGCGAAGATCTTATGGCCGGAGAAGACGAAGAAATCGCAGTCGAGGAGCTGCACGTCCACTCCCATGTGGGCGATGGACTGCGCGCCGTCCACCAGCACGCGGGCTCCGTGACGGTGAGCCATCGCAACCATTTCCCGTGCCGGCGTGATGGTTCCGAGCGCATTCGACACCTGACTGAAGGCTACGATGCGGGTGCGTGGGCCGAGAAGTTTTTCGTATTGTTCGAGGATGACCTCTCCACGGTCGTTGACTGGCGCCACCCGCAGACGCGCACCTTTCTCCGAGCACAGCTGCTGCCATGGAACGATATTGGCGTGGTGCTCGAGCCAGGTAATGACGACCTCGTCGTCCTTCTCGACGTTGCGGTGTCCCCAGCTCTTGGCCACCAGATTGATGCCTTCGGTGGCGCCACGAACGAACACAATCTCGCTGGTGGATGAGGCGTTCAGGAAGTGACGCACCTTTTCACGCGCGCCCTCGTAGGCGTCGGTGGCTCTCGCCGCAAGCGTGTGGGCGGCGCGGTGGATGTTCGAGTTCTCGTGCCGGTAGAAAGACGAGATGCGGTCGATGACCGCGTTGGGTTTTTGGGTGGTGGCGGCGTTGTCGAGCCACACCAGCGGCCGCCCGTTCACCCGTTCCTGCAGGATGGGAAAATCACGCCGGATGATGTGTGGGTCGAACGGGCGTGCGGACGATCCCATATCGGATACGACGTCCGGGCGAAACTCCAGCGACTCGATGTGGAGGGGCGGCGCTGGCGTCGCCGGAGCCTTCTCTTCACCCGGAAAGTAGGCCGACGAACCGGGCACTGCCGGTGTCGGGGCAGCATCCGCAAGCGCTTGAAGATTGGTCGGCGGAGATGACGGCATGCCTGGGACACCGGGAACCGACTGAACGCCGGGCACGCCCGGGAAGGAAAACATCTCGATTGCTGCGGGGAACGACGGCGTGGCGGCTAGCGGTGCGCTTTTCTCCGGATCGAGGAAGTAAGCTGAGAAGGCGGAAGCCTGCGGCGCCGAGCCCGCGCCAACACTAGGTGCGAATGCTAGGCTCGCCAGCGAAACTGGAATCGCACGCAGCTCGCTTTCAGTCAAGGGTGTGACTGGCACCGGTGACGGCGAAGCTAGAATGCCTGAAGCCGACTGTGGGCCGGCAACGCCCGGAGTCGGTACGCTGGAATCCTGCACAGCAGGATCCGGCGCGCCAAGATTCGGTGTAACAGGATTCGGTACGGAAGGAAAGGCGAAGGCGTCATTCAGCGAAGGAAACGACGGAGCAGCGTTCAGTGGCGAAGTATTGTTTCCATCAAGAAAGTAACCCACCGAGCCGGGCACCGCGAGCGACGGAGCCGGATCGGGAAGTCTCGGGGCGAGCGCCTGCACGTCCGTCGGTGGAGAGGGAACTGGCGGAAGACGGCTGGCACCGGCACCAGCGGGGACGCTCGCGCCCACATTTTCCGGGGCCACATTCGCCGGCAGCGCCGCGAAGAACTCGTTGGCTAGCCTGGCGATCACCGCCGGATCAGGCAGCGACGTCATCACTGCCGACAAGCTCTCGCCTGTCAGCTCGCCTGAATCCTGCGCCGGGACCAGCGTAGACCTTTCCGCCGATGCGGGATCATTTGTACTCATGGTATTGATCCACACTGACGTTCTCGAGAACGCCGAGAGCATCTTCGGTAAGAATGGCCAGCGAGCAATAAAGCGAGATCAGGTATGAAGCGATCGCTTTGTGGTTGATGCCCATGAAGCGGACCGACAAGCTAGGGGCCACTTCACCTGGGATGCCGGGCTGGAACAGGCCGACTACGCCCTGCTTCTTCTCACCCGTCCGCAGCAGAAGGATGTTTGTCTTTTCTCCTTTGATCGCGACCTTGTCGGAGGGGATGAGCGGGAGTCCGCGCCAGGTGAGAAAGGGAGAACCGAATACCGTCACCGTCGGTGGCGGCACGCCACGGCGCGTGCACTCGCGGCCGAAGGCGGCTATCGCTCGCGGATGCGCCAGGAAGAAGGCCGGCTCCTTCCAGACTCTGGCGATCAGTTCGTCCAGGTCGTCGGGCGTGGGCGCGGCTTTTCTCGTCTTCACCCGCATCGAATCATCCACGTTGTTGAGCAGACCGTACTCTGTGTTGTTGATCAGTTCGCTCTCTTGGCGCTCTTTGACCTTCTCGATGATGAGGCGAAGCTGCTCTCTGATCTGATCGTGGGGACTGCGGTACATATCGGAGATGCGGGTCTGCAGGTCGAGGACGGTGGTCACCGCGCTCAACGTGTACTCGCGCGGCTTTTCCTCATAATCGACGTAGATTTCGGGCAGGTCGACATCCTCGCCCGGGCTGCACTCAACGGTGCGCGTCCCGGGACGCGTCGGGACGACTTTGTTGACACGATAAGTGCCGGCTTCGACCGGGACCCATTGCAGGAAATTGACCAGCCAGCGTGGCGTGATCGCCTGCATCATCGGGACCGTCTTGGTGACGGTCGCAAGCTGGCGCGCTTGCTGTTCGTTCAGGGTATGACGGACTTCGGCTTTTTCGGCCATGCAATTCGCTCCTCATCGGGGATTCCGAAAGTGTAACATTACGATCCCGAGACTAGTGCTTCGTCCGGGTAACGCGGTCGGGCGCGGACTCCGAGACCGGGCGATAAGTTGTGCGGACGGGAGCGTCAGGCGAACCGCTTTACAGACGCGTATTTCAGCCTGTACGATCTGCAACCAAAATAGAGTTGCCTAAGGAAAGTGGAGGACGCTCGAAATGAGGCCGAGAAAGTTGGTGACCTTACACTATCGGCCGGGGCTTTGATTTGCCATTGGCAATTGCCTGGCAGCGGCACGAATCGAAACCTGGCATCTGGATCGTCCGCACTGCGCCGCGCAGTTTGCAGTGCGGCATCTGGAGATACCGACGCTTCGAGGAACATTCACAAAAGTCAACGGCGATGTGCAGCATTTCGCCGCGGATCCAAGTAAGTTTGCCTTCGATGTCACAATCGATGCCCCTTCGTGGGACACGCCAGTAGAGATGCGCGACAGCAACCGGCGCAGCGCACATTTCCTAGATACCGCGAAATACCCGACGATCACCTTCAAGTCAAAGCGCGTCGAGGGAGCTGGAGCTGATAAATTGAAGGTGATCCGCAACCTAACGATCAACCGAGTTACCAAACAAGTATGGCTGGATGGAGATGGCCCGACTCCTCCCACGAAGGACCCAAGGGGGAACGCGCAGGTGGGTGCATCGGCGACCACCCAAATCAAGCGTCAGGATTCTGGTGTAAGTTCGCTACCGGGCATGATCGGTGATGATGTGACCAACGTTATTGATGTCGAACTGGTGGAGCCGTCGGGTAAACCGCCGCCCCGCCGGTTAAGTAAGCGGAGTTACTTGATACGTTGTTTTGTAGAGAGGTAGTTGGCTACTAGGTCTCTACCGCGAACCGGAGTTTTTTCCCCGAGTTGTCAGACATGGAAGACTTCTTCCAGCGGATCCATAGCCCGGTCCGGTAACACGCCCTCGGGCTGGACGAAGAAACTGGCCATTTCGCGCTGCCAGCGTTCGTTCACTTCACGTTTGGCCATTCCCGCGCGCGCGCGTTCGAAATCTTCGGTTTCGAGATAGCCGACGAGAAGGCCGTCAGAGCGCAGGAACAATGAATAGTTATTCCAACCAGTCTCACGCAGCGCCGCCTCCATTTCGGGCCAGACGGTGCGATGGCGTGCCTTGTACTCCTCGAGGCGGTCTGGTTTTACCTGCAAGATAAAGCAGATGCGTTTCATACGGAATCTCCTGGAGGCTGCGGAAAATGCACTTGAAGAGAAATAAAAACCCATGAGCTAAAGACCGGTTGATTCTACTTAGCGTAGGCGAGATTTGACGGGCCTTTTTTCCACTGAGGTGTGCTTGCCCGGTTCAGAATGCCAGCGCAGCTTGGGACGCAGATGGCTTTGGCGATCGGCGTGGCGACCTATCGACGAATGGCCTCCGGCCCCTCGATCTTTAGACTGCTGGCAGAAATTACAAGAGGGAAGTAGCAAATGAATAAGATCGACTTACAGAATCGTCATGCCATCGTAACCGGGGGAGCGCAGGGTATTGGGTTCACGGTGGCGGAGCGCTTGCTATCCTCAGGCGCCTCTGTCACGCTTTGGGACCTGGACGGGGAATTGCTCACGTCCGCCGTGAAGGACCTTGGCGGTGGCGGCACTGTCGACGGCGTGACCGCCGATGTGACCGACGCCGGGAGCGTTGGTAGCGCCGCCGTGGCTACTGCGGAGAAGTTCGGGAAGATCGATATTCTAGTTGCCAATGCGGGGATTTCCGGGCCGGACCTGAAGAGCTGGGAGTATCCGGTGGATGTTTGGAAACAGATTATCGAAGTGGATTTGATCGGAGTATTTTTATGCTGCCGGGCGGTCGTGCCTTTTATGCTGCGCCAGAAATATGGCCGGATCGTAAACGTGGCTTCCATTGCGGGAAAGGAAGGAAATCCGAACGCCTCCGCCTACAGTGCCGCAAAAGCCGGCGTGATCGCTTTTACCAAATCATTGGGGAAAGAAGTGGCTGACCAGAACATCGCGGTTAACTGCATAACGCCGGCGGCGGCGCGCACGCGAATCTTCGATCAGGTATCTCCGGAGCATGTGAATTACATGCTTTCCAAGATTCCGCGGGGGCGATTTCTCGAGGTCAAGGAGATCGCCGCCATGGTGGCGTGGATGGTCTCCGAAGAAAATTCTTTCACCACGGGAGCGGTATTTGATCTCAGCGGCGGACGGGCAACCTACTAAAGGCAAACCTCTCGAGGGAGCCAGAATGACGGGAGACGAGCAAATAGGTACGGAAAAGCCGGTGCAATTTGGCTCCTACCCCAGCCTGCGCGACCGGGTTGTTGTGGTGACGGGTGGGGCTAGCGGGATTGGCGAAAAAATTGTAGAACAGTTCGCCAAACAGGGCGCCCAGGTGGCTTTTCTGGACATCCAGAATGAAGCCGGGTCGCAACTCGTGAACAAGATCAGATCGAACGGCGACCCCGAGCCTTATTTTTTGCCCTGTGATCTCACCGACATTCATGCTACTCGCGGCTGGGTGCAGAACGTCATTGCGAAATTCGGAACGGTGGATGTGTTGGTCAACAACGCGGGAAATGATGCCCGCCATTCCCTGGAAGAAGTGACGCCGGAGTATTGGGACCGGGCGATGGCGGTGAATCTCAGGCATCAGTTTTTCGTGACTCAGGCGGTTATTCCGGCCATGAAGAAAGCGGGGCGAGGGTCCATCATCAACTTGAGCTCAATCAGCTGGATGATCCCGTCTACCGGGTTGCCCGTGTACATCACCGCGAAGGCTGCGATTGTGGGACTCACACGCACACTGGCCCATGAACTGGGCGCGGACAACATTCGCGTAAACTGCATCCTGCCCGGAGCCATCCACACCGAGCGCCAGAAACAATTGTGGTTTACGGAGGCGTACGTGGCCGAGATTCTGAGCAGGCAGGCCCTGAAGAAGATGATCCTGCCGGAAGAAGTTGCCCGGCTGGCGCTTTTTCTTGCCGCAGATGACAGTGGTGCCATCACCAGCCAAAGCTACGTCATTGATGGCGGCTGGGTGTAAAGCCTCTTGGCTCCAGGACAATCCGTTCTAGGACGATCTATTTTGGGACAATCGATGATCAAGAATTTGGCGATCCTGATACTTGTTGTTTGCCGCTGTTTTATTCCTGTCGTCGTCGCCCGGGAGAAACCAATTCGGGCAAACGATTCTCTGCAGTCCCTGGCTGATGAGTTCTGGCAGTGGCGGGCCCGCTATCAGCCATTCTCCCAGGACGATATTCCCCGAATTGATCATCCCGCTGGGCCAAGGGATTGGTCCGCCGCATCCCTCGCCCGGCAGAGGGTAGCTCTGAAAGATTATGAAACACGATGGAAGCAGCTGAACCCTCAGGGCTGGAATCGCACGCAGCAAGTTGACTACCGCCTGATGGGCTCGGCGATTGCGCGTGTGCGATGGGAACTGGAGCTAAATCGGCGCTGGGAGCGGGATCCTTCGTTCTATTTAGATCAGACTCTTACTGCCCTGCTGGAGGCGTTGGTGCAGCCTCCGCCCTTTGACGCAGCCCGGAGCCGGGAAATTGTTGAACGGATGGATGAGATGCCTGCAATACTTGCCGATGGAAGGAAGAACCTCCATCCGGCTCGGCCTTTCGCGCAACTCGCTATCGCTGAGCTCGAACAAATCCGATCCAAGCTGATGCGGGTTGAAGCTGCGGTTACCCCCATACTTCATAGGCAATCGGGAGAGGAGGCCATCCCGGCGTCGTTCAAGCAGGCGACGGAAAAGGCGATTGCGGCGCTGGAGTCTTATCAGTCCTGGCTCGAACAAAACCTCGACAAAATGCCGACCGATGCGGCGGTGGGCCGTACCAATTACGAATTCTTTCTGAACCAGGTTGCCCTTTTGCCCTACACCCCTGAGCAACTTTTCGCCATCAGCGCTCAGGAGTGGGCACGCGCTGTAGCTTTCGAACAATACGAAAGAGTGCGGAACCAAGGTTTGCCGGAATTGAAAGTCGCGGCGAATCTGGAAGACGAGATCAGGAAGTCGCAAAGTGACGAACTTGCGATCCGGAAGTTTCTTGAGAACAAAGCCATTCTGACCGTGCCCCCGGACACGCGTCATTACACTCTTAGCCCCATGCCGGCTTATCTCGAGGCGCTTGGGGACTTTGGCGAGTTGGACGACTTCACCGGGCCCAGGAGGTTGAACGACGATGGTGTGCGCTGGATAAGTCCTCCGGCACCGAACCTTGGTTATTTCTGGCTGGCCACGGCCAAAGATGTGCGTCCGGACATGGTCCATGAGGGTGTACCCGGCCATTATTTTCAGATGTGCTTGTCGTGGAAGCATGAGGACCCGATTCGCCGCCACTACTACGACTCCGGAGCCAATGAAGGAATCGGTTTCTATGCCGAAGAGATGATGCTGCAAGCGGGATTGTTTGATGACAGCCCGCGAACCCGGGAAATCATTTACAACTTCATGCGGCTGCGGGCGCTGCGCGTGGAGGTAGACGTGAAGCTGGCGCTGGGCACATTCAGCCTCAAGCAGGGGGCCGATTATCTGGCTCAGCATGTTCCCATGGACCAGAAAACCGCCGAAGCGGAGGCCGCGCTGTTTGCTACCACTCCGGGTCAGGCAATCAGCTATCAGATTGGCAAGAATGAAATCCTGCGGTTCCTCGCCGAGGCAAAGATACTGCAGGGTGACAAGTTCAGCCTGCGGGCCTTCGATGACTTCGTATGGAAGAATGGCAACGTACCGATTGCATTGCAACGCTGGGAATATCTGGATAAAGATGACGATATCCAGGTGCTGGATAAGCAGCGCCACGACCTGGTACTGGCGAAATAGATTTGAGCCAACCGGCGGAAAAAAGTGCTGCGGGATGAAACAGCGTATCCCAGCGGCTAAAGCCGACTGCTCGCGCTGACTTGCGGCACGACTAAAGTCAAGATCATTTACTTGACTCAGGTGGAAACCGGGCCAAGATCGCGAAACCGGGGTGAATTCTGATGCCCCGGTAAGCCGCAGCCCGTCCTACGGTCAAACTCTGGGCGGCGTCCCAGAGAGGTATGATGAGGGCATTGTGGCAGGTTTTTTAGGCGTAGCAGAGGAATAGACCTTGGGCCATTCTTCCGCAAGAAACTTTTGGCGTTCGCCCCCCAGCAGCAGATTGCGCGTGCCCGCATTTCTTTCGACCAGCTGCTCCTCTACCAGTTGTTGATAGCCCGTCAGAACCGTGATGTGATCGACCCGATATTCGGCTGCGCCATTGCGCACGGAGGGCAGTGGATCGCCTTCCTTGAGAACTCCGTCGAGTATCATCGCGACCACACGGTCGCGAAGCTGGCGTGAAATCGGCTGACTGTCGTTCCACTCACGGTCCATCATGGGTTCCAGATACCCCTTACCTGAGATTTGCTCCCGTCATTTTGTCCGCTGCAGGTCGAAGTGCGCGTGGACTGGCTTGTCCCCCTCGACCATGAAAGTCCAGTCCTCGATGTGATGATTCGGGTCGAGAGTGGTGAACACCGCATGGTGCATGTGTCCGTACTGGGTGCTACCGGCGACGTCGAGAAAATCGAATTCCACCGTCTTTCCGTCCGTTGTCATCTTGCCCGCCATACGAGGCCGATTTCCTGCGTCACAATAATGGGTCAGGAGCAGGCGATCCCCGTCCACATAGAACATGGTGATCGGATCGTCGGGTCTTCCCGCTCCCGTCATCTCATGCATGAGCGCGTTACCCATGGAAGTCACGCGAAGCGAGACCTGCATGAGCTTGCCTTCTATTTCGGCTTGCTGCGGGACGGTTGTCACGTGGCCTTCCCACGAACCCGCCAGGGTCTTTATTTTGTCGAAAGACTTTTGCGCGTCTGACTGCGCGAAAGCCACGGTGGAGAGCGACATCAGAACAACGGACAGCATAGAACCAAGGGATTTCATCTTTCATTCTCCTGAGAAGTTCATTTTCTTCTTTGCTCTCGGGCCAGCGTTCATTCGCGGAGGTCGATCAGCTCTAATGAACCCCTCGCGCGTTATATACTGATATAGTTAACTATATCACTATTCTTAATGTCAAGCTGTTTCTCATTTTCCTTGCCCGTCGCCATCCACTTGAGGACAAGGGACTTTCGTGACCCGCTGGCCGCAAACAGCAGTGATGACGAAAATCATGGTTGCTCTTGCTTACAAACTCACCGCCAGAGGTGCTATCGACGGGCGAGAGGCATTTCATTGCCGCGAGGTTCGCACCCGCTAAAAAAGGTGGCTTAAGGTCGGGAAGGCAAACGCGGCAAGGGAATAGGGAACAAAGATCATGGCAGTCGCAGATCGTCACGATTGCCGGTTTCTGTCTGCGTCGACAGTGCCTCGCCTCACGAAGTGACACTGAGCGACTTCCACCTTAGTCCAGATGGTTATTCGACGCACCGCAGAACTTGATCGGTGACAACGCCTATGACTCGGACCAACTCGGCACCCAGCTAAAGTTCTACGGGATCGAACTCGTCGCTCCGCACCGTCGAAACCGAAAGAAAAAGAATTAAGACGCACGTGACCATAGTATTTCCTCAGTCTGCTAAGGTTTTTCCTGCGCAGCGATCCAAGTCTCGACCTGGGAATGCAGGACATCCAAGGGCAAGGGACCGCTGCCGACAACCTCATCGTGAAACGCACGCAGGTCAAATTTATCGCCCAGCTTCTGGCGAGCTTTTTCGCGTAAGCGAAGAATTTCCAACTGTCCTAATTTGTAAGCTAGAGCCTGTCCCGGCCATGCGATGTAGCGGTCCACTTCGGTTTGGACATTGGGCTCATCCATCGCCGTGTAGCGGTGAAAAAAGTCCACCATCTGCTCACGCGACCAGTGTTTCTCATGCACTCCGGTGTCGACGACCAGGCGGATGGCGCGCCACATTTCGTTCTCCAGCCGTCCGTAGTCACTGTAGACGTCTTGGTAGAAACCGATCTCCTTGCCGAGGCGCTCGGCGTAGAGGGCCCAGCCTTCAATGAAGGCGGTGTAGTCTCCGTTCTTGCGGAAGTCAGGCAGGCCTTGCAATTCCTGACCGATGGAAATTTGCAGGTGGTGGCCGGGTACCCCCTCATGGTAGGCGATGGCTTCGATATTCAGGGCCAGCCGATGCTCTGGATCCCACTGGTTGACGTTGATGCGGCCGGGACGCGAACCGTCCTGCGCTCCCGCCGTGTAATCCGCGGGAACGGCATTCCTGGCGCGAAACGGATCCATCGGAATTACCACCAGCTTGTTTCTCGGCAGGCGTTCGAAGAGCTTAGGAAGTTGGGCCTCCATCTGGCGGGTGTACTTTGTGTAGAGATCGAGGACTTGTTCGCCAGACGTGGCGTAAAGACTCTGATCTTTCTTGATGTGTTCGTTTAAGCTGGCCAGATCGTTGAAGCCAAGCTTGTAAGCCAGGACCAGCATTTGAGCCTCGGTCTCGGCGACTTGCTTGAGGCCGAGCTGGTGAATCTGCTCCGGAGCCAGGTCAGTCGTGGTGAGGCGCCGGATTTCAAAGCGGTAGCGCGCGGCGCCATCGGGAAGAGCCCAGACTCCCGGGTCTGAACGCCCATGGGGGGCATAGTCGTCGCGAACAAATCCTGAGAAGCGTTTGTACGCGGGCAGTATCTCGGTGTTGATTGCCGCCAAAATCGCCGATCGCAGGCGCAGTTGATCATCGGCGGAAATACCTGAAGGGAATTTGGCCAGCGGCTTGGCAAACGGACTGGCTTCGCCGCTTTGGTTGGCAATCTCCTGAGCCTGTACGGTCACTTTCTCCAGCAGGTAGCGTGGAGGCATCAAGTGGTCCTGCATTCCCTGGCGCATGTTGGCGATCGTCTGGTCGAGCGCTTTGGAAACCTGATGCAGACGGGACAGGTAATCTTCGTAGTCGCGCAGATCGTTAAACCGCGTCAGGGTCACCAGGTCCAGGAACTCCAGGTGCGGGCCTGCCATCTGGTTTACCGGCATTTCCCAGGATTTGAATTGTGCGCCTTCTATTTCCTGGCGCAAGTTTCGGATCATCAGATCACGGCTGAGAGCACTTTGTTGAGGAAAGCCAGCGGGATCCAAGGCCTCGAAACGCGCGAGAAACTTGCGCTTCGCTTCCACATCGGACCGGTGGAACTGAAGAGAACGGTCGCTCAAACGATCGTTGTAGCGGGTGTCCCCCAGGGTTGTCGCCATTTCGGGGTCTGAACGCAACTCGTATTGCCACTCTTCATCGAGCAAAGACAGAAACTGGGTTTGCCGGCTCTCCATATTGTTGGCCTGGGCGTTTCCCGCTGCTTGCCCTTCCGGGGCCGGAGATGTGATGCCAGGGGCTACTGTCATGCTCAGCAGAACTACGAAGGAACAGACAGGCAAAGCGCGGAAGTTCATCAAAGTCTCCTGCATGTGAGCTTACAGCAATTGGGCTTTTGCGCATGCCGCCGAACTCCCTGAACCCGCGTAAGATACCCGTCATTCATATTCCATATGAATACAGGATAATGGACGAAAGACTACACTCCAAAATGCTCATGAAGAACGGCGATTCCCGAAGAATTCGAGTGATTGATTCTCATACCGGCGGGGAACCCACGCGATTGGTTATCAGCGGCGGGCCTGAGCTGGGGAAAATGTCTTTACCGGCCAGGCTTGAACGTTTTCGCAAGGAATATGATGGCTTCCGGTCCGCGGTGGTGAACGAACCGCGAGGTTCCGATGTCATGGTGGGCGCGCTACTTTGCGAGCCCGTTGATCCGGCGTGCGCGGCAGGAGTAATTTTTTTTAACAATGTAGGATATTTGGGGATGTGCGGCCACGGAACCATTGGACTGATCGCCACTCTTTCATACCTGCGGCGGCTTGATCCCGGCGAACACCGGGTGGAGACGCCCGTAGGAACCGTTAGCGCGATCCTGCACCCGAATGGTGAAGTGACGGTCAACAATGTGCCCAGCTATCGCAGCGCCGCCCAGGTGACCATCAAAGTGCCGGGCTTCGGCGAGGTGTGCGGCGATGTTGCTTGGGGAGGAAACTGGTTTTTTCTTATTGAAGGTTCTGATCTGGAGATAACGCTCGGCAATGTTGAATCCTTGACGGCGTTCACCTGGGCCGTGCGGCAGGCGCTCAGCGCCAATCGCATCACCGGCAAAAACGGGCAGGAGATCGACCATATCGAAGTGTTTGGCCCCTCGAAACTGCCGCAAGTCGATAGCAAGAATTTCGTATTGTGTCCGGGCAAGGCGTACGACCGCTCTCCTTGCGGCACCGGGACCAGCGCGAAGCTGGCCTGCCTTTACGCTGATGGCAAACTCCGCGAAGGTCAAGTTTGGAAGCAGGAAAGTATTGTGGGCAGCGTGTTCGAAGGCAGCGTAAGGGTACATGACGGGCAAATTTATCCCAGCATCAAGGGCTCAGCGTTCGTCAACGCAGAAGCCGACCTGGTGCTGGACGCGCGCGACCCCTTCTGTATGGGGATTCGGTCGTGAGCCGGGCCAGTGTGAGTCCGGCAGACGTCAAGGCGGCAACTTATGACGCTGTGGTGGTTGGAGCGGGCATCGTGGGCGCGGCTTGCGCGGATGAATGTGTCCGGGAAGGCATGCGGGTCGCGGTTGTGGATGGCGACGTGATTGGCGGGGGAGCGACTGCCGCCGGCATGGGACACATCGTGGTGATGGATGATTCTGAGGCGCAGTTCGCTCTCACCCGTTACTCGCAACAACTCTGGCAGCAATTGCGCCCCGCACTGCCGGCGGATGTCGAGTACGAACAATGTGGAACCATTTGGGTGGCGGCTGACGAGCAAGAGATGGCGGAAGTACATCGCAAGCAGGATTACTACAGCCAGCGCGGTGTGCCGGTGGAAGTTCTCGGCCAGGATGCGTTGCAGAGTACTGAACCCAATCTGCGGAAAGCGCTGGCCGGAGGTTTGCTGGTGCACGAAGATGGTGTACTGTACCCTCCCTGCGCGGCGCGCTTCCTGATTGAGCGCGCGCAGGCGGGCGGCGCGACGATTGGCCTCGGTTGTTCGGTTTCCCAAATTGGAAATGGTCTGGTTCGGCTGGACGATGGGAGGGAACTATCGGCCGGAGCGATCATAAACGCCGCTGGAAATGGGGCGGCGTCGCTTACGCCGGGTCTGGCCATCAAGAAGCGAAAAGGGCACCTGGTATCACCGACCGGTATCCCGGATTTGTGCGGCATCAGCTAGTTGAGCTGGGCTACTTGAAAAGTGCGCACTCGACCACTGGTGATTCGGTGGCGTTCAATGTGCAGCCGCGCAGGACCGGGCAGGTTCTTATCGGTTCATCGCGGCAGTACGATGTGGAAGACAAGCCAGTAGACAATCCGATTCTTCTCCGTATGCTCCGACGCGCCGGGGAATACATGCCGGGCTTGGCGCAGATGTCGACGATCAGAGTGTGGACAGGGTTTCGCGCTGCCACGCCGGACCAGCTGCCGCTCATCGATCCCTGGCCGGGGGACCCGACCGTGTTCCTGGCTACCCGGCATGAAGGGCTGGGAATCACGACGTCCCTTGCGAGTGCCCGGATTCTTGTGGATCAGATCGCAGGCCGGAGAGCTGCAATTCCAATCGAGCCCTACTTGCCGTCCCGGGTGTCCTCGGAGCACGCTTATGTCTGAGCAAGTCGAACTCAAGGTGAACGGAACCTCAGTCGTGGTTTCTTCGGGGGCCACGGTTGCCGTCGCCATTGCGCTGGCTGGCGCGGCCTGCCGAAAGTCGGTTAGCGGAGAATTGCGGGGTCCGTTATGCGGCATGGGAATCTGCTTCGAGTGCCGCGCTGCGTTTAATGGAAGGCTGTATTGCCGCACCTGCCAGGTGTTGTGCCGGCCCGGCATGGAAATAAACACTGATGCGCAGCGAACAGTGAATAAAGGGCCAATTCCGAGGTGCTGGTAATCGGTGCCGGCCCCGCGGGCCTGGCCGCGGCTGCTTGTGCCGCAGAGTGCGGTGTGATGGTTGCCATGGTTGACGACAACCCCGCTCTCGGAGGGCAGATCTGGCGAGGCGACTCTGGAACCGCTTGGTCGGAGGCGGTTCGGTGGGTTGACCGGCTTCACGCTGCTGGAGTTCAAATATTTTGCGGAACGCGAGTCTTTCATCAACCCGAGCTAGGGAAGTTGCTCGCGGAACAGGTAGACCATCTTGTTGAGTTGAGTTATCGAAAATTGATTGTGGCAACCGGGGCGCGCGAATTGTTCCTGCCCTTTCCGAGTTGGACCCTGGCCAACGTCATGGGCGCCGGGGGCTTGCAAGCTCTGGTGAAGTCGGGGCTTCCGATCGCTCGCAAGCGCGTGCTGGTGGCCGGCAGTGGTCCTTTGCTTTTGGCTGTGGCGGCATATCTGCGCCAGTGTGGGGCTGAGATTTCGGTGATTTGCGAGCAGGCATCGCGGTCTCTGGCACGCTTCGGGCTGGCGCTCTTGCTTCAACCTGGGAAAATGCGCCAGGGATTTTTCTTACGCAAGCAACTCTCGGGAATTCCATACCTAGCGGACTGTTGGCCGGTAGCGGCCAGAGGTCATAAGGCGCTCGAGGAAGTGGTGATCTCACAAGGCTTCAACATCGGGACGAAGACCAGGACCATATCTTGTGATTACCTGGCGTGTGGCTTCCATTTGGTGCCGAATACCGAGCTTGCGCAGCTGTTGCGATGCACGCTGCGAAATGGTCTCGTGCAGACCGATGCTCTCCAGCGGACGTCGGTGCCGGAAATATTTTGTGCCGGCGAACCAACCGGCGTCGGAGGCCTAGAACTGGCGTTGGTCGAAGGCCAGATCGCTGGCCTCGCGGCCGGCGGGCGCTCTGACTCTGCCCAACTGCTTTTTGCAGCGCGCAAGAAAATGCGCAGCTTCGCACGCGCGCTCGACCGGACGTTTGCTCTACACCGCGAACTGCGGCGCATGCCGCGTCCTGAGACAATTGTTTGCCGGTGCGAGGATGTTGCGTACTCGCGCCTTGCGCAACACCGCTCCTGGCGTGCCGCCAAGCTGCAGACGCGATGCGGAATGGGGCCGTGCCAGGGACGCGTGTGCGGACCCGCAACCCATTTCCTATTCGACTGGTCTCCGGACTCGGTGCGCCCACCCATTTTCCCCACACGTTTTGAAAATCTCAGCGCGCTGGCCTTCAAAGCGAAACGGAACCCAGCCAAGTGACAGGAGGACGGGCATGAAGTGGAAGGGCGTGATGCCAGCGATTACGACTTGTTTCGATGAGAACCTGAAGGTCGATCATGACTTCATGGCAAGGCATTGTCTCTGGCTGCTCGAAAACGGCTGCACCGGAATCGTTCTCCTTGGGTCGTTGGGTGAAGGAGCGACGCTCTCGTTTGAAGAAAAACTGCAGATTGTGCGGACCTGCGTAAAAACTGCGCGAGGACGGGCGCCGATTGTGGCGTCGATTTCCACGCTTTCCACCGCCGATGCTGCGTCCCAGGCAAAAGCCTTTGCCGATTCGGGCTGTGACGCGCTGATGGTCCTGCCACCCTACGTCTATCAAGGCGATGACCGGGAAATGAAGGCGCACGTTTCCGCCGTGTTTGAAGCCACGCCGCTTTCCTGCATGCTTTACAACAATCCGATCGCTTATGGCACCGACTTCGTTCCGGAGCAAATTCAGGAGTTGGCCGCCCAGCACGAAAACTTGGGTTGCGTCAAAGAATCGACCGGAGATGTGAGGCGCGTCGCCGCTATCCGGGCTTTGCTGGGAGATCGCCTGGAGGTAGTCGTCGGTGTGGACGACGCCATCGTGGAAGCGACTTCGGTTGGAGCGACGGGCTGGATTGCGGGTTTAGCCAACGCTTTTCCACGGGAATCGGTTGAACTCTTCGACTTGGCAATCCAGGGCGAGCGCGAGAAAGCTTTCGAGTTGTACCGCTGGTTCCTGCCGTTGCTCCGCATGGATACTGTTCCCAGATTCGTCCAGCTGATTAAGCTGGCACAGACTGAAGTGGGAATGGGAAATTCGCAGGTGCGTCCGCCCCGTTTGCAGCTGGCCGGCGAGGAATTGAGAAAGGCGCGCAACCTAATCAAGCAGGCTTTGCGGCACCGGCCGCAAATGGCGAGCAGCCCGGTTTCAAGCACGAAATAGTTTAGGAGCCCCAGTCTTGAAAATAACGGGACAGTCGATCATTGGATTCCGGCAGGGAGGATTCAGACCGGCAACCAACGCTGGAGAATCTTTCGGAGCAACCAATCCACGCACTGGAGAACCGCTGGAACCAAGCTTCTGTTCCAGTGGACCCAACGACATAGATTTGGCGGTAAGTCTGGCAGATAAGGCTTTCGCCATTTATGGCCGCGCCTCAGGGCGCGAAAGAGGAAAGTTCCTGCGTACCATCGCGGACAAGATCGATACCGCCGTAGATGCGTTGGTTGAGCGGGCCGAGCTCGAGAGCGCTCTACCGAAACCTCGCTTGATCGGTGAAACTGCGCGCACCTCCGGTCAGCTTCGCCTGTTCGCGGAAGTGGTGGAAGAGGGTTCGTGGGTCATGGCCCGAATCGATCGTGCGGATCCAGATCGCAAACCGGTTCCCAAACCCGATCTGCGGTCCATGCTTCATCCCATGGGGCCGGTCGCTATTTTTGGAGCGAGCAACTTTCCACTGGCATTTTCGGTAGCGGGCGGGGACACGGCATCCGCGCTCGCGGCGGGCAATCCTGTGATTGTGAAAGCCCATCCCGCGCACCCCGGGACCTGTGAGCTGGTGGGCCAACTGTTGCGGGAAAGCGTTCGGGAATGCGGTTTGCCCGAAGGCGTCTTCTCGCTTCTGTTCGATTCCGGCAACAAGGTCGGTATTGCGCTGGTCAAGCATCCGCTGCTGAAGGCGGTGGGGTTTACTGGGTCTCGTTACGGTGGAAGGGCCCTCATGGATGTGGCGGCTACGCGCCCCGATCCCATCCCGGTGTTTGCTGAGATGAGCAGCACCAACCCGGTTTTTATTTTGCCCGGCGCGCTGCGTGAAAATTCCGATGCCATCGCAAGCGGGCTACACGCATCTTTCACGATTGGCGCAGGGCAGTTTTGCACCAAGCCTGGCATGGTGTTCCTGCCGGAGGGAGTAAGCGACGAACCCTTTATCGCCAACCTGCAGCAGCTGGTCCACGAGTCGAAACCGTTCAACTTGCTGACGGCTGGTATACGGTCGGCGTATCAGTCGGGCATTGCGCGGCGCAAGACGGAGAAAGGCGTGAAGCTTTCGGCTGAAAGGCCTTGGTCCGGCAACGGCTCCGAGATTGGCGTCAATCCGGCGCTTTTCGAAACCGATGTCCAGTCCTTTTTGCAAAATCCGGAATTGGCGACCGAGGTCTTCGGTCCCGCGAGCCTGCTGGTTCGTCGCTCCAGTCGCGCTGAACTATTGGAGGTGGCTTCCCATCTCGAGGGCCACTTGACCGCGACCATTCATGGGACGGAAGACGATCTTCGGGAGTTCGGCGATTTAATCGCAATTCTGAAAACCAAGGTCGGCAGAATTGTTTTTAACGGCTTCCCGACCGGCGTTGAGGTTTCCCACGCGATGGTGCATGGCGGCCCTTATCCTGCGACCTCGGATGGACGCTCAACCTCGGTGGGCAGCCAGGCGATTTTCCGATTCTGCCGGCCCGTCTGTTACCAGGGATTTCCCCAAGCGGCGCTGCCAGATGAACTGAGAGACGGCAATCCGCTGCGGATCTGGCGAATGGTGGGCAGAGAAATGACAAGGGACCCGATTTCCTGACCTCTCGGGTCTCGCGCGCTCAGGTCGAGACTGGTGCCGCGGGGCGGTGCTCCGTGCGGCGCTCCGTTTGGCCGCCAGGATGGATGCAGGAGCATCGACCTGAAATTTCTTAGCACACTTTTCTTGACATTGGGAACGGCGCATCAATGGAGAGCGACGCATCAATGGAGAGCGACGCAGCCAGCAGGTTGGCTGGCGAGCAAGATCATCGCTTCCAACGTCCTCACTCGCTGTTCATCGGTCAAAACAAGATAGCGGTGATGGCCAACGGCGGATAGGTCAAAGCGGGATCCGCCATCGGGCAACACTGTAATTGTGCCGGGGGGCGAAAGGGAGAAGTATCCGTCATCGGGGCGGACAGCATAGAGCACTGCCGTCAAATCCCAGGTGGGGCGATCGTATGGCATTTTCATATAGGAGCGGTAGGCATCGGCTACGGGATGGTCCTGGACATAAGCGAAATCGTGTTCGATGCGGGATGCAGGAAAGAGCATCGCAGCCCCAGTTTCAAAACCGCTTACGACGATCGGAGTGGGCCATTCATGGAAAAGCTTTACTGCCGAAGGCACGTCTTGTGCCAAATTAAATTCGGGTTGTGCATTGGAAAAATTACCCGCCATCACAGACAGCAGCCTGACTTTGCGGCTGACGAGGGCGCGCCCATCCTGCGCACTTGCAGTATCGGGCTTTGTATCGAGTAGCCGGGCCAGATTTGTACTGAAGCCGACCTGAACAATTACGACGCTACCGTCCGATTGACCCGCCAGGGTTTGACGAAGCAACGATACCGCATCCGGCGCGTCGGCGCCATCCAGGATATGGTGCGGGTACACGAGCTTGCCGTCCGGACGCCGTCGCTCCGATGGGACTTGGATCATGGGATTCGATTCCGGGGTCTTTCCGTTCCTACCGGTGCCAATGGGAATCTCGGGATGACCGTAGAAAGTATCGACCAGGTCCACGTAGGGAGCCGCCCATTTATTGTCTTTGCTGACGGTTACAGCAAGCAGGTTGACCTCATGACGGTTCTGAAAAGCGTGCAACATGGC
>Ga0070706_100000591_pt1 | contig 42030 bp, 38 predicted proteins | sample KBSK5501metaG_FD_65476 | JGI IMG/M metagenome (GOLD analysis project Ga0070706, IMG submission 65476) | Corn, switchgrass and miscanthus rhizosphere microbial communities from Kellogg Biological Station, Michigan, USA - KBS K5-50-1 metaG | ecosystem: Host-associated > Plants > Roots >... | reverse complement strand
TCGAGCGGGCGGCAGCGATTCTCAAGCGGGGCGGGATCGACGCAGAGCGCGAGGTCCTCCCAGCGCGTGGCGTCGAGGAGGCGGGCTAATGGCCCAATACCAACTCCCGCGTGGCACCTTCCCTGCGAACTATGGCGATCTCTTGCGGGCGAATCAGCTCGGCGAGGGACTTTCATGGGGCGGTTCTGACCTCGAGGCCCGCCCCGATGTCTCGCAAGACCAGATCGCGAAGGCGCTGGGCCTTGCGACAAATCCGCCCTCAGCCGCGCCGACGATTAGCAATCAGGATGCATTTCGCTTCCTGGCCCAGCAGAGTGGCGGCGGCCTACCGGGGCTTCCGGGCGTTGGCGGCGGCGGGGAGGACATGAGCGGCGGGCGGGCACCGACCGATCCGGGGTCATTCTTTACCACGCCCAACGGTGAGCAGGTCGCGTTGGAAGGCGTCAATGGCCCTGGCCGAGGCAACGTCAGCGATCTCGGCAATCTACCGGAGGTCACTGACATGGGCACACCGGGCGGGCGCAGCGGCATTCAGGCGGCGATCGATGCGGCCGTGAATGCGATCAACAGCCCGACCGGCCAAACGGCACTCGATCTCGCATCGCTGACCGGCTACGGGGCGATCCCCGCCGCTGCGGCGAAGATCGCAGGGCGGCTCGGCGGGCGGTTTGGATTCGGAGGGCCTCCAGCGCCGGAACCAACCGTCGAAACCCTGAACGAAACCCTTAGCGGCGCATTCCGTGGTTCCACCCCGGAGGCGCAAGCGCAGTTTGCGGCGCAGCGGTCTGGTGAGCGCGCGCCTGACGTGATGGGAAACCGCGAGGACGTTGGGCCTACTGCTCCTCCGAACGTGCCGGACAATACCTCTTCGCCTGATGCACCGGGCGTTCCGACTGGCCCGCCAGATTCACCAGCCGGGCAGGTCTCGGGCGGTGAACTCGGAATCTCCGCGGATGCTCCGACAGCGCCCGACACGGGTAGCCCCGGTCCCGGTCCAAGCGGCGGCGGCGGCAGCAGTGGAGACAGCGGTACCGGCGACGAGGCGCGTGGCGGGTTCATTCCGCGACGCACGAATATCCGCGGCTCATTCAAGGGCGTAAAACACTTCCAAGGCGGGGGCGCGGTTACACCGCCGACGCTCTATCGCAACGGCGGCGTTGCCGCTCCCATGAGCGAGCGACAGGCCCGCCTGAACCGCATCGCCGCGTTCGAGAAAGTTCACGGAGCTCACTCGATATGAGTCGCCGATCGCGTGATCGCCGCGTCGACGAGCGCGCGAACGATCGCCTCACCGCGCTCGGCCGCGCGCATCTCGAAGCAGTCGGATTCAGCGACCGGACGATCACGAAGGCGTATCGCGCGCTCGACGAGGCGCTTGGGGCCATGCGCGTGAAGGATTTTCAGTACCAGGGCGATGTCGTGTCAGCGCCCGAGCGCGCGGATCACGAAGTGCGCGTGCGAGCGGCCGAGCTCGTGACGAAGCTCGCCGATCACCATCCCGCGAAGCTCGGCATCGAGTTCGACGGCAATGTGCGCGTGACGAGCGACGCGGAGCTGCTGGCCCTCCTCGCCTCACTCGGCCCCGATCCCATGCTCGCGCTGGGCGGCGACTCCAGCGCGGCCCTCAACCCGCCGACGATATAGCCCATGCCGACCGATAGCAAGCCAGCCAGACCTGCGTTCCAAAGCACCTCCCCGAAAACAGTCGCGGTAGCGCTTGCCGCCGGTGGCAGGCTCGTCGGCGCGGAACCCGACTTCGACGGCCGCCTTCGCTTCAGCGTCGACAACGTGCCGACGGACTTCGAGCTGCTGCTCGCTCGCGACGAAGTCATGGTGTCTGGCGCCAAGGTGATCTCCGCGATGGAGTCGATCCTCGGCCTCATCAATTCGCATCAGCGGCGCGGAGGGCGGCGATGACGTCTCCAGCCGATCCCATCCGGGCCCAAGCCCGATCCGCCCGGGCTGATGTCGAGAGCCCGCTCGACGCGAGCGGCTGGCACTGGAATCTCGGACTTTCGCGATGGCTCGACGGCCTCATCACGCTCGAGGAAGGCACCGAGCCGTGAGCCAGAGTATCGCGCTTCCGCGCTGTGAGGCATGCCGCAAGGAACCGGCCTCGAGCTTCAGCTGGTTCGCCGATCGCCAGCGCTGGTGCGCCCCGCGTTCAGGAAGGTGGAAGTTCACCGGCGCGTGCACGGCGGATTCCGAGACCTACTACGTGATGCTCCACAACCGCGGCCACGGATTCCTCGACTCATCGACGGCCCGCGCGGACTGGCTCAAGCATCTCCAGGAGAAGGTCTGGTTCGATCGCGCTGATTTCTTCGCGATGCTGGCGCGCTTCATGGCTGCCGAACGTCGGCGGCCTACCAACCGAGGCCGCCCGGCGCGAAGAAGACGCCCGATCGTGCAGCCAGCGGAAGGGTAGCCACCATGCCGCGCTATCGCAAAGTGGATCCGCGCATCTGGAACGACGAGAAATTTTGCGCGCTCTCCGACGACGGGAAACTCGCGTTCCTGTACGTTCTCACTCACCCGAATCTGACCGCCATCGGTGCCATGCGCGCCACGCTCGACGGCCTGGCGGCCGAGCTCGGCTGGCCACCGAAGCAACTTCGTACGGCGCTCGCCCCGGCGTTAAGGGATCGCAGCATGATCGAAGTGAACGAGCGCGCGAGCTACATCGGCCTGCCCCACTTCCTCCGCTACAACGAGCCCGAGGCGCCGAACTCCGTCAAGGCGTGGTGGAACGCGTTTAATCTCATCCCAGAGTGCACTGAGAAGCGGGCGCTGGCCCGACGCTGCCGCGAGTATCTCGACTCGAAGTCTCCCGCGTTCCGGGATGCCATGCCCCATGCCATCACCGAGGCATCCGGCGAGCCATCCCCGATGCCTGAGCCCGCGCAGACGTCGGAGCTCGGACTAGAACCGGAGGCGCCGACGCCGGTCGCCAGCTCGACGAATGGACACGGAGTCGCGCCGCGGCAGGTGAAAGCGCTCGTCGAGCTGTGGAACACTTCGGCGCCGCTGGAGTGCCCGCGCGTGCGTGAGTTGACGGAGGGCCGCATCCGGGCCATGCGCGAGGCTCTACTCCGGCAGCCATCGATGGAGTACTGGACCGCAGCGATTAGTGAACTGCGCAAGTCTTCATTCCTTCGCGGTCTGGTCAAACGTCCGGGTCATGAGAACTGGTGCGCGGACTTCGACTGGTTTCTCAAGAGCAAGGACAAGACTCCGAACTATGTCCGCGTCGCCGAGGGCGCCTATCGCGACCACGCGGCCGGGCGGGACGAGGACGACGAATGACGCTGCTCGAGCCCCATCGCGCGAAGCTCCTCGACTGCGGCTTGACGTCGGAGACCTGGAGCCGCGCGGGCCTCCACAGTGGCTCCGTCGACGAGGTGCGCGAGATTCTCGGTTACGGCGGCGCCGGCACCGGCCTCGTCATTCCGTATCGCGACGGCTACGCTCGCGTCCGGATCGATAACCCCGGCCCGGACGGCAAGCGCTACCGGTCGCCGAAGGCGCAGGGGAACCACCTCTACATCCCGCCGACGCTCGAGCCGGCGGTGCTCACCGATCCAGCGCGACTCCTCTACCTGACGGAGGGCGAGTTCAAGGCGCTGAAGCTCATACAAGAAGGCTTCCCGTGCCTAGCGTTGCCGGGCGTGTGGTCCTGGAAGACCAACCTGCACGGCAAGTCTCTCTCGATCGCGGATCTCGATCGCATCGCATGGAAAGGCCGGCGCCTCGTCGTCGTCTTCGACTCTGACCTCGCGGACAAGCCGCCGGTCGCGTGGGCCGAACACGAGCTCGTCAAGGAACTCCGGCGCCGGCAGGCGGACGTCTACCTGCTGCGGCTGCCGGAGGGGCCGAAGAGCGCGAAGAGCGGCGTCGACGACTACCTTGTGGCGCACGGTCCCGAGGCGTTCCGCCGGCTCCCGATGCAGACGCCGACCGAAGTCGATCAGGATCCCCCGGCCTTCCTCCGCGTGACCGACCTCGCCGACGCGTACTTGCTCCGGATGATGCAGCCACACCACCGGATCACGCTCGGATACGCCGAGCTCGACCAAGTCGTCCGCGGCGTCGCGCCCGGTGAAGTCATGACGGTGCTCGGCCGCTCAGCGGTCGGGAAAACCGCCTTCGCCTTGAACCTCATCGACCAGATGACCGCGGCGGGCCAGCTGCCGACGCTGATGTTCTCGCTCGAGCAGCAGGGTGTGGAGATCTTCGAGCGCATGGCCTCGCTCACGCTCGGCTGGAACGGGCGCGACCTCGAGGAGCGGGCCCGCGGCGATGATCCGCAGGTGACCGCGCGGCTGCTCGAAGTCTGTGAGCGGTGGGCGCACGTCGTGCTCGTCGAGAAGCCGTGCACCCTGGATCAGATCGACCAGCTGATCGAGGAGGCGCGCGCCTCCGACCTGTGGCCAGAACCGCTCCGACTCGTGGTCGTGGACTACATGGGCCTGATCGGACACCGCAAGCCTGGCACCCTCTACGAGCAGGCCTCGCTCTCGGCGCGGGCGCTCAAGAACTTCGCCAAGCGCCATCGCGTCGCGCTGGTCGTGCTCTGCCAGGTTGGGCGGGAAGGTGAGACCGGCGGCGAGCCGATCACGCTCAAAATGGGTCGCGATTCGGGCGCGATCGAGGAGGCTGCCGACTATCTTTTGGGAATTTGGCGGCCGGAACTTCGTGAGGGAACCGACAAGCAGGAGCGCGCCGCGGTGCGCGGAGAGTTCAAGGTCCGGGTCCTCAAGAACCGATCGGGCGCCGCCCCCAGGACGATCACGCTGCACTTCGAGCCGACTACGTTGCGCATCACGCCCGTTCAGACTGGGAGCGTCGTCCTTGGCGCGTAAATGGCTCCCCGAATTGATGAATCGGGAGCCAAGCGCTGCCGCCTCGCCTCGCCATCGTACGCGAAACCCTGGCTCGCAGCGAGCGTGGATACCGGCGATCGTAGCCGCCGCAGTAGCCCGATGGCATCGCGGATGGCATCGCCGATGGCTTCCGGGATGGGTTACCCGGTGGCATCGCGGATGGATGCCCCCATCCATCGCCTATACAGGAGCAGGAGCAGGAACAGGAGCAGGAACAGGAACAGGAGCAGGAACAGGAATACTCCCCCTACCCCCTCATGCTTCGGTCAACAAAACCGAGTCCGGGCGATCCGAAGGACTACCTCGAAACCTGACCCCGAAAGAATTTTCGCCGTTTCCTGTTGCCCGCTGGGGGGTCAGGCTGGAGCATCTGCGGGAGGCGATGGGGCCCCCTTCGCCCGTAATCGCCCTCCGCGGCGGCCATGAGCTGGGCAGCGTAGGTCGCGGCGACACAGCGATGTCGATGTCGTCGCTGTCGAGTACGGGCCGGCCTGCTGCCGGTGCCCCGATCACGCTCTCCGACCCGGCCAAGCGACTCGCGATCGTGACCCCGGTCCGACGAGCGCGGGGCACAGCCGGGGGCACAGCCGCTGCAACCGCGCGAATCAGAAGGCGTAGCCGCGGACCACTGGACACGTGCTCCACCGGGCTCGGGCGTCCAGGTCGATGCGTCGAGCTCGCAGCGCCTGCCCGATCGCTCGAGCTGCGAAATGTTTTCCGGGCGAACGGGCAGAGGGCGGGCGCTGACCGCCCCTCCGCAAGATGGTCACTTTCAGCGTCGCCGTGCTGATTCGGGGCATGAGAATCCAGAGCGAGCACAGAGGCCGCCCTGACAGCGTCCGCCGGGGCCGGGCATGAGCACTCCCGTATCGGCCGCCCAGGTGGTGGCTGATCCCGCGCGCGTATCAGACGTCGACGCGGCCGCGCTGCCGGCGATGCTCGCGCAGCTGACGACGGCCGCTGCGGTAGTGGCGGCCCGGCTGTCGGCGATCGAGCCGCGGAGCGCCGAGGGGGCGGCGGCCTCGCCGGGCGACCGCCTGCTCACAGCGAAGGAGGCGGCGGTCGTGCTGAACCTGTCGACCGACTTCCTGTACAAGCACGAGGCGGCCAAACCGTTCCGGGTCCGGATCGGGAGCGAGGTGAGGTTCTCGCTGGCCGGCATCCAGCGCTTCATCGAGCGGCACCGGGGCCGATGAATGACCTTCGCGCTGTGGCGTCAGGAGATGAAGCGGCAGCGGGCGTTCTCGCGCCGGGCGGCCTCGGCGCTGGACGGGGGGGCCGGCGCGTTCCGCATCGAAGCGTGTCACGACATCACGGACGGGCGACTCATCGGGGTCACCAAGCGATGGCGCTTCGGCGAGGTCGCTCTCCCGCCGAAGGAGGTGCTCGGGCTTGATCCGCGCCACTATCCCGCCGGGACGTTGCTCCTGATCGTGCCGCCGGGCTGGGAGCCCCCGGTCCGGTGCTGGTACACGTACGAAGAGACGGCGTTCATGCTCCGGCGGGCGGTACCCACCATCAGGAACCTCGTCTACAAGCACAAGCTCGCGCACAAGACGTATTGGGACGCGCGCGGCGAACACCGCCGGCGGGTCACGGATCTGCCGCCGGACACGGTGCGACGCCTGGCGGAGCTCACCGGCCGCGGGCACTGGGTCGTCGTCCCCACCGTGGAGCGCCGGCCCAAGTCCCGACCGCGGCCGGCCGGGGACGAGGACGCGCGACGGGCCGTGCTCGAGCGCCTACGCCTGGCGGAGACGGTCGAGGCGCTCATGGGCCAGCCCGACGCGGCGGCCGGGGGCAGAGAACCATCTTGACGGTATACCAGTATACCTGTACTCTGTGTGTAGCCGTTCACACGAGGGGGCGATGGCGAAACCGATGACGCGCGACGCTGATGGCAAAGACAAGTTCACCGTCTACCTGCCGCGCGCCCTGCGTCTGGCGCTCCTGCACCGCGCCGTGGATGAGTCAGAGGGCGCGGGGCGTCGCGTGAGCGCAACGGAGATCGTCGAGCGCCTCATCGCTGAGTATCTTGGTCGCAAGGGAGGCCGGCATGGACGCGCGTAACGAGCACGCATCGGAGTCGATGGCGCCTGCGGCGATGGTCGAGCAGCTCCTCACGGAGATCGCGCCAGCCGCGACGCCGAATCGCCAGCATCTGCAAGGCTTCGGCACAATCTACCGACGCGGTCGGGTCTGGTGGATCAAGTGGAGCAAGGACGGCAAGCGTCGGCGCGAGTCGAGCAAGAGCGAGCGCGACACCGATGCGATCAAGCTCCTGCGCCGTCGCATCGACGAAGCCGCGCGCGATCGTCGTCGGGATCCGGTGGCGGAAAACCGCGTGACGATGGCGCAGCTGTTCAATGCCCTGGAGGCTGACTACACGGCCAACGGTCGACGGTCGAGTACGACGCTCGCGTTTCGCCTGTCGCCGCTGCGCGAAGCCTTCGGGCAGGAGAAGGCGCACGACGTGACGGCCGCCACGATCAAGAAGTACAAAGACCAGCGTCGAGCGGCCGGCAAGGCGCACGCCACCATCAACCGCGAGCTCGCCGCGCTCCGGCGCGCCTTCACGATCGCCGTTGAGCAGGAACGCCTGTCGGCGGCCGCCGTCCCGCGGGTGAAGCTCTTCGCCGAGCACAACGCACGGCAGGGGTTCGTCGAGCGCGCCGACTTCGACGCTGTGGTGTCGCGGCTCTCGGTATACCTCCAAGACTATGCGCGGTTTGCGTATGGCTCCGGCTGGCGCAAGGCCGAGGTGGCGACGCTCGAGTGGCCGGCCGTGGACAAGGCGTCGACTCGGGTCACGCTGCGGCGTGAGCACTCGAAGAACGGCGAGCCGCGCGTGCTGCCGCTCGTGGGTGAGCTCGCCGAGATCATCGCGCGCCGGCGGCAGGACCGGACGTACACGACGGTCACGGGAGATACCGCCGAGTCGCGGTACATCTTCCATCGCCACGGCGCCCGGATCGGCGACTTCCGCAAAGCCTGGACGGCCGCCTGCATCGCCGCTGGGTTTGCCAAGCCGAAACTCCGGCGCGAAGGCCAGCCGGTGCTCGACCGCCAAGGCCAGCCGATCATGAGGGCCACGCTGATCTTTCACGATCTCCGGCGCTCCGCCGTCCGCAATCTCGTGGCGGCCGGCGTCGATCAGAGCGTGGCGATGCGCGTCACGGGGCACCAGACGATCAGCGTGTTCCAGCGCTACCGCATCGTGTCTGACGACGACGTGCGCGCGGCGCTCGAGCGGACGCAGGCGGCGCTTGCGCATGCGGTTAATGGCCCGGCGACGAACGGGCAGGGGCACAATCCGGGGCACAATCAGTGAGTCGTGTTACACTCCCCGGGTCTAAGTCGTTGATTTCGGAAGCGGGCTCGTGGTGCAGCCTGGTTAGCACACTGGACTGTCAATCCAGAGGTCGCGGGTTCAAGTCCCGTCGAGCCCGCCACTAAATCACGAAGTTGCAGCACACCTCCGACCGCGACGGACGTCAACGTGACAGAAAACGTGACGGACGCACGCGGTCGTCGTATTTCTGAGGACTTCCGCAGCGGGATTCTCATCGACTCGCCGATGCCGCCGAGAGCTTCTGCGCGGCCGAGTCGAGATCAGCGTCGCTCACGATCGCGTACCGCCGGTAGACGTTCTCGGTCTTGTGGCCGGTCAGCTTCATCGCGACCGAGCGCGGTACGCCGGCCTGCTCCATGTTCCTGACGGCCGAGCGCCGCAGGTCGTGGATCAGGAGCCCAGGTAAGCCGGCGGCCTCGCAAGCCGACTCCCAGGCCTTCCTCGGGTCCGAAATCCGCTGGCCGGCGAGCGCGCCTTCCAGGTGAGGGAAGAGCCAACGGATTACCTGCTCGGCCCTCCGCCCGAGCCCTCGTACGCGCTCGACCTGGGCGTCGAGCATCACCCGAAGCTCGGGCGTGAGCCGGACGACTCGCCCCTCCCGGTTCTTGGTGGTTCCTGGGTCCAGACGCAAGGTTCCGTCCTGGGCGCTGTACTGCCCCTTCTGGAGATCGAGGACCTCGCGCTTCCGCCAGCCGAAGGTGTAAGCCACGGTCGCGGCGACCCTAAGCTCCTCGGGCAGGTGCTTGCGGACGGAGGCGAACTGCTCGCGCGTCACGAACCCGGCGCGAGGGTCCGCCTCTCGGAGTTTCTTCACGATCGGCTGACGCTGGAGCTTCCCGTGCTCGAACGCGAGTCGGAGCATCTTGCTCAGGGTCGCTAACTCGCGGTTGATGGTCCCGTTCGCCGCGCCAGGGATCACGTTGTCGTCTTCGTCCTTCCGGTCGGCCTGGCGATCGGCCGCGTACGCGGTCACCACGTCTGGCGTGATAGTGACGAGCCGCCGCCTCGAGAAGAACCTGTCGAGGTGCTTGAGGCGAGCTTCGGCCTCGCTGAGATCGCGGTTGCCGCTCGTCTTGTAGTACGCGATGAGATCGGCCTTCGCCTCGTCGTACGTGATCCGATCGACGCGCGGCAGGAGGACCTCACCCCGTGCGGCGCGGCCCTCGCGGTCCTTAAGGAGCCGTTTTGCGGTTTCCTTGTCGGTCGTCCGCGTGCTCTCGCGCACGCGCCGGCCGTCAGAGCCGTTGTACGAGATCCACCAGACGTCGGAGTCCGGTCGTTGGTAGAGCCCCATAAGATCCTCCCTTTCGTTAGTGTGACTCCAGGCCAATGCTTGAGGCCTCAAGAATAGCTCAGCTGGTAGGCTCCGTCAAGACCGATGCTTGACCCCTCCAGAAGACGTTGGCGATAATCGTCGCGTGACGAGGAAGCTCGATCCGCGAGTGCGGAAGGCGATCCAGGAACTCGGTCGGCAGGGTGGGCTTATCGGCGGCAAGGCCCGCGCGAAGAAGCTCACTGCTGAACAGCGCCGCGAGATCGCCCGCAAGGCGGCGGGGGCGCGCTGGTCGAAGAAGGAGGGCTAGGCGCTGATGGTTGTGGCGCTGCCGATCGCCACGATAAAGAGAATTCTCGATCGCGTGACGACACGGGCTCGATGGCCCGCGCGCTCGTGACGCTGGACCGGTAGGCTATATCACGCTGGCCCTGGCCCGACGGTCGTGATCTCGTAACTCGCGCATCCTCATCTTGGACGCCGTCTGATGAGTGATGAAGAGATCCGTCGACTGATTGCCCTGAGATCAGAAGGGCCGAACCTCGACTACAAGGCCGGGTTCGCGTGGATCAAGGACAACCGCGACTTGAAGTACGAGTTGATCCGTGACCTTATGGCGCTCGCCAACACCAAGGACGGCGGCCGTGTGATATTTGGCGTGCGCGACGAAGATCTGAGGTTAGTCGGTGTGTCTGAAGAGATCTTCGAGTCCATCGACCCAACCGACGTCATCGGTATGTTGCACGACAACGCCGCGCCCAAGGCGCGGTGCGCAATATTTAAGCGGGAGATCGACAGCTTTAGGGTGATCGTCTTCGATGTGGCCGAGTTCGATGAAACTCCAATCATTTGTTCCAAGGGCATTTCCAGCCTAGACGGCAGCAGACGCATGATCCTTCGACAAGGAGCAATCTACATCCGCACCGGGGCCGGCAGCACAGCGGAGATCTCGGCGCCCGACGACACGCGTTCGCTGATCGCGCGTGCAGTCGCGCGGAAGGCCGACGAGTTGCTGAGATCGTTCAGCGATATCCTTACGGGTCGGCCAGTGCAACTCGCGGAAAGCGCGGCCGCCCTGTACGAGCCCGAGATCACGGCCGCCGAGAGCTTCCTGCAGTCGAAACTGGGCACGTATTTGACTATGGGCCACTTCGAGGTCATCGCGTACCCGACGGTCTATAACGCGAAGCGTATTAGCACGATCCCGGAGGTGGCTGAAGCCGTAAGGCAAAGCGAGGTGAGCCTGCGAGGATGGAATTTCCCCCATACTGACAGGCAGAACGCCCAGCCATTCGCGAGTGGCTTTCAGTCCATTACCATCAGCCGTCTACTCGGCCGGTATGTCGAAGGTTACAGAGCGTACCAATCGGGTCTGTTCTTATGGAAACGAGCCTTCTGGGAGGACGACGAGAACAAGAAGAGCAAGGACGGTCGCCCCCAGCTCTCGTTCATTTCGGCAATCTACGCATTCACAGAACATCTGCTCTTCTTGTCTCGGTTCTACGAACGAATCGCCCGTGACACGACGTTGCGTTTCAGCATTACGCTGCGCGGCTGCGAGGGTCGCGAGTTGGCCGCTTTCGACCCGCTAGTGGCGTTTTGGGAGGGCCAAGTCTCACATGAAGACGTGATCCGACAGGAACGCGAAGTTCAAGTCGCTGAACTGAGGGCGGCGCACCTAACAATCGCCGTGGAGATGGTGAAGCACGTCCTACACGTCTTCGGGTGGATGGACGTGACCGACAACACTATTGCGTCCTGGCAGCAGAAGCTCACCAAGAAACAGGCCTGAGACCCGTGCTCGTGCTACGAACGAACAACCTGGCCCGAGCGCGGACGATGTAGCTCACTTCGTCCGTTTCGGCGCCCCCACGCCTCGCGCTGCGTCGCGTGGCACGGCGTGCGCCCCCACCCGGTGCCTGTCGCGCTCGCGGGTGAGTGCTCCGTCCCTGTCGTGTAGAAGGCCGGGCCAGCCCTTCTCGTCGTACCGCGTGAGCGGGAGGTCATATCCTTGGCGCGCCATCCCGGCCGTGACCGCGCCGATGCCGCGCCACGAGTCGAGCCAACGGCGCAGCGTCCTGGATCTCGGTCGCCGTGCCGCCGGCCTCGGGTCGGAGGCCAGCGAATGCCAGCGAAGTCAGCAGCAGACGTCCTCGTCGGTCGAGCATGCCGACGAGCCTACAAGCGTCGCCGCAGCGCCTGCGCGGCTCGGCGGATTTCTTGCCCCATAAAAGCCGGCCCGCGCAGCCGCACAACGCTTCCGCTCGCGACCTCCCGAACGGCCCTATAATTCGCTACACGATCATGAGCGGCGTTACTCGGCCGTTAGAAGGGCAAATTCTCACCGGCTCTCTCTTCAGCGAGCCGATGCGGGTGGAGCGAGTTGAAGCTCACGGCCCGGCGAGCTGGAGGGTCGGGCTGGTCGGTACGCAGTCCGAGCGCTACCGCAAGGTGACGCTCACCGCCGACGATCTTGCGCGGCTCACGATCCTCGATCCACGGCACACGTACGACGGCGACGGGCGCCTGCTGCGCCTCGGCTTGCAGGCCTACGCCCTGGGCATCGCCTACGAGTTCGATCCGTACTTTGCGCTCTCCATCTCGCGCGTCGATCCGCTTCCGCATCAGCTCGAGGCGGTCTACGACTACCTCCTCAAGCTCGCGCGTGTGCGGTTCCTGCTGGCGGACGACGCCGGGGCGGGCAAGACCATCATGTCGGGTCTGCTCATCCGCGAGCTCGAGTTGCGCGGCCTCGCCGAGCGCATCTTGATCGTCTGCCCGGCCAACCTTGCCTTCCAGTGGCAGCGCGAGCTCAAGGAGAAGTTTGACGAGAAGTTCCTCGTGCTCAAGGGGCAGGACATCCGCGACCAGTTCGGCGTGAATCAGTGGATGGAGCAGAGGCGGGTCATCACCTCCCTCGACCTGGCCAAGCGCCAGGAGATCCTCCCTGGGCTGCGCCAGGTCCATTGGGATCTGGTCATCGTGGACGAAGCGCATCGCATGTCGGCTGCCGACGAGTCCCACAAGAGCCTGCGCTACAAGCTCGGAGAACTGCTTCGCGACATCTCGGACCACATGCTCTTGCTGACGGCAACCCCGCACAAAGGCGATCCTCAGAACTTCAGCCTTTTCCTTCAGCTTCTCGACGCCGATGCCTACGCTGACGTCAAGTCGATCCGCCAGGCGATGGACCACCGGCGGGCGCCGTTCTACCTGCGCCGTACCAAGGAGGCGATGGTCTATTTCCCAGAGCGGCGGGCAGACGGCACCTGGGCGGCCGAGCCGATCTTCACCAGGCGCATCCCACACACTGTGGATTTCCAGATCGACGGGACGGAGTTCGACCTCTACCGCGACGTGACGCGCTTCGTGAAGCGGGAGAGCGCCCGAGCCGTAGCTGCGGGCGAGGACCCGCGCGCCCGCGCGATCGGGTTCTTGATGTCGCTCTACCAGCGCCGGCTGGCTTCCAGCACCCACGCGATGCGGCGCTCGCTCGAAAACCGGGCCCGGCGTCTCGACGAGGGGCTCAAGCGCGCCCAGGATCTGGCCCGGTTGGCACCGCCAGATCTCCCCGATCCGGAGGAGCTGGAAGAAATGGAGGAGAACGAGCGCGAACGGCTCGAAGCCATGCTGGAGGCGGTCACGCTGGCCGGGAGCGCCGATGTCGTGCGTCAGGAAATCCAGGAACTGCAGCGCCTGGCGGCACAGGCCCAGGCCGTTGAAGATGCCGGAGTCGAAGCGAAGCTCTCGGAGTTCAAAGACCTCCTTCAGAAGGAAGGCTTCTTCGATCGCCCCGACCAGCGCCTCCTGCTCTTCACCGAGTTCAAGGACACGCTGGACTATCTGGTGAGTCGGCTGAAGTCCTGGGGCTTCCGCGTCGGATACATCCACGGCGGCATGAAGTCCGGCGCGCGCGACGAACCGGGAACGCGCCTCCACGCCGAGCAGCAGTTCCGGGAGGGCGAGATCCAGGTCCTGGTCGCCACCGAGGCGGCGGGCGAGGGCATCAATCTCCAAGTCTGCAACATCCTCTTCAACTACGACATACCCTGGAACCCCAACCGCCTCGAGCAGCGGATGGGGCGCATCCACCGCTATGGTCAGCGCAAGGACTGCCTGATCTTCAACTTCGTGGCCACGAACACGATCGAGGGCCGCGTCTTGCAGCGGCTGCTCGAGAAGCTACAAGAGATCCGCGACGCGCTGGACGACGACGCGGTCTTCAACGTGGTCGGCGAGGTCCTGCCCGCGGCCCATGTTGAGCGCGTGCTGCGCGACTACTACTCAGGGCGGCTCGGTGACGCGGACCTCGAGGAGCGCCTGCTCCGCAACGTGGACGAGGGCCAGTTTCGCGCCATCTGTCGGAACGCTCTGGAGGGGCTGGCGAGCAAGAAACTGAATCTCGAGATGTTGATCGAGCGGCGGGCGCAGGCACAGGAACGGCGCGTCGTGCCTGAGACCATCGCGCGTTTCCTCCGCGAGGCAGCCGAGTTCGTGCCGCTCACTCTCAAGGACATCCCGAACCTGCCGCATACCTTCGAGCCGGCACGCACTCCTCCGGTCCTCCGCCGCTACGAGAAGGACGTGGACTGGAAGCTCCCGGCCCTGACAGACCGCTATCCGCGCTGCTCGACCGATCGCGAGGCGGCAGAGACGAACAGCCTGGAATGGGTCACGCCGGGGCACCCGCTCTTCGAGGCGATCCGACGGCACACCCACACGCAGGCGCTCGACGTCTTTGCCAAGGGTGCAACCTTCCACTCGCTCGAGCACGAGCGTCCGGCGCGTATCGACTTCTACCGTGCGCGAGTCGTGGACGGACTGGGCCAAGTGATCCACGAGCGGCTCTTCGCTGCAGAGATTGCCGAGGACGGTGAGCCTCGCCTCCAGGAGCCTGCCCGGCTGGGGAACTTCGCACCGGCGAGCGCGCCGGCCGAGCTACCCGCGATCGCGGCCTTCCCCGAGGCGACGGCCTGGCTCCATGAGCAGGCCCTCGTGCCGTTCCTGGAGGGAACGCGCAAGGAGCGCCTAGCCGAGGTCGAGCGTGTCGCCGCGCACATCGAACTCTCCCTTACGGAGCTCCTTCAGCGTGCGGACCAGGAGATTGGGCGGGCGGCGGCCGAGGTTGAGGAAAAGGTAGCCGGCGCCGAGGGGCGGTTTGCGCAGGCCGAAGCGCGGCACGCCGAGCTGTTGAGCCGCCGCGAGCGCCGCCGCACCGACCTCGATCGCCAGCGTGCGCTGACACTCCAGGCGGTCGAGCGGCTCGCAAGCATCTTGGTTCTGCCCCACCCAGCACGCGAGGCGCCCGAGGTCCGGCAGCTCAAGCCGAACCCCGAGACCGAGGCCGCCGCGATGCGCACGGTCATGGAGCATGAACGGGCGCAGGGCCGGCAGGTGTACGACGTCTCCGAGAAGAACCTTGGCTACGACGTCACGAGCCTCGACCTCTCCTCCGGCGAGTTGCGGCTCATCGAGGTGAAGGGACTTGGCGCGGCGAGCGGCACGATCCTGCTCACACCCAACGAGCGCCGCGTCGCCGAGGACCGCCGCGACTGCTACTGGCTTTATGTCGTCACCGGCTGCGACACAACCCCACGGCTCGAGGAACCGGTCCGCGATCCCGCCAGGCTCGACTGGCGCGAGGTAACGAAAGTGGCGCACTACTATCTGCGCGTGGACGCGATAACACGGCCCATGCAGGTACGCGAGGACGAACGGCCCTACAAAGGCGCGTCTTGATCCCGAAGGAGTGCAAGCGGCTGGCCGAGGTTGACTTCCCAATCGCCGATGTGTCGCGACATGCGGCGCGAGAAAAGTCGATCCGGCACGGGCATCCGAGCACGCTGCACCTCTGGTGGGCGCGTCGACCGTTGGCGTCGAGCCGAGCCGTGCTGCTTGGGCTGCTCTGGCCGGACCCAAGCGATCCGCTGTGCCCGGACGAGTTCAAGCGGAAGGCGCGCGAACTCCTTCCGCGTGTCCAGGGAGTGGTCGGGCCTACGGACGAGGAACTGCGAAAGGCAGTGCTGAAGTTCATCGGCGACTTCGCCAACTGGGACCTTGCCGCGAACCGCACTTACTTGGAGGTAAGTCGTGCGCTGGTGAAGGCGGCTCACGGCGAGGAACCCCCGTTAGTCGTTGATCCGTTCGCGGGTGGCGGCTCGATCCCGCTCGAGGCGCTGCGCTTGGGCTGCGAGGCGTTCGCGAGTGACCTGAACCCGGTCGCTTGCCTAATCCTCAAGGTGATGCTCGAGGACATCCCGCGACACGGGCCGGAGCTGGCCAAGGACCTACGCCGTGTCGGCGCGGAGATCAAGCGCCGGGCGGAGAAGGAGCTGGCCGAGCTCTACCCGAAAGATCCCGACGGAGCGACACCGATCGCATACGTTTGGGCTCGGACGGTGCGGTGTGAGTCGCCGAACTGCGGCGCCGAGATTCCGCTCGTGCGGTCGTTCTGGCTGTGCAAGAGCGCGAGCCGCCAGCGTGCGCTGCGGCATCGCGTAGAGCAGCAACCCGAGGGCCAGCCCCCTCGCGTCGAGTTCGAGGTCTTCGAGCCGAGGACGGACAAGGAGGTGCCGGGCGGCACTGTGAGGCGTGCCAAGGCAACCTGCCTGTGCTGCGGCGTGGTTCTGGCGCCCGAGCGGGTGCGCGCACAGCTTACCGCCCAGCACGGAGGGGCGGACGTGGTGCTCGACGATGAGTCCAGGCGTACCGACGGAGCTCGTATGCTGGCGGTGGTGACACTCAGACCGGGCGAGGGGGGGCGCCACTATCGGCTGCCCACCAGCAGAGACTATGTGTGTGTCCGTCAGGCGCAGCAGCAGCTCAGGCTAATGCTCGACCAATGGGAACGCGACGGATCGCAGGCTCCCCACCCGGTGCCGGGTGAACCACTTCGGCGGGTGCCAGTGACATTCGGAGTTATCAACGTCTGGGTCTACGGCATGCTGCGGTGGGGCGACCTGTTCACGGCGCGACAGAAGGCTGTCTTGCTAAAGCTGATTCACTATATCCGAGAATCGGACGGACCTAGCGATTCTTTGAGCCTAAGCCTGAGCAAGCTAGCCAGTGGTTTCTCGTCGCTCGCGGCGTGGCGAGCTCCGACTCAAGACATCGGGAACATGTTCGAGCGAGTAGGGCTGTCCATGCTGTGGGACTTCGCGGAAGCTCAACCCTTGGCCGGTGCAACGCGAGGCTGGGATGCGGCCATCAAAAGCTCCGTCGATGTTATAGAACGCATAGCACCAAGTTTAACAACAGGACGAACTATTGTTCAGCTGGCAGATGCTCAGCATCATCCACTCCCAGATGAATCGTGCGCCTTGTGGTTTACAGATCCACCCTACTATGACTCTGTGCCCTATTCGCACCTTTCAGACCTCTATTTTGTTTGGCTGAAGCGTGCCCTGAACGGCAAAGATTCTGCGCAGTTCAGCGGCGAGTTAACGCCAAAGGAGAATGAAATCGTTGCCTACTTGGAAGGGAAGGAAACAGCACGCAGTGCCTATGATCGATTCGAGGGCCGACTGTCCAAAGCCTTCGCCGAAGGCCGCCGCGTACTGCGCGAGGACGGGATCGGTTCGGTCGTCTTCGCGCACAAGACGACCGAGGGTTGGGAGGCGCTCCTCTCCGGCATGGTCCGAGGCGGTTGGACGATCACCGGCTCGTGGCCGATCGCTACTGAGATGGCCTCCCGACTCCGCGCCCGCGAATCTGCTGCCCTCGCGACCAGTGTCCATCTGGTCTGCCGCCCGCGCCCCGAGGACGCCGCAGTCGGCGACTGGGGCGACGTGCTGCGTGCGCTACCGAAGCGCGTTGCCGACTGGATGGAGCGTCTGCAGGGCGAAGGCATCCGCGGGGCCGACCTAGTCTTCGCCTGCGTTGGGCCGGCGCTCGAGATCTTCAGCCGCTACGCGAGAGTCGAAACTGCCGACGGACGCGAAGTCGGGCTGGCTGAGTACCTGGAGAAGGTGTGGGAAGTAGTGGGCCGAAGCGCGCTCGCCCAGATACTGGGCACGGCCGAGGCCAAGGCCCGCAACGGCGCGGTCGGGGCCGTCGAGGAGGACGCGCGACTTACGGCACTCTTCCTCTGGACGCTCCAGAGCACGAGCGGCGACACGCCGGAAGATGTAAGCGGCGAACGCGAGGACGAGGATACGGCCGACGACGGCGAGGACGAGGAGGGCCTGGCCGGCAGCAAGGCTAGGGGCCTCACACTGGTCTTCGACGTTGTGCGGCGCTTCGCGCAACCGCTCGGCATCGAGCTTCAAAAATGGGAAGGTCGCGTCATCGAGACCAAGAAGGGCATCGTACGCCTCCTGCCGATCGCGGAGCGGGCCAAGCAGCTCTTCGGAGAGGACGGCGCCCAGGCGGTAGCCGCCCGGCTCGAGCAGGCGGCAACAGCGCGCGACCCGCTGCAAGGGCTGCTCTTTCCCGAGACGCAGCCGACCGTGGCGCCTGCAATCCGCGGACGAGGCCGAGGCCGCGGGAAGCGGGCTGGCGGCGAGGTGGCCGATGAGAGCCTCGCGACTGCACGCGAGGCCACGACGCTTGACCGTGTACACGCGGCGATGCTGTTCCAAGCCAGCGGCCGCACGAGCGCATTGCGAGGGCTACTGAAAGCCGAGCAGGAACGGGGCCCCGACTTCCTGCGCCTCGCGAACGCCCTCTCGGCCCTGTACCCGAAGGGGAGCGAGGAGAAGCGCCTCGTCGATGCGATGCTGCTGGCAGTGCCGAGGTGACGACGACAGGCACGAGCGGCCCGTCTCGCGCGGTCTGGCAGATCTCTGCCGGTCCGGCATCGCGGTCCTACGCAGAAGTATTCCTGAAGCACGGCGTCGCGTTGATCGGACCGGGGGACGCCGGCCCCTGGAGGTCTGAACGCGACGACGAAGAGTTCGAGGGCGGTTTCGTGCGGCGCTTCGCGAGCGAGGTCAGGTCTGAGGACATCGTCCTGCTGCGCACAGGGATCGCGACGATCGCCGCAGTGGGACTCGCGGCGAGCGACTACCAGTACGTGAACGCCTTCGACGATGTGAACGGCTGGGATCTCCAGCACGCCCGGCGCGTGCGCTGGTGCCGTCTTCCGGGGGAGCACACGTTCGCGGGCGCGACCTTCGGTGCCAACCCGCCGCGCTGCTCGCGTGTGTGGAATGAGGAGGTGCTCGACTTCGCGGGGCGCTTCCTCAGTTCGCCGCCAACCTACTGGCAGACGGCGCCGTTGCCCGAGCTTCCGCTCGAAGAGCCGGCGCTCGACGAGGTGCCCGACGTCCTGCGGGGACTAATCGCCGAGGCGGCGGATCTCGTGCCGCTGCTTCAGGATCGGCAGGCCTTCGGCGAGGTGCCGAGCGAGGACGAGCTGATTGCGCACTTCGTGGTGCCGTTCTTACGTGCGCACGGCTGGCCGCCGGAGCGGATCGCTGTCCAGTGGCGACGCATCGATGTCGCGGTGTTCCGCTCGCTACCGCGAACGCCGGAGAACTGTCACCTCGTGATTGAGGCGAAGCGCTTCGGCGCCGGCGTGGAAGGGGCGCTCGAACAGGGCAAGGGGTACCTGGAGGCACTTGGCGTTCTCCGTGATGTGGTCGTCACCGACGGCGTTCGGTATCGGATGTACGCCGGCCTGAGCGGCTTTGAGCCTGTGGCCTACGCTAACCTCGCGCGACTGAAACGGCCAGCAGCCCGGCTGTTCGCACGGATGCAGAGACCGTAGGAGGATCGGCATGGAGCCCTGGTACAAGGTAGCGACCCCTCGAAAGGAGGTCCGGGAGGGCCGCTCGTTCAACCCGGACGAGTTCGCCATCGCCCTTGAGCAGGTCGTGGCCGGAACCGCGCCGGAGGACTACCGAGATGCGGCGCAGTTCTTCGCCCGCACCTGCTTCACGCGCGCGCTGCGAGAACACGCCGGCATGGTTCTGCGACGACTGTCCGGAAAGACGGAGAACACCGCGCCGGTTCTGACGCTCATCACTCAGTTCGGCGGCGGCAAGACCCACACGCTGACCGCTCTCTATCACCTAGCCATGAACGGGGATGCGGCGACGGGCTACACGGGCGTAGCGGATCTCCTGCGTGAGGCAGGCGTCTCCGCTGTCCCCAAGGCCAGGGTCGCTGTCTTCGTGGGTAACGCCTGGGACCCGCAGGCGGGCCGCGAGACGCCGTGGATCGACATCGCCCGCCAACTGGCAGGTGACAAGGGCGTCGAGGCGCTCGGCCCGGCGGCGCGAACCACGCCACCCGGGACCGACTCGATCGCGCGCGTCTTCCAGGCGGCAGGGGCGCCCGTGCTTCTGCTCTTCGACGAGGTACTCAACTTCCTCAACCGTCATCGGAGCATGGCAGAGTTCTTTCATGCCTTCATCCAGAACCTGACCGTCGCCACCACGGGCACCACGCACGGCGCCACGGTGATTAGCCTGCCGCGCAGCCAGGTAGAAATGACGGACTGGGACATGGAATGGCAGGAAAAGATCTCGCGAATCGTCCGAAGAGTCGCTAAGGACCTGATTGCCAATGACGAGACCGAGATCAGCGAAGTCGTCCGGCGGCGGCTCTTCCAGGATCTGGGGAGCGAGAAGATCCGGAGGAATGTGGCCAGGGCGTTCGGCGATTGGTGCTTCGAGCGGCGGGCGCAGCTCCCTCGGGAGTGGACAGCGGTGGACACGACCGCGACCGAGGCTAAGGCCCGCGAGTTCCTCTGCGGTCGCTTCGAGGCCTGCTATCCGTTCCATCCCGCCACCCTCTCGGTCTTCCAGCGCAAGTGGCAGGCGCTGCCTCAGTACCAGCAGACCCGCGGCACGCTCGCGATGCTGGCCCAGTGGGTCGCGATCGCCGCGCAGGAGAGTTTCCGCAAAGCACGCACCGAGCCCCTGATCACGCTCGGGACAGCGCCGCTCTCCGAACCAGGCTTCCGGAGCGTGGTCTTGGGCCAGCTCGGTGAATCCCGTCTCGTCGCCGCGATCGACACGGACATAGCCGGTGAGCAGTCGCACGCGAAGGCGCTCGACGCCGACACCAAGGGACCACTCCGCGACATTTACCGGCGTGTCGGCACTGCCATCCTGTTCGAGTCATCAGGCGGGCAGACCGATAAGGTCGCTCACCTTCCGGAGCTTCGCTTCGCCCTCGGTGAGCCCGAAGTAGACACCACGTCCATCGACAACGCCGCCTCCGCGCTCGAAGGCCGTTCCTATTTCATTCGCAAGGCGGGCTCGGACGGCTTCCGGATCGGCTACCAGCCGACGATGAAAAAGGTGGTGAGCGACCGGCGGGCGTCGCTCGACGGGGACACAGAGGTCAAGCCCGCCCTGCGGAAGCTCGTTGAAGACGAGTTTCGGCGCGGAGCGAGCGTTCCCGTCGTGCCCTTCCCGCGCGATGGAGCGGAGATCCCGGACACCCCCAGGCTCACGCTTGTCGTGGCCGATCCCGAGGTGGAATGGGCGGGCGGTGGGTCCCTACGCGCGCAGATCGCTGAGTGGATCCGCCAGCGCGGCAAGTCGCCGCGTCTCTATCCGGGAGCTCTCGTTTGGTGCCTCAAGAAGCCCGGTCGCGACCTCCGCGACAAGGTTGAGCTGGGGCTCGCGTGGAAGCGGGTGGCGAGAGAGGTTGCCGACGGAACGCTGGGCGGGGAGTTCGACAAGAGCGACCGAGCCGAACTCCAGTCGAAGGTTAAGGAGGGGGAGGACGGCGCCAAGGATGAGGTCTGGGCCGGTTACCGCTTTGCGGTCGTCGCGGATAGTCAGGAGCCGGACGGGCTCAAGGTAATCGACCTGGGTGCAGGGCACTCCTCAAGCGGCGAGACGCTCTGCGGGCGGGTCATCGGCGCGCTCAAGTCCGAAGCGCTCCTCAACGAGTCCGTGGGCGCAGGCTATATCGAGCGAAACTGGCCTCCGGCGCTCAAAGAGTCCGGGGCGTGGCCGCTCGCGAGCCTGCGGCAGAGCTTCCTCAACGGCTCTCTTACGCGCCTGGTCGATCCGGACGGAATCTTGAAGAGTAAGATCGTCGAGTTCGTCGGCCACGGCGATTTCGGACTCGCCTCGGGGCGCAAGCCGGACGGAAACTACGAGCGCGTCTGGTTCCGGGAACTCGTAGCGCCGGACGAAGCCGCCTTCGAGGCCGGCGTGTTTCTGCTGCGAAGGATTACTGCGGAAGCGCTCAAGTCCGGCGCACCTCCCAGCCCCAGGCTTGCGCCCGAGCCCCAAACTGGCCCCGGGCCCGTTGTGTCTCCGGAGCCCTCTAGTGCGCGTCCAGCCGAACCAGCGTCCGGAGGCCAGACCAAGACCATCCGTCTCGTTGGCACCGTCCCTCCGGAAGTCTGGAACCGCCTTGGGACGAGGATCCTCCCGAAGCTTCGGTCTGGCGCCGAACTTAGGATTAACTTGGAGTTCGCGGTAACGGTCAGAGCTGACGGCGCCGGGGCTCTCGCGACCGAGCTTCGGCAGATCCTGCAGGAACTCGGGCTCGCTGAGGCCGTGCACGTCGAGTAGGGCCCCGGGAGGCAAAATTGCCGGAAGATCCTAGGGAGTGCGTCGACGCGGTCCTTCGGAGCCTTCGCGATGCGGGCATAGGATGGATCGCCGAAGAGATCGACGCGGAGATCCTCGCCGGACGCCAGGTTGAACGCGAAATCCGGATCGGGTCACGCCCCGTTCAACGAGAGGTTGCGACCGAGGAATACACTTCGTCAGAGCAACTAGAGTTGGTGCTGCGAGTCGTCCTTGAATATGCGCAGGTGGCTCACGAGCTTTGGCAAGCGACAACTGATTTCGCTCGTGAACGACTGAATGTCGGCGAGGCGCGGATCCTGGACGTAGATACGGGACAGTTCATCCAACCGTTCTCCACGGACTTCGTGATAGCAACCGAGAAACTCGAAGCCATTGTCCGAAGCCTCGCGGACGAGTGTGGAATTAGCGCGCGTCTTGGCGAGCGAATCTCACAACACCCCGCACCGCGATCTCTATTACGGGTGCATGAACGCTGACCTAGCGGCAGGGGTACAAGCATCGATAGCGGCTCTGGGCGTTGCGGCACCCGCGCTCGGGGAGGCAGCCCGTGTTGAAACACTCTATGAAGCGTATGTAGCCTGCTGTGTTATCGAGGCGCTGCGTCAGCTTGGTGCCACGTGCGAGGTGAGGGGCCAGAATGACCAGCCGTCCCCCACGCTGGTCTTCAGGACGAAGCCGGGAGTCATTTACTCGCAAGGGCCGTACACGTTCATCTTCGCAAGAATCGGCCAGAGGGAGTGTGAGCTACATACCGATTTAAGAGTGGTCGGGCGATCGAGAGTTCTGCATGAAATCGATGTCGTTCTTCTCGATCGCGCGGAAGGTCTTCGATGTCGGCAACTCGCGATCCACCCAAAGCATTCAAAGGCAATGTTCCTGGCGGAGTGTAAGTTCTACGGAGGGGCGCTTCCTCTTCGTATCGGAAGAGAGTTCGTTGGGCTCGTCTCTGAGTGCCAGCTTCGGACGAGAACAATCGTCTCGAACGTGGCGAGTGATAACGTCCGAGCACTCGCTGCCGGGCACAAAGCGACCGCGAATTTTACGGTGTCACCGATGTCACAGTCGCGAGTCGACGAGTTCGTTTCCTGGATCACCACAGAGCTTCGACAGGTGTTGGGATGACGGGAATATCAGGCTGCTGGGCACACGTTCGAGGAGTCCAACTATCGGGACATCGAGAGGGCGCTGTCGGTCGTTTTCCGGGAGGCGTTCGCGGAGGAGCTCGAGGTTCACATCTCCTTCAAGCACGCGGAGAAGGCTTGTGGAAGGCGCGTGACCCCGGTGTGCAGCCGCAGCCACAACGCGGCCATCGCTGATTCTGAGGGGGGGCGAAATCCGCGATGCAGGCGAGGGACAGATGAAGCGCTCGCGTAGTGTCCGCGCTAGCGGCCATCGAAATCGGCTCCCACAGCCTTGTGCATGGATTGCCGAGGCGCGGATTTCCGCGCGCGGCGGGCCATTGCGACATGGCCAGAAGCCTGCACTACTGCTCTTCAGTGTTTCTGTCCATAGAGACTTTCCCGCCAACATCCGTGACCGACTCTCATTGCTCGGTGAGGTGCGCTATAGGTTTGCACGTAAAGTACCGGCGGGAACGTCCTCGCTCTGGGTCTTCCCAGGTGGCTATTTAGGTTTCGACGCATCGGCGAACATGTGGCATCACTTCAATCGAGGCGTGTACCGGGAGATCGAAGTGAGCGTTCTCCGAGCTCTGAGTCGATTCCCGGTCCATGCCACAGTGGCGCTTGGAGTCGATTCGCGCCGCGGGCCGACACCGGATAGCGATGTGCGTCAGCAAGCCTGGGTTACGCAACGTCATCCTGACGGTTGTTCGATCGCTAAAGTGACGCGCGGCGAAAGCACGATTCGCGCGCGCCAGTTTAGCGTTGGTCCGTTGAAGGCAGCGTTTTTTGTATGCGGAGAGTTCACGGGTAGCCGGACGGAACAGAACGGCCCATTTTTCTGTGACAGCAACGGGAACGAATCCTTCCTAACCGATCCCGTGGCTCAACTTCGAGACTGCCACCTTCTAGTTGATCTGGCGCACCAGGAGGTTTCAGGAAGCCTGTCCGGTGTTTGCAGCCCGCGCATGGTTCACCGCCTTCAGATGAAGCGCTTCTCACGACGCGGCGATGCCGTCTTGAGCCATCACCACAGCGGGCTCCTCACGGATGGGAGGCCGCACTTCAAGCATCAGTCAAATTGGGTTGTCTTTCGCGGCGGGCAGTGGCTTGATGCCTCCAGAGTGAGACCGATGTAGCCAGCACGGACTTGTTCTGCCGGATCCGGACAGGGATTCGAGCGAAGCCTTCGCAAGTGCGCGAATCGCGCTCGACGTCCGTTACGAGTTCGAGATCAGGAGCCCCTACTGGCGGCTTCGAACCAATGAAGCGCGGATGTAGCGCACATCAGCCGCTGTCCAGAGGCGCCGGCCACGACGCGCTCGACCGATGTACTTCGGCGGGCTCAGCATCGGATCGTTCCGGTGCCGAGTCATCCAGCTCGCAAGCGTGGAGGCTTTGACAGGGATCAAGGTGCAGACTTCCTCACGGTTGAAGAGCGGTTCCACTGGAAGCGGCACGATTAGTTCGGAGCCACAGGCGGGGCAGAGTCTTTCGGCGGTTGCCATCAGGCCACCGTCTTCTTCTGGCGGTCGCGGTACGCGCGCACCCGTTCGCGAGCCTTCCGGCGCTGTTCCGACAGTGCGACTCGGGGACGGCCGCTCTTGCCTGCTCGGCTGTAACGGAAAATCGTATCGGAAGTACTCGACTTCTCAGGGCCCGATGGAGTGCCTTCAGCTACACCCCGTAGGGAGATAGCCGGTCGCTCTTCCGAGGAGCTCTGGTTCTCTCCGAATCGCTTCCGCAGTACCGGACACTCAGCAGCCGTCGTCGGGTCCGTATGCCGACCGTCCAGGGTGCACGTGCCGTGGGTCACGCTGTTGAATCGCTCGATCATGGATCTCTTCCCTCCAATTTTTTGGTCCATTGCGTTTCGGATTTTTGGTGTCATTGGCGGAAAGCTCCCGCGGCCCGACGCGACGCGACGTTTTTGGGGCATGGGACCCCCTCGAACGGGCAAAAGGAACTCCTGTGCTGTACGGCGGCGGGGCTGGGGCTTACTGCGGGAAAAGAAGCGAGCTCTGTGTCAGTTGGCGGCGAGTCGGCTCATGTCGATAAGTCGGTCAAGGTCGCAGCGGTCGAACAGCAGTCTCCGCACGCCGGGCAGTGCGACGCGCGACAGCGACCCGCGCTCGACCAGATCGCGGACGGTCCAGGGGCTGACACCGAGGTAGCCGGCTGCAGCCTCGACGTCCATCAGCCGCGGCCCGTCGACGGGCCCACTGGTTCTCTGGACCAAAGGGACAGCTGCACTTTCGCGCTGTTCCAGATCGACGTGACGAGAGACGTGACGCGGAGCTGGCTCAGGCCTGGTGCGAGGGCGGCCAGGAGGACGTCGTAGGCGAATACTGGCGGCCGCGAGAGGAAGCGTCGAAGCCGACTCGACCGGCACATTCGGCGCTCTCATAGCGGTACCCGGCGGTTGATACCCCTGATTGGGCGCGTCAGCCGCGAGGCTGAGCGCCATGGTCAGATCGGGCATACCATTCCTCTCTGTCTGTAAGGGGTTCACTACAATTCGTCTCCCAACTGGCCACTCGCTGCGGCGCGTTCTGAGGTCAATGTGCTGCGGAATTTCGTAACGCGACGAGCCGTGAAGGCGTGACTTTCCACGGGAGGGCCAAGCTCAGTCATACCTTCTTGCAGGAGCACCGTGGGCAAATGCCGTAGACAAATGCCGTAGAGTACCCCTCGGGCTCTCGACTCGACTTGGTGGGCTTACAAGGTAGCTGCGCGTCGAATTCCCATCCGTCCGAAGCGACCTGGCCGGTCTCGAAGGCCGACCGCCTACGAGATAGGCAGGGTGGACCTGGGTGGACCTTCTAACGCCGAATCCACGCGGGACAATGTTTGAGAGGAATAAGGATAGAAGTAGGTAGGAAGCAGGGTCGAGTGTAGACGTCCACCTAGGTCCACCTCGGCTCGGCGCCCGGGCTCGGACCTATGGCGGAAACGTCGGCAGACGCCAGGACATCAGCAGGTCACTGAACTCCGGCGGCGCACCTTCGCCTCGCCACTCCAGCCGATAGAGCGTCCGCCCGTGGAGGACCCGGCGACGGAGCTGGAAGCCCGCCACGACCCGATCCACCTGCTTCTGGAGCTGGAGTCCGACCGCCGTCTGCGTCGCCCGCGGCCCGATGAGTGCAGCCCGCTGCACGCCGTCGAGGCCATCAGCCGCATCGAGGCCCGCAACGGTCAACGCGGATACCTCGGCGGTCTCATGCTTGGCCCACCATTCGATGAAGAGGGCGTGAATCGGCCCCGTGTCGCTGTCCACCCGCGTCGCGAGGGCATCCCGGTTCTTCTGCCATCCGTCGATACCCGCCAGCTTCGTGAGTCCGCCTACGAGTTCCGCGTATGCTCCGTAGGAGCCCCACGCCGGGACCTTCGGCAGTTTTCCTGCTTCGCGCGCCTGGAACGCGGCCCGAGCGAGAGTGAGCGCCGCATGGACGAGTCGTCCGCGCTCAGCCAGGACCCACGGCACGAGCGGATCGTGCAGGAAGCCCGTCCGATTCTCGGGCATCTCCACGTCGGGCACGAGCCGGATGTGCGACGAGCGCCGCATCATCTCGCCCGAGATGGCGAGATTGTTGCCGGTTGCGTACCACGTTACCCGGATCGGCAGGCCAGCGCTGCCGCCGGCCATCGAGGACACTCCCAGCACGCGCTCGGTCCACACCACATCGGTAAGCAGCTTCGCAAGCACGGGCGAATCGATCTTGCTGGAGACGTTGTCGTAGCCGGCGACGCCGCCTCCGTTCGCGATCAAGAGCGCCGTGATGGACTTCCGCATCTCTGGATCTTCCGTGTGCCACGACAGTGCCCGAGGCGGGTTCCCCGTCGCCAGCCGCGCGCAGACCTCAGCGAGCAAGCCCTTGCCGGAACCCCGGGTACTCGCGTCGATCAGATGAAGCGGCGTCGGCCCGTCGATGATGTCCCGCATGAAGGGCAGCATCAAGAACGCCCAGGCGTGGCACCGGCTCGCGGCGTCCTCGAAGCAGAAGTCGCGGATAGTCTCCATGAGCGCCACGGCGGCCATTACGATCTCGCCTTCGTCAGGTCGTTCGGAAAGCTCCGGCACGTCCGTCGGGCACGTCGGGTGGTACCAGAGGAGCGACTCTTTCTGGTAGCCCGGCGTCACGATGATGTCCCCGGTCCGCGTGATAACGGGCGTCTCGGTCACGTCGCGCAGGTACGGGATTCCCTCCCATGTCTTCCGCGACGCGATATCGTTGACGACCGCCGTCGGCGGCACGATCGGCTTCGGTCCGGTGCGGTCGTTCCACACGAACCAGTTTGCGGACCGCATGAGCCGTCCCGTCAGAGCGGACGAGTCCAGTAGCTCGATGGTGGGCCGCACGACATCGTGGTCAGGGTCCCGCACGAGCCTCACCCGCTGAAGTTTCGCGCTCCGCTGGAAGATGATGGGCGCGGCGTCGCCGACGGCGTCTTCGACCACCGGCTCGTAGTTCCCGGCGACCATGAGCCGGTACGCCTCCTCGCTCACGGCTTCGTATTGCTCCACGCCGACCATGATGGTGGGCTTCCCGTTTGCGCGGGTGGCGTCGGCCTTGGCAGCGTGCGCGGCGTCGGGCTTCATCAGCCTAAGGCCAAGCCACTTGCAGACCTTCGCCATGAAGGCTTGGGCCTGATCGCCCAAGATCTCGCTGAGGTAGCGCGCTCCGCTGATGGTGTCCGGTCCGCCAGCCTCGAACTTCTCAATGGTGTCGTGGATTGCCTTCATCCGGTCGACGACCTCGGCCAGGTCGTCGTATTCCTCGGCCACCGCACCGACGATCTCCTGCACGACGGCCGGGTCGACGCCCGTCTTCAGCATGAACGCCGGGATGGCGAGCGCGAGCTTGTGCCGCACGCCCTCCGACCAGATGCTGGCGATTAGGGAGGCGACGGCCAGCTTGTCGAGTGCGCGAGAGAGCGTCTTGCCGTTGACTTCGGTCGGCTTCATCGAGCAGTTGGGGAGATATTCGATTGGCTCGCCGCTCTCATGGATCGAGGGCGGGATGACGCTCTGCTTGCCGTCACCCGTACGCCGTTCCAGTAGCGTCGTGGACTTCTTCTTGCCTTCGACCATCTGCGACGGCCCCTCGAACTTGGTGTGCCGCACGCCTGCGAGGGTATCGGCGCGCCACATCCAGTGGCTGACTGGCTTCGACGCGCGGCCGTACTTCATCTCGGTCGCCGGCAGGAAGCGGGGCGCGAGTCGGCGCGCGTACTCGCTGTCTAGGTCCGCATCGACTACCCGAGATCCGGCGGTGAGATGCAGCCCGATGTTGCCGTCCGGGGCGAAGTCGTTCACGGTGTAGGTGCGGCCCTGCCATTCGTTGCCGCCGTCCGGCTTCTTCGAGCGCGCCTTGATCGGGAGCGGGTGCAGCCCCGCCGCGATGGCGACGGCCGCAACGACCTGGACGTTCTTCTGGGCGGAAGTCGGCGGCGTCTTGATCGCCTCAGCCGGCTCCGGGTTACTACTGTGGATGTCCATCTTCTTCTGCCTCCGCTTGTGGGATGGGGACTACTGGCTGCCGTTGCGAGCGCTCGCGACGGCATGGTCGAGCCGCTGCTTCGCCCGGCAGAACCTCTCGAACGCCTCCATCGCTGACGGCGCGAACACGATGACGCCGTCGCTCTGGATGCGGACGGGCTCGTGTCCGGCGAGGACCAGGGCGCTGGCGCTCGGGATACTGCGAACGCGGACTTCGGGATCGGTGAGCATAAGTCCTCCGTGCCTGAAATGGTGGTGCCTGCGGACGGTGTTGTCTGGAGCGGTGGAAGTTCGGGCGCTAGGCGAATGCCATGCCCGGCGGCGCGATGTTTATAAGGTGATGTGTCTCTGACCCGTCATCTGGAATCAATAGTCCATGCTGTGTTGCGAAGCCCACGGCCTGGAACACGGACTCGACAAGGGCCGGGTCTCCTTTGAAAGTGAACTCGTAGGGCTCCTCTAGAGAGTCGTTCGAATCGTAGAGTTTCTCGTCGCCGTACAGTTCGCCCGCCAGACACGGGAACGTCTCTTCTGTCACCAATCGGGACCTCTGTGCCATCCGTTCAAGCCGCCTATACATGCTTGACGGCTTAAGTTCGCCGAAGGCCATCCACATCGAATCTTGCACTGAGCAGATCATCAGAGGCTTGGTCCAGTCGACCGGACACGCCTCTACGTCGTACCCGTGCTTGCGGAGCTCACGTAGGGCAAAGGCGATGCGATCGCGGTCTGTGACCTCTGGATCGCCGAGGTAGACACGCGCGAGGGCATCTAACTCGATCTCGCCCCGGCGGTTCTCGTTCCATTCGGTCAAGTTCTTGGTCCTGTAGTTCACGCCGCTAATCATGTGTTTCTCCTCTAGTGGGTGATCGGTTGAGCTGTTGTGATCATCGTGACGAGCCACGGATGTCGCTTATGGCGCAGGCTTCGGATCTTCGAGCATGATGTCGAGCCTCTGTTTTGCGAGCAGGAACAGCTCTAACGCTTCGCGTGCGTCCGGCGAGAACCGGAAGGTCTTAGTGCCGCTCGGATGCGTCAGGATCCCCAACGGCTCGAAGCCGAGGGCGAGTAAGTGGCCGGCGGTGGGGACAGAGCGAGTGCGAATTTCTAGATCGGGGGAGGTGAGCAATCGGAAACCTCACTTTCTGGCCTGTGTTGCGGGGTTCGTCACCGCGTGCTCCTGGAGTGCGTGACGAGGACATCGCGAAGCCGCGCGTCGCGGATGGTCCACCGATGAGGAGAGTTGGTGCGGGTGTCGTCGCGCGCGATGCGAGTGTCCTTCGGAACGTGGACTGACCCTGACTGTGTCTTCATCTTTGTCCTCAGTCTTGTTAGGTGTTGCCGACGTGAACCGACGTCGGGCCGGGGAGGCCTGTGCCGTTGGCGAGCAGAGGTCTGCGGGTGAGCCGGGTTGCGGTTACGGCTTGGGAAGTGGCTTCCCGCCAAGGTGCGCCTTGACGGCTTCCAGAGTCGGCGCGTACGCACGGTGCATAAGCTGTGCACAGACTTTCTTCGCTGCTGGGATCACCACGCTGAGTTCGTTGTCCGCCGCAATCGAATGCTTGAGGCGAATCTCGTTGCGGAGGCTCTTGAGTACATCGGCCTGCATTTGGAGTAGGTCCATTCGTGCTTCGGGCTTCGTGTCCGGAGCCGGGCTGCTGCTCTGCCGCAATTTCTGTCGTTCTCTCCACGCACGCTTTCTCTCGGTGCCAGTCATTGCGTTCCTCCTCATGAGAGCAGACCACTGCGCCTTTCAGGCGAGGTCTGCGGGTTAGGTGGAGCTGCTGGTGGGGGCTACTGCGCGACGGTGCGGTCAGACAGGAAGCGTTCAACGACGTCGGGGCGTAAGAAGATGTTTCGTCCGATCCGGACAGCTTCAAGCCGTCCGTCGCGGATGCGGTCCCGGATCTGAGGCTCGGAGTAGGGCGACAGCTTCGCTGCCTCGGCGATGGTCAGAAGCGTTTCGGTCTTGGTCACCATGGGTGGGGTCCTTCCTTTCATTGGATATGGGTCATATTTGGGCAGCTCCTGTGTCGCTCCTTAAGCGCGGTGAATGTGAAACAATCCGTTACCACAATCACCGCGCACCAGGCAGAATCGATGGATTGCCGGAAATGGCCCGCTGCCCCTCCTGGTCCTTCCCGGTGTCCGGTGAATCTGCACCGCCGGACGGGACCGCATAGAAATAGGGCCACGCTGTCTCGTCACCAGCCAGACCGCGCTTGACGCGGGCATCCCACTTCTCGTAAGCCTGTTCGATCTGCGCGCCGCCGATGTACTCCAGCATCCATTTGTAGACGGGCCAGAGCGCCAGGAGCCAGGGCTTCCCGGCGGCTTTGATCGCGCGGTCTAGGACGACGTGGCCCAGCTCGGGCTCCCGTCCCGCGCGATGAACGATGCCAGCCACCCACCAACAGTCGTGGACCGACACGAAGTCCTTCACGTCGTCGGCAGCGAGCGCCTCCATGACGAAGGACGCGAAGAGGCTGTCGAGCATGTGGATGATGCAGGGCGCGAGCATCTTACGAAGCTTCTGGCAGTCGAGCGCGGGGCGGCCTTGCTCATCGAGCGGCTGCTCGTAGAAGGTCGCCTTCCAGACGTGATTGCAGCGGACGCGGTGTCCGTCGACCGTCGTCCAGGCGGTGCAGAACCAGCGGGCTCCACGCCGCCTTCGTGTGGGACGATTGCAACGCAGACACTTGATCGTAGCGAGCTTCCCGCCGCCCTCGAGCGGGTGATACGTTCCTGGCTTGACGAGCGTCAAGTCCCAGTCGTTCAGCCGGAGCGGGACCGCGGCCTTGTGCGGCAGGTTCCACTCGAACTCGATGCCATCGAGTGGATCGACCAGGCGCAGTCCGTTCCGCCCGTGGGAATGGCGCTGCACGGCGTCCTTGCACGACACGAGGAAGTCCGCCCTGGCCGTGTAGCCGGGGATTTTCGCCAGGACGTTCGTGACGGCCATGTAGTCGAGCGTCGTATCGTCGGTCCCAAACTTGATCGCTAGCTTCGTCGGGATCTGGCGCCAACCTTGTCCGTAGCGGTCAGGGTCCTTTGCCTGCTTCCGCAGAATGCCATTGATCGTCTCGCCATATCCAAGGACCATCCAAAGGTTCTTCATCATTTCGATCAGACGTGAGTCGCGCGCGTTCTTGTACCCAATCAGGAGTGGACCGTACGGGCTGGCGATGGCGTTGAGCTTCGCCTCGATGTTCGCCACGAGCATCTTGTGCTTCTCTATCACCGCGAGCGCGATAACATGATTCTCCACGAGATCGGTCTGGACCTTCTTACACTCCAAGCGGTAGCGCCGAGTTTCGATCTTTAGAGCCTTCTCGCGATCTGCCTCGATCCGCTCCAGCGGCTGCTCGGCCCCATGTGCCGCCCAGGCCCGCTCGGCGAGTGCTTCCTTGTGTGGCCGACGCGAGAGCACGGCGTCCTGCTCCATGTCATCGAGACCGAGCAGCACTGCCTGAAGCTGGGTCTGACTCGCGGAGATATCCATGGAGACGAGACTGGAGGGCGTCAGTCCTGGCATCTGCTTCATGAGAATGGCCGTCGCAGGCCAGTGTTCCTTGGAGGCCCGCCGGTTGATCATCGCCTGGAACCATCGCGCGCGTGGTGAGACGTACCAACTGGGAAATGTCTCTTCGCCGCGCCGCACGGCGTTGGCGGTCTCATCCGCGATCATCTGGCGCCCGACCTGATCTTTTCGCCCGGTGACCTGCGTCAGCCAGAAGTGTGCGGCCTGGTAGCGGCGATTCAATACCTTGTAGAAGGCGCTGCGAATCGGGACCAGTCCGGGAAACGGCGTCTCGCGGAACGTACGCCGTCGCAATGGCACGGCCTGCTCAAAGACCGCGCGGTACTCCCAAAGGAAAGCCTGGAGCTTGACCTCGGTGACCCGGAGCTTCCGCTCATCGTCGCTCTGTTCGCGCCCCGAGATCTTCGCCGGGAACCGCTCCCGGAGTTCACGCCGGACACGCTTCCACTCTTTCTGGATCGAGCGGTAGTCTCCGACGAAGAAATGCGAATCGAACATGAGCCGCGCATCTTCCTGAAGTTTGAGCGCGGCACGCGTCTCGTCGCTGATTTCGACGACGTTGTACTTTCGCTCGGCGCAGATCGGCGCGTGCACTTCGATGGCTGGCATCCGCCGACCAGCGATCCAGAGACGCCAGGTATGTGCGAGTCGGCTCCGCGAGTAGTCGCCATCGTTCCGGACGCGCTTCTCGAACGCCCGCAGGTCGGCACCGCGTCGGAGCGTGACGCCGTAGCCCACGACCGCGCCGGTCCCGGAATCGCGGGTGACGTCATACCGCGACGGGCGGACCCGGAAGAGCGAGGTCGGCGCGTCGACGATCAGACGCCAGAGTACCGGGAGCTGGATCTCTTGGACCAAGAGATCGCGCCAGCATTGGCGGGCGGTCGTCTCGGTCATCTGCGTGATCGAGTACGCGCGCTCCTGCTCTCTGGCGAGACGCGCGTGATCACTCCAGCGGCGCATGATGGCGTTCGTCAGCGTGGTCCGCGTCACTGCCTTACGAGCGGAACGCAGATGCTTCCGCGGATCATCGTGGCGATCCTCAACGCGGTGCCCGTAGCGTCCCGCCGTCACCGCGACGTCGAGAGTGACGACGATCAGTTGCTTCGCCGTGAGCGGGTCCGGGTGTATCGCCTCCAGCGCGGGTAGGTCAGTGCGGAGCAAATTGCAGATCGCCTCTGCGGTCTCGGCTGATGGCCGCGCCCATCCGGCGTCATAGTCTGGATGCGCGGCGAGGTGGCGTTGACGATGCTCCTGGTAGTGGAACCTCTCCTCGACTTCTACCTTTGTGTCAGTGTTCGCGTGGACCAGAGGGAGCCCTTGCTCGATGCATCCGCAACCGCGCTCCGCGCTCTTTTGGGCGCGGGCGTGGCGCCACATCGTCGTCCGCGAGACCTTCTTCGGTTCAGCGTTCGACCGTGGCACGCGGGGCGGATTGAACGGCGTCGTCATTTTCCTCGTTCCTGTCCGAGTCCCCTGAAGGTTGCTCGCGGGGTAGGCCGGTCAGGCAGCCCGCCGTCTCGGGCACTCTGGCCGCGAACCCTATCTCCACGAGTTGGCGCGAGGCAGGCTTGAGTGCCCGCCAGCCGGAACGCCGGAACAGCAGAAACAAAACCCCTCCGCGATGAGAGGGGTGCAACGCCGGCCTGCTTGCCTCGACCGTGGGCCTGATCGTCCCCGTCTTCGGGCTGGCGTTGGCACCGTGCTGGCGTTCAGTCGGTTGCCGGGCGCGTCATCGGGCCAGAACCCTCAGCGCCGCTCTTGATCGCTATGTGAGAACAGACTATGCGGCGGGAGAATCTACGTCAATAAATTTGTCTGGCGACTGATCCGTTTCCGGAAGCGAAGTACCTCAGTTCCTACAGTGGCGACAAACGGCGCGCCCGTGCGCGTTCGCGTGCCACTGCACGTTCGCCCCCTCCTCGTGGAAGAGTCGTCGGCAGACGGCGCAGATCACTTTCGGTAGCACGGTCGCGCACACCCTTTCGCCGCGAGTGAGCGAGGCATCGGGTTCGGACGCGAGACTACCCGGCAGGAAACAAAACGCCCCTCCAGAGGGGAGGGGTGCAACGCCGTACTGCTTGCCGACCGTGGGCCTGATCGTCCCCGTCTTCGGGCTGGCGTTGGCACCTTACTCGCGTTCAGCAGGTTGCCGGGCGCGTCATCGGGCCAGAGCCCTCGGCGCCGCTCTTGATCGCTATGTATGACGACACTAACGCGACACAGGAATCTGGGTCCATCAAATTTGTCGTTGAATGCTGTCTTTTCCGGAAGTTGCGTCGTATGATCGGCGGCCGAGACTTGCGCTCGCAGTCGCGTCGTAAGGGTACTAGACGAGTACACATCCTTGACCGGTTGAGAGCTCCCCGCTACTCTCGGCCCACCGCTCCGACCACCGCCCTGGCGCGGGAGAGGTGCGATGCAGTGTCCCCGGTGCCGCGCGGAGAACCGTGAAGGTCGCCGCTTTTGTGGCGAGTGCGGGCTCTCGTTTGCCTCCACATGTCCATCCTGCGGCTTCCTGAACGAAGGTAGCGAAAGGTTTTGCGGTGGCTGCGGTAAATCGCTGCCCGCAGGCCCTACTACCGCCGAGCCGCGGTTCAAATCGCCCGAGCCCTACACCCCCAAGCACCTCGCCGAGAAGATCCTCACGTCCAAGAGCGCCCTGGAAGGCGAGCGCAAGCAGGTCACGGTGCTCTTCGCCGACCTCAAAGGCTCGATGGAGTTGCTGGCCGACCGCGATCCCGAGGAGGCGCGCAAGATCCTTGACCCCGTGCTCGAGCGGATGATGGAAGCCGTGCACCGGTACGAGGGCACGGTGAACCAGGTCATGGGCGACGGGGTCATGGCGCTCTTCGGGGCGCCGCTCGCGCATGAGGATCATGCGGTGCGGGCCTGCTACGCCGCGTTGCGGATGCAGGAGTCAGTAAAGCGCTATGCGGAGGGAGTCCAGCGCGCGGCGGGAGTGCCCATTCAGATCCGCGTCGGCCTGAACTCGGGGGAGGTCGTCGTGCGGGCCATCGGGAGCGACCTCCGGATGGACTACACGGCGGTGGGACAGACCACGCACCTCGCGGCCCGAATGGAGCAGATGGGCAATCCGGGAACGGTGCTGATAACGGCCGACACGCTCCGGCTGGCCGGGGGGTACGTGCAGGTGCAGCCGCTCGGCGCGACTCCCGTGAAGGGACTGAACACGTCCGTCGAGGTGTACGAACTGACCGGTAAGAGCCCCGTCCGCTCCCGTCTGCAGGCCGCCGCCGCGAGAGGCTTGACGACCTTTGTCGGCCGTGACGCGGAGATGGACACGCTATTCACCGCCCTGGAGCAGGCGAAGGCGGGGAAGGGGCAGGTCGTCGCCGTGGTCGGCGAGCCCGGAGTGGGGAAGTCGCGGCTCTTCTGGGAGTTCACGCATTCGGATCGGACGCACGGCTGCCTGCTACTGGAGGCTGCCTCGGTGTCCTACGGCAAGGCGACGCCCTATTTGCCGGTGATCGACCTCCTCAAGGGCTATTTCCAGATCGAGGCTCGGGACGATACTCAGAAGATCCGCGAAAAGGTCACCGGGAAGCTGCTCTCCCTGGGTCGCGCTCTGGAGGCCGCTCTCCCTCCGCTCCTTTCCCTCTTCGACGTCCCGGTGGAGGACCCACAGTGGGCGCAGCTCGATCCCCCGGTCCGTCGCCAGCGAACGCTGGAGGCCGTGAAGGGCGTGCTGGAGCGCGAGAGCTTGGCCCAGCCGGTGCTCCTCGTGTTCGAGGATCTGCACTGGATCGATTCCGAGACGCACTCCATGCTCGACAGCTTGGTTGAGAGCATTCCGACCGTCCGCGCGCTCCTGCTGGTCAACTACCGTCCTGAGTACCAGCACCGCTGGGGGGGCAAAACGTATTACACGCAGCTTCGTCTGGACCCCTTGCCGCTGGAGAGCGTCACGGAGCTCCTTGATACCCTCGTGGGCAGTGATCTCGATCTCCAGCCGCTCAGGCGCTTGTTGATTGAACGGACTGCAGGGAACCCGTTTTTCCTGGAGGAGAGCGTCGGCACCTTGATCGAAACGGGCGTGCTGCTCGGTGAGCGGGGCGCATATCGCCTCGCAAGAGCCGTCCCCGCGACGCTGTTGCCCCCAACCATCCAAGCCGTGCTGGCCGCGCGGATCGATCGCCTGGCGTCCGAAGAGAAGCAACTGCTGCAGACGGCCGCGGTGATCGGCACAAACATCCCCTTGCCGCTGCTCGAAGCAATCGCGGGGTTGCCTTCGGAAACGCTGCGCCAGGGACTTGGCCAATTACAGCGCGCAGAGTTCCTCTACGAAACGCAGCTCTTCCCAGACATCGAATACACCTTCAAGCACGCGCTCACACATGAGGTCGCCTACGGCGGATTGATGCAGCAGCGTCGCCGAGAGCTTCATGCGCGAATCGTCGGCGCCATCGAGACGCTCCACGGAGATCGCTTGGGCGAGCAGATCGAGCGCCTCGCGCACCACGCGCGTCACGGCGAGGTGTGGGATAAAGCCCTAACGTATCTGCGTCAGGCCGGGCTAAAGGCCTTCGCGCACTCGTCTTATCGCGAAGCAGTAACGTGGTTCGAGGAGGCGCTGACCGCTCTGGAACGGATGCCGCGGACGCCTAAGACGCTTGAGTGTGCCATAGATCTCCGCTTTGACCTGCGCAACTCACTTCTGCCCCTCGGCGAACACGCGCGCTATTACTTCCGGCTCCAAGAGGCAGAAACGCTGGCGCGTGAGCTCGGCGACCAGCACCGGCTTGGCTGGGTCGCCGCCTACACTGCCGCTTATCTCTACCTTATGGGCCAGCAGCGTGGCGCGCTTGAGTCGGGCCAGCGCGCGCTCAAGATCGCTGAAGCCCTCGGCGATTCGCGGCTCGAGGTGCCAAGTAACACCTGGGTCGGGCAGGCGTACTATTATAGTGGCGAGTATCGTCGTGCCAGCGCCTTCTTCCGCCGGAACGTGGAACGTCTGGTCGGCGATTTGTCCCGCGAGCGCTTCGGGTTGCCTCAGCTGCCATCCGTCCATTCACGCACGTGCCTCGTGTGGTGCCTCACTGAGCTCGGCGACCTCGAAGAGGGAATCCGGTTCGGACACGAGGCGCTGCGCCTTGCTCAGTCGGTCGATCACCCACTGAGCATCGCAGTCGCCTGCGCTGGGCTTGGTGCGCTCTTGGTTCGCAAAGGCGAAGTCGAGGAGGCGATCGTCTTGCTCGAAAGCGCGCTCGAGGTGAGCCGATCCTGGAACGTACTCCTCTGGTTTCCGAGGATCGCCTCGGCGTTGGGTTCTGCGTACACGATGGCAGGTCGCGCCGCCGATGCAGTGCCGCTCTTGCGGCAAGCGGTCGCCCAAGCCGCGTCGATGGGGCTCATGGGTGGACACTCACAACTGGTCCGAGCGCTGGCTGAGGGCCTTCTCGTCGCGGGTGACATTGCGGAAGCAGGCGCGCTCGCGGCCAGCGCCCTCGAGCTCGCCCGTCAGCACAAGGAGCGCGGTTGCGAAGCGTGGGCTCTCCGCCTGCCCGGCGAGATCGCGCTATGCCCCGATGGAGGCGATCAAGAGCTCGCAGAGCACTCGTGTCGCGAGGCGTTGACGCTCGCGGAGACGCTCGAAATGCGCTTGCTCGTCGCCCATGCGCGCCTAACGCTCGGCCGTCTTATGAGGCACGCTGAGCGGCGCACGGAAGCCGCCGTTCAGCTCGCTGGCGCCGTCGCACTCTTCCGCAAGATGGATCTGACGCCCTGGGCGCGACAGGCTGAGCGAGAGGTGCTCGAGCTACACTGAGGAGCGACTCGACGCGTGCGCCGCACGCTCGATCTTGACCTCGATGTCGATGCCGTAGTGGTTCGCGAGGCGACGCAGTTCGAGTGAGACAGCTTCCGCCTCCGCGCGACTCAGGCCCGCCATCTCGAGGCGAACGCCGCCTTCGTGCGCGTTGTGCACTTCGGCCATCCTGTCAGCTCGACTCTTTCCGCTGGACGCGGACCTCGATGATCTTGCCGTTGTATTTCTTCACCAGGTCATTGCACTTATTCTTGAAATCTTGAAGCGCCTTGACGTCCTTGGGTCCAGAAATCGCGATGGTAACGACGAACTCCTCGCTAGGGCCTGGTGGGCTGGGCATCGTCGTCCTCCTTGTCGTTTGAGGAGCGCCTCGCGGCGTCCCTACGTCCGTGCGTCCTCGATTCCATCGAAGAACTCGTCGGCGTGATACACACCGGGTGTAGTGTCGACGTCCCGTATCATGTAGTAGTTCTCCGCCGCGTCGTACACGGCGGAGAGATCGACGGGATCGCCGAGCGCGAGCCGCACGTACGTCGCAGCCATATTATGCTTACCCGGCAGGTCGAAGATGTTGGTGCTCATTCCAAAGCGGCCCGCATTGATCTCCGTGACACGCGGGATGCCGGCTGCGTCTTCCTTGAAGTCGAACACGAACACGCCCGATGCCTCAGGATCGAGCGCAGGGATCACTCGGGCGCAGGTGTCAACAATACGAGGCTCGACCACCGTTTTGGAGAGGGCGGCGACCGAGGAGAAGCCACCAGGTCCGCTGGCCCCTAGGTACGTCAGGCGCTCGTACGTTTTCACGAGCACGAGCCGACCGCGATCCCACAAGGTTTGCGCAGCCACGTCGCGGCCCGGCAGGTATTCTGCCAGCAGGAAGGCGGACGGCGGCGTGTCGCGGAGCTCATGCCAGAGTCGTATCCACCGCCGCGCGCCTTCGGCGCTCCGGACCAGTAGCGCGCCCAGGGCGCCCTGACCGCTCCGCAGCCGACACCACGCGCGCGAGTCGCGTGAGACTCGCGTGAAGACTTCCTCGATGGTTTCGAGATCGGTTATCGGAGCGGTCACGGGCACGGGCACACCGCGCTCGGCGAGAAACGCGGCCAGGGCGTACTTGTCCTGGCAGAGCTCGACTACGACGAGCTTCGGGACGAAGAGTCGACACGGGAACTCGGAAAGTCCGGCAAGGGCTCGCACGTCGGCGTCCGTTGTAGGGAGGACGACATCGATGGCCTCGGCCTCCACGACGGCGCGCAGCGACGCCGCGAAGCCCGGCCGCGTCGACGGCGTCACGAGGTAGTTGCGATCGGCTTGCGACTGCTTGAGTGTAAAGCGGTCGCCGTGGCAGCCAAAGATGACGAATGAGCCGTCGCCAGCGCGCAAGCTGCGGATCAGGTTGTTGCCCGGACCGGTTCCGGCGCCGATGATCAGGATTCGTCGCGGCACGCGCCCGGCACTCCTCGCGGCTCCCTGGAGATACGGCTGGAAGCCGGGTAATATCGTGGGACTCTAGGCGCCGCTCTCGGCGTTGTCAAGGCCGTGTACCCGTTGAGAGCGGCGGTGGCTATCGTTCGATGTCACAAACATCGTGGCGCATTCGATTGCCTCCTGATGCTGAGCGACACCAACTGGTCGTCGTCGTGCGCCCTAACGCGAGGCCGCGAGCGTTGAACGCTGTGGCCCGCGCCGCCGACGCGGAGCTTAGGCCACTCTTCAGCGAAGCACGCGAGCTGCGCGCGGAGGCTGCGCGGTTTCGCGCTGAGACGGGCGTCGAGCTTCCCGACCTGTCCGTCTATCTTCACGCGCTAGTGCCGGAGGCCGATCTCACGGCCAGGCGCGAGCGTCTTCTTCGTCTCGATGCCGTTGTCGGCGCCTACGTGAAGCCATCCGCGGAGCCAGCAGTCGTACTCGGGCCGGCCCCCCGTCTAACCGCCGATCCGCCAGGAACGACGCCCGACTTCACTTCGCGGCAGGGCTATCTCGATCGGGCGCCATCAGGCGTCGACGCACGCTACGCGTGGAACATCACCGGAGGAAGCGGAACGGGCGTACACATCATCGACGTGGAGCGGGAGTGGCGTCTTAGCCACGAGGATCTCCGCGAACACCAGGGCGGCGTGATCGGCGGCCATCCGCCGGACGATCTCATGCCGCGGAACCACGGCACAGCGGTCCTCGGCGTGATCGGGGGAAACCGGAACGTGTTCGGCGTGACCGGAGTCTCTCCCGAGGCGGACATGAGCTGTGCGTCGGTCATGTTCGAAAGCCCGTTATTCGGTCTCGTCGAGAACACCTCGCGCGGGATCTGGCTCGGAGCGCGTGCCCTGGGCCCCGGCGACATCCTGCTACTCGAGCTGCACCGTCCGGGGCCACGGTTCGGTTTCCGCCATCGCGAGGATCAGCGCGGGTTCATCGCGGTCGAGTGGTGGCCGTGCGACTTCGCGGCGATTCTCTATGCGACATACCGGGGCGTGCTCGTCGTGGAAGCAGCTGGGAACGGTGAAGAGGATCTCAACGACCCGATCTACGACACGCCAGCGAACGACTTTCCGCCCACGTGGGTGAATCCGTTTCGGCGCGGCCCGCTCGATGCCGGGGCGATTCTTGTCGGCGCCGGTGCGCCACCGCCGGGCACGCATAATCATGACTGGGGACCGGATCGCTCACGCCTCGGTTTCTCCAACTTTGGCGCTATCGTGGATGCCCAGAGCTGGGGCCGCGAAGTCACGACATCCGGCTACGGAGACCTGCAGGGCGGTACGAATGAGGACCGCTGGTACACGAACCAGTTCGGCGGGACGTCGAGCGCCTCACCGGTCGTCGCGGGCGCACTCGCGTGTGTGCAAGGTAGTCTCGCCACCGCGCGGCGGCCACTCCTCACGCCGGCTACGGCGCGTCACGCACTCCGTGCGACCGGCTCCTCGCAGCAGGTCGACTACGGACGTCCGCTGAGCCAACGCATCGGCAATCGCCCCGACCTGCGGCAGCTGATTGCCTTCGCGAAAGGAGGCTAGTTGGGCCGCACTACCCAATGCGTCCAACAGCATCAGCATTGCGCCGGAAGACCAGGAGGTGGTCTTCGAGGAGTTCCGGCAGGCGGGGACGGCCGAAAAGAAGGTCGAAGGGACGGGGCTCGGGTTGGCTCTCTCCCGAAAGTTCGTGGAGCTGCACGGCGGCAAAACTGGGTCACGAGCGAGGTGAGCGTGGGCTCGACGTTTACGTCACGATCCCGGTGCGGCCATAGATTACGCGGTTGTTACCACTGCAGCGACGATTGTGGCCCGCGAGATGGGCATGACGTACTGGCTGGAGCAGGCGGAGCGCAGGTGAGTTGAACCGAAGCGTGGAGGGAGAAAGGACATGACCGCACGGAGGCACGGACCGCCACTAGCGAGCAGACGCTCGATCGGTCGTGAGCAAGCTCCGCCTCCCGTCGGCACGGTGGCGCGGACGGTTCAAGAGGCGATCGACACCGGTGAAGCGATTTCAGTGGGCGCGGTGAATCTCGTGAAAAACACGGCGCGCGCTGCGATCTCTGGGGCCCGGGACGTTGGGGTAGAAGCCGGGTCCGCAGCTGTCGCGGCAGTCCGGGGTTCTATCGCCGCGGCAAGGGAGATCGGTGGCGACCTCGGCCGCATTAGTGGGCTCGTTCTCAACGGGACCTTTGGCGCGGCCCGGGAGCTTGGAAACGATCTGCTGGACCTCGTGACCGCGGGTGGTGCGAAGCGGCCCCTAACAAAGGCGACAAGCCGGCGCCGTAGCCACACCAGCGAGCGTGAGCGCACGACGAGACGATCCGCATAGTTTGGCAACCCCGGCTCGCGAAAGGCACGCATGAAGGAGCACGGCAAGGATCGACTGGAGAAAGCTACCTACCAGCCGGGAGACTACGGCCGAATGATTCGGCCCGATGGCACGGAGCAGTGGTGGGTGAGATCACCGAAGGGGATGTGGATCGCTCTCCGGCACCAACGGGTGATGCCGAATGACGATGGAAGCATCACGCTGCTGTCATTGGAGATATGAACTGCCTTCACGCCTGAGGATGCTGACGCTGACCGTCTAG
>Ga0070706_100000581_pt1 | contig 42452 bp, 36 predicted proteins | sample KBSK5501metaG_FD_65476 | JGI IMG/M metagenome (GOLD analysis project Ga0070706, IMG submission 65476) | Corn, switchgrass and miscanthus rhizosphere microbial communities from Kellogg Biological Station, Michigan, USA - KBS K5-50-1 metaG | ecosystem: Host-associated > Plants > Roots >... | reverse complement strand
GGCTCCGCCGGCCTCTACATGTTCCGCACCTGGCTGTCGCGCGGCGGTCGTCGCCATGAGCGCTCCCGCGCCGGCGGGCTGCCCCCTGCGGTGATCTTCACCCACCTCAGCCTCGGCGCCCTCGGCCTGGTGGCGTGGGTCAGCTACGTCAGCACCGGCTGGGTCGCCCTGGCGTGGACGGCCGTGGGCCTGCTCATGCCGGGGATCGGGCTGGGCATCTGCACCGTGACGATCTGGACCCCCTTCCCGGGCGGGGCCCGCCCGCAGACCGGCATGCTCGCCACCCCCGCCGAGGACGCCCTCGCGGCCCGGCCCAGCAACGACGCGCTCGCCCGGACGCTGTCCAGCGAGGTGCTCACCGGCAGGCTCATCAACAACATGCTCGCCGGCCTGCCCGCCGGCCAGCCCCGGCCGGAGCGGAGGTCCCGGCGGCACCTCGCACCGCTCGTCCCCGCGGCGCACGGCGTTGCGGCCTTCGTCACCTTCGTGCTGGCCGTGGTCAGCGCCATCAGCGCGCGATGAGCTGGGTCCCACCGCCGGCCCCGCCCCGCTGCTCGCGATGGAGCCAGGTGAGCAGGTCCCGCGGTGCCATCCCGGCCACGCGGGTCTCGTAGTGCGCGAACTCGGCGCCGGTGAGCTGCTCGCGCCCGGCGCCGGACGAGCCCCGCCGGAAGAAGGCCGCGGTGCTCTTCAGCACGCCCGGCCCGCCGAGGAGCTGGTCGGCCCCGGCGCGCATCTGCTCGAACGTGGCGGCCTGCACGAGCGCGGGCCACGCCTGCTCCGGCACGGTCATCTCCAGCAGCCCCGCGAGGCGGCGCATCTGCGCTTCCAGGTCAGCCACCAGGTCGGCGTAATGCACAAAGACAACGTTGGGCTCGGAGCGGCGCGCCCACGCGTCGGACAGGTGGTGCAGCGTGCCGGGCAGGGAGTCCATCTCCTGATGCGGATCCGCCGCCTCGTCGATCCAGCCGAGCAGCCACTCGCGCAGCGGCGGCCGCGGCGCCGGCGGCGTGGCGGGCGGCGGCCGGCCGGTGAGCTGGCGCACCCGCGCGCGGTCTAGGTTCTCGCCCTGGTGGTACAGCGACACCGCCATGTCGAGCGGGTGCCTGGCCACCACGACGTAGCTGGCGCGGGGGTCGAGCGGAATCCCGTCGAGCGGGGTGTGGGTCTTGATGAACCGCCGGTGCTGCTGGGCTTCGAGCCGCGCGAACACACCAGCCCGGGGGGCGACCAGCCAGTCCAGCCACGGTGACAGCTCGCCCAGCGGCGCGGGCAGGTCCGGTGTGCGGAAGACGAGCAGCGCGCAGATCATCTGCATCCAGGTCGTCCCGCTCTTGGACCGGGCGCTGATCACGATGTCGCCTTCCCGGAACGGGAAACCGGACCACCGCGCGCTGTCCTCCTCCGCGGACTGATACCTAATAGGGACTGTGGACACCCGCACGAGCCTAGCCGCGAGCCGGGCCGGTTCCTTCCCCCGGCTGCGGTACATGGGGTCGAAGTACCGGCTTGTCCCGCATCTGGCGGCCGCGTTCGCCGACCTCGGCGGCGGGACGGCGCTCGACGCCTTCTCGGGCAGCGGCGTGGTGTCCTACCTGCTGAAAGCGCTCGGCTACCGGGTCACGGCGAACGACTTCCTGACCTTCCCGTCCGTGATAGCCCGCGCCACCGTGGTCAACCATGACGTGACCCTTGACACCCGTGACATCGAGCGCATCTGCGGCCCCGCGGCCGATGACCGCGACTTCATCCAGGCCACCTTCCGCGACAGGTACTTCACCGGCGCCGACCTGAGGTTTCTCGACTCCGCCTGGTCTCACATCGACGCCATGAGCGGGCACAAGCGCGACCTCGCGCTGTCCGCCCTGGTCCTGTCCGCCGCGCGCAGGCAGCCCCGGGGCGTGTTCACGTTCGCCGGTGCGCGCTACGACGACGGCCGCCGGGACCTGCGCCTGTCCCTCCGGGAGCACTTCGCCGAGCGGGCCGCCGAGTACAACAGCGTGGTGTTCGACAGCGGGCAGCCCTGCGCCGCGCTGTGCGGCGACGTGTTCGGCCTGCCGCAGCGCGGCCACGATGTCGTCTACCTGGACCCGCCCTACGCGCCGCCGAGGGATGACAGCTGCTACATCAAGCGCTACCACTTTCTCGAAGGGCTGTCGGTCTATTGGCGCGGCCAGCGGATCCTGGAGCACACCCGGACCAAGAAGCTGGTCAAGCGCTACACGCCGTTCTCCTACCCCCGGACGGTGACCGAAGCGCTGCGGCGCACGCTCCGGCAGTTCCAGGACTCGGCCATCGTGCTGTCGCACTCGTCCAACGCGGTGCCAGACGCGGCCACCGTCGAAGCGCTGCTGCGCGAGGTCAAGGACGAGGTCGAGGTGCGGCCGCTGGACCACACCTACACCTTCGGCACCCACCAGGCCGCGCGCCGCCGTGCGGCGTCCGAGTACCTGTTCGTCGGGAGGTAGCCAACCGGCTATGGTCGCGTCCGTGGAACGGGTCGAGGTCGCGGTCGTCGGGTCGGGCGTGCTCGGGTCGGCGACGGCGCGGGCCCTGGGCGGGCGGGGAGTTCCGGCGCTGCTGCTGGATCAGTTCGGCCTGGGCCACGCCCGCGGCTCCTCGCACGGCGCCACGCGCATCTTCCGGCTGTCCTACCCCGAGCCCGGTTACGTGCGGATGGCGGTGCTCGCCGAAGCGGCCTGGGCCCGGCTGGCCGCCGAGGCGGGCGAGGAACTGCTGGTTCCGACCGGCGGGCTCGACGCCGGCCCGGGGGCGGATGCCTGCGCGGCGGCCCTGGCGGAGTGCGGCGTGGACCACACTTGGTTGACGCCCGTGCAGGTCCGCGACCGGTTTCCGGGGATCGCGGTGCACCCGGGCGAGCGGATGCTGTTCCAGCCAGGCTCGGGCGTATGCCTGGCGGGGCGCACGGTCGCGGCGCTGCAGCGGCTGGCGTTGCGCGACGGTGTCTCGATCAGGGAGCGCACCCCCGTGCTCGGCGTCGTGCCCGAGGGCGACCACGTGGTGCTGCGCACCCCGGCGGGCGAGATCCGCGCGCGGGTCGCGGTGATCGCGGCGGGAGCCTGGGCGGAGGGCCTGCTGGCCGGCGCCGTGGCCCCGGTGCCGCGGCTGACGGTCACGCTGCAGCAGATCCGCTACTTCCGGCCACGCGCCGGCGCCGCGTGGCCCACCTTCATCGAGTGGCTGGACGGGAGCCTGATCTGGTACGCCGTGCCGATGGTGGGCGGCGCGCCGGGAGTGAAGGTGGCGGCGCACGTTCCCGGCCGGGGCGTCGATCCCCGCGACGGCCCGTTCGGGCAGCTCGATCCCGCGCTGGAAGACGAGGCCGCAAACTACGTGCGCGCCCGCCTGCCCGGCCTGGAGCCGGCCGGGCTCGGGGCGGAGACCTGCCTGTACACGATGACCGGCGACGAAGACTTCGTGCTCGACCGCCAGGGCCCGGTCGTGGTGGCCGCCGGCTGCTCCGGGCACGCGTTCAAGTTCGCGCCGCTGCTCGGCGAGGTGCTGGCCGACTTGGCGCTCGGCGCGGAGCCAGCGATCGGCCTCGCGCGGTTCTCGCTGCGGCGGCCAGCCCTGGCCGCCGCACCCTAGTCAAGCTGCGCGCCGGCGGACCAGCCAGATGGTGGCCGCGATGAGGAGCAGCGAGAGCGCGAGCAGCCAGCCGCCCTCGATGAGCTGGAAGTGCCAGAACCGGCTCTCGGGCTGGTAGGTCGACCACTGCGTGTAGTGGTGGGCAGTGAGGTAGACCGTCGCCGCGTTCGGGTTCGTCGAGTTCTGCACGGATGCCGGGGCGTGCGCCACCACGTTGCGGATCGTCTGCTGGCCTACCACCGAGCCGTTCGGGCCGGTGTACCACTGGCCGACCACCCACGGGGGGTTGTGGTAGCCGGGGCTGCCCTTGGTAAGCAGCGGTGCCTGGTAGTGCTTGCGGCCGAACAGCGTCGTCCCGAGGGCGAGCCCGGTCCAGATGGCCAGGGAGGCGGCTATCGCGGGCACCGTGCGCCGGACCAGCACCCCGGCGGGTCAGGTGCAGCATGTCGGCGACCGGCAAGTTCCGGTACAGCGGCGCGTCCTGGGCCACAAACGCGATCTGGTCCAGCGCGGCCGGCGAACCGGCGCGCTCGCTGCCCAGCACGGTGATCCGGCCGGCCGTCGGCCCGGTCAGGCCGACCGACATGTACAGCAGCGTGGTCTTGCCCGCGCCGTTCGGGCCGACCAGCGCCACCACGTGCCCGGCGGGGATGGCCAGCGCGGCGTCCCGTAGCGCCCAGGCCCGCCCATACCGCTTGCCCAGCCCGGTGGCCTCGATAACGTTCATGCCACTCCCTCCGCCGTGGCCCTGCCTGCCTGGCCGCGACTGCCGTCACGAGCGCCAGGCACCGGCGTTCCGCCGCGACGGTCATGGCTCCGCTGCCCCGGGGGGACGACCCCCCGCTCTCCCCCGAAGTCCCGCAGCGCAGTCGTGAACAGCGCGACCATGCCCGCCTCGTCGAGCCCGGCGGCATCGGCGGTGCGCAGCCAGGCCAGCAGGGTCTTGCGCAAGGCCGTCAGCTCGCCGAGCCCCAGCGTGCCGGGCGTGCCCTGCACGAACGTGCCCTGCCCCGGCCGGCCCGCGGCGAGGCCCTTGTGCTCAAGCTCGCGGTAGGCCTTCAGCACCGTGTTCGGGTTGATGGCCAACGAGCTGACCACCTCCTTCACCGTCGGGAGCCGGTCGCCCTGGCCGAGGTAGCCGAGCCGGAGCGCGTGCTCGACCTGCTGCACAAGTTGCAGGTAGGTCGGCACGCCCGAGCCGGGGTCCAGCCGGAACGCGATCGCCGCCCGTTCAACCTCAGTCTGTTTATCTATAGTCATAGGTAAATAATATAACTCCGATCACCCCCGTCAAGCCCCAGCCGGAACTATCGGAATGCGATCGTTTGCGGACAGGTGGCCGATGCGCCGGGTAACCGAATAGTGTCGCTGCATGAGCGAAACGCTGCCGCTGTTCCCACTCGGCACCGTGCTCTACCCGGGGCTGCTGCTTCCGTTGCACATCTTCGAAGAGCGGTACAGGCAGCTCGTCCGCGACCTGCTCGCAGGGCCGGAGCCGCAGCGTTTCGGGGTCATCGCGATCCGCGAGGGACGCGAGACGGGGGTGGGGGGCATCCGGGCGCTGCACGACATCGGCTGCACCGCGACCCTGCGCCAGGTCAACGAGCTCGACGACGGCCGGTACGACCTGGTCACCGTCGGTACCCAGCGGTTCCTGCTGGTCAGCGTCGACGACTCGAAGCCATACCTGCAGGGCGAGGTGGACCTGCTCGCCGAGGCCACGGGCGACAAGACCGGGGTGGCGATGGCAGCCAGGTTGGTGCAGGACGCGTTCCGCGTCTACCTGGGCGTGCTGACCGAGCGCGGGGTCACCCAGGTCAGCGTCCCCGAGCTGCCCGATGATCCCGTCCTGCTCTCCTACCTGGTCGCCGCCTCGATGGTCATCGACCTGCGCGACAAGCAGGCCCTGCTGGCCGAGCCGGACGCCCTGCACCGCCTGGCCACCGAGCGCGTCCTGCTGTCCAGGGAAACCACCATGCTGCGCACGCTTACCGCCGCCCCCGCACCGGACCTGCGGAATTCGCCCTATAGCTCGAATTGAGACAGGGCCGTAGCGCGCCCCCCATGCCCACCGTCTAGGTCAGCAGCCGGTCCCAGGTGATCGTCCGGTCCATGATCTCGGGGAACTTCTGCTGCGCGTACCGCGAGTACGCCTCGATGTGGTCCCGCATGCGTTCGGCCGCCGCGGCCGGGTCATGCCGGGCGACCGCGGCGTAGATCCCCTCGTGCGCGTCGAGGATGCCCGCCCGGCGGTCGCCCGGGTAATCGATGCCGATCACCGTGCCATCGAGGATGCCGAGCAGCGAGTCCACGATGTAGGCGAACAGGACGTTGCCGCAGGACCACGCGATCACGTCGTGGAAGCGCTTGCTCGCGTCTGCGAACGCGTCCCTGTCGTCCAGGCTGGCACGCGTCTGGTCGATCGTCCCGGCCAGCTCCGCCAGCGCGTCATCGCCGATCCGCTCGGCCGCGAGCCGGCTGATCATCGGTTCCAGCGCGGCGCGGGCCTCGACGATCACCCGGTACGGCGCCTGGTTGAGCTGCATCAGCAGCTGCAGGGTGCTCGCCAGGTGCGACGGTGCCGGGTTCATCAGGATCGGGCCGCCGCCCGGTCCGGGCTTGAGCGCGATGACGCCCTGGAACTCGAGCAGCCGAAGCGCCTCGCGCAGCGTGCCCCGTCCGGTCTCATAGGTTTCGAGCATCGCGCGCTCGGGCGGAAGCACCTCCCCGGGACGCAGCCCCCCGCGCACGATGTCGCGCACGATGCGCTGCGCGACCAGAATCGCAGCCTTCGGCGGGCGGCTGCCTGTCATCGTGAATCCACGGCCATCCGGGGTATGCCGCGCCAATAACGTTACTAAAGATTAGCATCTATTCGCCCTGAACGGTGAGATGGCAATCGCCGCGAAGGTCAGCGTCCACACGGCCGCGGCGGGCCACACGGCGGCCGCGCCGACGGCCATTGACCGGCCGCTAAGGCCCGGCTCGCCAAGCAGTAGACCGGCGGGTGACACTGGGGCGGGCGCGACGGGAAGGCGGAGCCATGAGTGAACTCAAGGCCGAGGTCGATCCGGCCGAGGTGAGCCTGGACCCGGAGCGGCTGCGGCGGATCGACCGCCACTTCGCCCGCTACGTCGATGACGGCCGGCTACCCGGCTGGCTGATCACCGTGAGCAGGCACGGCCGGCTGGCGCACGCGTCGTGCTACGGGTCGCGCGACATCGAGGCTGGCCAGCCGGTGGAGCCCGGCACTGTTTGGCGGATCTACTCGATGACCAAGCCGGTCGTCTCGGTCGCCGCGATGATGCTCTACGAGGAGGGCGCGTTTGAGCTCACCACCCCGGTAAGCGCCTTCATCCCCTCGTTCGCCGGCGTGCGGGTCTACGCCGGCGGGCCGGACCTGCGGCAGGTCACGGTGCCGGCCACGGAACCGGTGCGGATCTGGCACCTGCTCACCCACACCGCCGGGCTCACCTACGGGTTCCACCGGGTCCACCCGGTGGACGCGCTGTACCGGGCGGCCGGGTTCGAATGGGGCACGCCGCGCGGCACGGACCTGGCCGCTGCCTGCGACATCTGGGCCGGCCTCCCGCTGCTCTTCCAGCCGGGGGCGGAGTGGAACTACTCGGTTGCGACCGACGTGCTGGGCCGGGTGATCGAGGTCGCCTCCGGGCAGAGCCTCGACGAGTTCGTCGCCGCGCGGGTCCTCCGCCCGCTCGCCATGACCGACACCGCCTTCTATACCGCCGACGCGGCGCGGCTGGCGGCCCTCTACACACCCGGCAAGGATGGCAGGGCGGCCAGGCTCGACGCCCTGGCCGGCGTGGCGCGCAGCCGGCCGACGATGCTCAGCGGCGGGTCCGGCCTGCTATCCACGGCGGCCGACTACCACCGGTTCACCCAGTTGCTCCTGGACCGCGCGGACAGCCCGGCCGGGGAACTGGACGGCACCCGGCTGCTCGGCCCCCGCACCGCCCGCTACATGATGCGCAACCACCTTCCGGGCGGCCTCGATCTGGAAACATTCGGCAGGCCGCTCTATGCCGAGTTCCCGTTCCGCGGGGTCGGCTTCGGCCTTGGTCTCGCCGTCATCATCGACCCGGTACGGGTCGGGGTGGACTGCTCCGCAGGGGAGCTTTCCTGGGGCGGCGCGGCCAGCACCGTGTTCTGGATCGACCAGCAAGAGGAGCTGACCGTCTCGTTCTTCACCCAGCTGCTCCCCTCCAGCGCCCACCGCATCCGCCCGCAGCTGCGCCAGCTGGTCTACCAGGCCCTGGTGAGCTGACCAGCATCGGTCACTGGAGCGTACGAGCGACAGCCATCCTCGTCAGCGCCGCATCCGTGATCGCGCGCAGACGGCGGCGGTAATCTCGCACAGTGAAGACCGCGTTCGTGCTCGGCGGGGGCGGCGTGCTCGGCGCATGCGAGGTCGGCATGCTCCGGGCCCTCGCCGAGGCCGGCATTCGCCCCGATGTCGTCGTCGGCACGTCGGTGGGCGCGATCAACGGTGCGTTTCTGGCCGCCGACCCGGACGGCGCGGCGGCCTGGCTGGGCAAGGTGTGGCAGGGCGACGCGCTGCAGCAGGCGTTCAGCGAGACGATCTTCGGGCAGGTGGCCCGGCTGGCGCGGTCCGGCACCCACCTGCATTCGATGGACCCGCTGCGCCAGATGTTGGAGGAGTCGCTGCCGGGAGGCGACTTCGCCGACCTCGAACTGCCCTTTCAGTGCGTGGCGGCCAGCATCGAGCGCGCCCACGCGCACTGGTTCAGCAGCGGGCCGATCGTGCCCGCGGTGCTGGCCTCATGCGCCGTGCCGGGGCTGCTTCCCCCGGTCGAGGTCGACGGTGAGCACTACTTCGACGGCGGCCTCGTCGACTCCATCCCGGTGGGGCGGGCCGTCTCCCTGGGCGCCGACACCATCTACGTGCTGCACGTGGGGCGGATCGAGCGGCCGCTGACCGTGCCCCGCCGGCCGTGGCAGGTGGGCCTGGTCGCGTTCGAGATCGCCCGGCGGCACCGGTTCCACGAGGAGATGGCGGCGCTGCCGGACGACGTGCACGTGCACGTCATGCCGTCGGGCGGAGACCGGCGCCCGCCAGACCTGGCCCAGTTGCGTTACCGCAACAAGACTGGTGTCGGGACGAGCATCGAGCGGGCGTACGAGGCGTCGGCGAGCTACCTCGCCGGGCTGGCTTAGCGCCCGGTGAGGCGATCGGGAGGCGGCCATGCTCCCACCCAAGCCGGTGCGCCGGCTCATACTCGCGCCGCTGGCGGTCGTCGTCGCGGTCGCGGTGATCGTGCTGTTCCCGCTGCTGGCCCTGGCGGCCTGGGTGTTCAGCATGGCCGGGCGATCGCGGCCGGGCCGCGGCCGGGTCCTGCGACTGTTGTTCTTCGCGCTGATCTGGCTGACCGCGGAGACCGCCGCGCTGTTCATGTGCCTCGGCCTGTGGATCGCGAGCGGCTTCGGCGGCCGGCTCCACACCGAGCCCTACCAGAGCCGGCACTACGCGGTCATGCGGTGGTTCCTCGGCCGCCTGTACCGGGCTGCCATCACCGCGTTCGGGCTGAAGGTGGCCGTTGACGAGCCGGAACTCACCGCCGAGGAGCAGACCGCCCGGCTGGCCAGGCCCGTCATCGTGCTGAGCCGCCACGCCGGGCCTGGCGACTCGTTCCTGCTGGTGCATCAGTTGCTCACCGTCTACGGACGCCGGCCGCGCGTGGTGATGAAGGCGGCGCTCCAGCTGGATCCCGGCGTCGATGTGGTGGCCAACCGCCTGCCGAACGTGTTCATCTCCCGCCGCAAGACCGGCGAGCGGCTGTTCGTCGAGCAGATCGAGCGGCTGGCCGACGGGCTCGACCAGGCCGGGGCGCTGGTGATCTTCCCCGAGGGCGGCAACTGGACGCCGGGCCGGTGGCACCGGGGCATCCGGCGGCTGGAGCAGCAGGGCCGGGGCGACCTGGCCGCCCGGGCGCGGGGCATGCCCAACCTGCTGCCGCCGCGGACCGGCGGTGCGCTCGCGGCGATCGCCGCGTGCCCCGGAGCCGACGTGATCTTTGTCGCGCACGCGGGGCTGGACCAGCTGGTCAGCGTCCGCGACATCTGGCGGAGCCTGCCCACGGGGCACACCATCCGCGCGAAGTGGTGGCGGGTCAGCGTCGGGGACGTGCCGCGCGACACAGATCACGAGAGCCAGGTGCGGTGGCTGTACTACTGGTGGGAGCGCATCGATGAGTGGATCGCGCAGAACCGCCCCACTGGCGCCCAGGCCCCGGCCCTGTCCCCCGGCGCCAGCCCCGACTAGCAGGGCCACCATCGCCGGCCGGCGCGCGTCACGTCGGGTAGGGCTCGGGATCGGTCCGGTAGCTGCGCCCGAGCGGCGTCGTCCAGACGAAGGTGCCCGGGCGCGGCTGCGACACCCGCCACCCGGCGGCTTGCTTGGCGCGATGATGGCGCCGGCAGCATGGCCCGCCGTTGCACTCGCAGGTTCGGCCACCCTGGTGGTACGGGATAGCGTGCTCGAAGTCGCAGTGCGCTGCCGGACGACGACAGCCCGGAGCCGTGCACCTCTGCTGCCTGATCTGGATCAAGTGAGCCAGGGACGGGGAAGGCCGGTAACCAGCGGACTCCCGTCGGTGGCTGCAGTCACCTGTCTCCAGCCAGGCCAGCCCGATCCCCGCCAGCCACGCTTTCAGACCTCGGGGTGGGGCAGGCGGACCGGGGCCGCCCTCGCGTGGCGAGGGCGGTTCCGTTTGTGGCGAGGCGGGCTTCATTGGTGGCGGGGGCGGTTCCTTCGGTGGCTGACCGGGGCCGCCCTCGCGTGGCGAGGGCGGTTCCGTTTGTGGCGAGGCGGGCTTCATTGGTGGCGGGGGCGGTTCCTTCGGTGGCTGATCGGGGCCGGCTTTCGCGCACCCGTGCGCGACCGCCCGCCCATCAGCGCCGGTGATGGTGACACACCATGTCGTGGCCGGTGCGCGAGCCAGCGCGGCGGCCAGCGCCCGGGAGTCGGCGGCGTCCAGCGGACCGAACCCCGCCACCTCACCCGGTGATGCCGACCAGCCCAGCCAGGTCGAGAGCGGCAGCACCAGGTTCACCGACCCGCGCACCGACGGGTCGGCCGGGCCGCGTGGCTGGCCGTGGGTTGGCGAAGATGCGGCGCCGCTGGGTGGCTGGCCGTGGGCTGGCGAAGATGCGACGGTGGGTGGCTGGCCGTGGGCTGGCGAAGATGCGGCGCCGCTGGGTGGCTGGCCGTGGGCTGGCGAAGATGCGACGGTGGCGTGACAGGGTCCTGTGGCGGTGGCGCGACAGTCTCCTGTGGCCGTGGCGCGGCAATCTCCGGTGGCCGTGGCGCGGCAATCTCCGGTGGCCGTGGCGCGGCAATCTCCGGTGGCCGTGGCGCGGCAATCTCCTGGGGCGGCTGGGAGCAGGGTCTCGGGAGGCTGGCCGTTCAACAGCGTGAGGTATACCTGTGCGCGCAGCTGGTCGAGGTTGCCGTCTACGCCCGCGACCTTGAGCCGCTTGGCCCAGGCGGTCAGGTGCGCGTCGGCGGCCAGCACCCCCGCGGGGGGCAGGTCTCGCCCAGCCAGGGCAGCGGTGCCCGCGTCCTCGGCCCACCGCTCTACCCGCGCCTGCTCGGCGGCCCTCTCTTTGCGCCGACGGGCGGCGGCCGGGTCGGCGGCGATCACCTGATGGCGCGCCGCCCGGCGCAGCTCTCCGGTGGTCCACCCCGCCGCGCGGCCGATCACCGCCGCTTCTACCCGCGCCGCGTGCACGTCACCGAGGCCGCTCAGTTCGCCGAGCAACACCAGCGCTTTCGGTATGTCGATCTCACCGGCCGTCAGCGCCGCCATCGTCCTCGGCAGCCGCGCCAGGCCATCCGCCCGGTCCACCAGCGCGTCGGCCGCCCAGGACGTGAGCGTGAGCGCCATCGCCACCTCGTCGCTGATGTGCTCGGCCAGGTGTGGATCCGCTCCCGCCGCGACCTGTGCCGACCGCCGTCGGCTCAGCTCCGCGACCGCGGCCAGCTCGCCCGCGGCAGCCCACGACGCGACACGCCGCCAGGCGATCATCAGCCCGGCCAGTTCGTCATCGCTGGCCAGGCGCAGCCCAGCCGCCCATTTGTCATCGGCCAGCCCGGCCAGCACCGGGCCCGGCGGGAGCGTATCGGTCACCCCGCCAGCGTCGAACCCGCTGCCAGTCCCCCAGCGGCGCGGCGTCAGGCCGGGCAGCGCCTCCACCGGCCCGGCGCCCAGCGGCGAGCACGGCCCGTCATCCCGCCCTAGCGGCCCCGGCCCGGCCAGCCACGCGCCGGCGTCCAGCGCCGCATCGCAAGGATCGTCCCGCCGGTCATCTTCCGAGTCACCCGCGCGGTCCAAGGCAGCCAGGGCGGCGATCTCCTGTGCGGTCAGCGACCCCGCCGGATCCCAGTCGTCGCGGTCCCAGTCCCAGCCTTCATCCCCGGGGCCGCCGGTGCGCGGCGGCGGACCAGGAACGCCGAGACTGAGCATCCGCGACCTCTCTTCGAACTGGTTTACGTTTTATTGCTCTGACGCTAGCACCAACCACCGACAAAACCCCGGCACCGTGCAACGCGGCCGAGCGAGGCGATCCCGCTACCGCCGGTGGTCGCCGCCCGGCGCCGGGCCGGGTACGCCGGTAACCGGCCCATTAGTGTGCCACCAATTAGATCGATACAGTCCTCCCCATAATATTCGAATATGTTATCGTCTACCGAGTGAGGGACGGAGAGCCTGGGTTCGGCGGGTACCCTCCACCAGTGACCGGGAGCTGGCCGATGCTGGCCAGGGTTCCGGCCGGGGACCTGATCGACCGCATGCGGCACGAGCCGAAGCTCAGATCGGCAGAGGTGCTTCACAGCGACACCACCTGGCGGCCCTGCACGGTGCTGGCCTGGGCCAGGCACCGGGGCAGCTGGGCGGTACTCATCCGGTGGCCGGATGGCCACGAGGACTGGCGCCAGTACGACCTACGCAACATCCGCCCCGGCCGCGGCCCGACGTTAGGGACGGCCGGCCCGGCCTCCGGGATTGGCCAGATCGCCACGGCGCGAGTAGGTCCAGGCCTACTGCGCATGTGGGGGCCAGCCCATGGCGCGCCGCCCCGGGTCCGGGCCAAGCTTGCCTGGCAGGGGAACGCATGCTCAGTGACCAGGACGGCGGTGGGGCGTGAGCGGCGCTGTCTCGGCCGACCGGAAAGCAGGTCAGCAGGCGGGCGAACGATCAGGGTCTTTGGCGGGCCTGGCGCGCACCGAGATCCTCCTTGCCCTGGCCGCCTTCGCGGTGCTGTGCATCGCGGTCCTGTCCGCCGCGCCGCAGCTCGTGGAGCCCGACGACTACGCTTACCAAGCCTCGATCGTCGCCCTGGCCGACGGGCATCCGCTGACGTTGTCCACTGCCCAGGTAACCGCGCTGGCCAACCAGCTGGCCCAGTCCGCGGGGCCGAACCGCCGGATCGGCCCCGGCCCGCTCGGCGGCAGCATCGCCCAGTGGGTGCAGCTGCCGAACGGGCGGTGGATCAGCGAGAAGGACCCCGGCTACCCGTTCCTCGCCGGGCCGTTCCAGCTGCTCGGCATCATTCGCCTGGCACCGCTGTACTACGGGGCGCTGGGCTGCCTGGGCCTGTTCTTCGGCGCCCGGCGCTGGCTGGGACGGTACGGCGGCGCCATCGCGGTCGGCCTGTTCTGCTCCTCGGGCGCGGCGCTGCTGTTCGCCTGGCGTGACTACATGCCGACTTTCACCGACGCCGCACTGATAGCGGCGGGCACTGGCGCGCTGCTGTGGGCCCTGCTGGCCGAGGAGGCCACGGCACGACGGCGTACCTGGACCGGGCTGCTCGGGTTCCTGGCCATCGAGGCCGCCGTGTTCGCCCGCTACACCAACGTCGTCGTGCTCGGCTGCGCCATGGTGACCGTGTTCGCGGTCTGGTGGCTGCGGCCCGCGAGCGTGCCGCGCGGGGCGCTTCGCTGGTGGCTCGGCTCGGTCGCGCTGTTCGGCGCCGGCGCGGCCACCTTCGATGACCTGGTCTACGGCGGGCCATTCAAGTCCGGGTACCGGCCGGGTGAGATCACCTTCAGCCTCGGGGCGGTCCGGCCGAACCTGCGGTACCTGCCGGCACACCTGATCCAGGCGATGCCCATGCTGGTGCTGGGGCTGGCGGCGCTGGCGTGGATCGCCGGGCGCTGCCTGCTGCTGAGGCCCACCGGCGGGGAGCCGACCGGCGGGGAGCCGACCGGCGGGGAGCCGACCGGCGGGGAGCCGACCGCCGGTGCCCGCCGCGACGTCGCCGTGGCGGCCGCCCTGGCCGCGTCATGGTTCGGGGTGTGGGCGCTGTACGCCACATACACGTGGACGGCCGGGCCGGGCCTGTCCAGCCTCCAGGCCACCCGCTTCTACGTCCCCGCGATCGGCGCCATCTCGCTGCTCGGCGCCTGGCTGGTGGCCCAGGTAGCACGCCTGGGCCACCTGCCACGCCGGGCTCGCGCATCGGGCCAGGCGCCGCTGGCCGCGCTGACGTCGGCCGCCGTCGTGGCGGCGATGTTCGGCCTGGGCGTCTGGTCGTTCACCGACATGCGCGCGTTCCGACTGGGCGGGCCGGGACCGCGCTGCAACATCGCACAGCCGCATTGCCCGGTCATCGGGCGTCCGGGCAAGCGGGCCGCGGCGCCCGGCAGGCGCTGACCCGGTCACGAGCCGAGGCGAGCGACCAGTCCCGGGCTGGCTGTGCCAGACTGCGGATATCGCTAGGTGAAACGTCCTCGGTCCTCGCCGTCACGACCGGGCCAGCGGGCCTCCCCGCAGCCAGGTCAGCGGCACCGGAGCAGGCTGGGTGAGCGGTTGCGTATTGCACTATTCGTGACCTGCCTGGCTGATGGCATCTTTCCAGGGGTCGGCCAGGCGACCGTGCGGCTCCTCGAGCGGCTGGGCCACGAGGTGGTGTTCCCCCGGGCGCAGACCTGCTGTGGCCAGATGCACACGAACACCGGGTACCTGCGCGAGGCGCTGCCGCTGGTGCGCAGGTACGTCGAGGTCTTCGAGGACTGCGCGGTGATCGTCGTCCCGTCGGCGTCGTGCACCGGGTCCGTGCGGCACCAGCACGCGATGGTGGCCAGGCGGTTCGGCGACGAGGACCTGGCCCGCCGGGCGGAGGCGGTGGCCGCGCGCACGTTCGAGCTGTCGGAACTGCTCACCGACGTGCTGGGAGTGGAGGACGTGGGGGCCTACTACCCGCACCGGGTCACCTACCACCCGACCTGCCATTCGCTGCGGCTGCTGCGGGCCGGCGACCGCCCGCTGCGGCTGCTGCGCAACGTGGCGGGCCTGGACCTGGTCGAACTGCCGGATGCCGAGGTGTGCTGTGGGTTCGGCGGCACGTTCGCGGTGAAGAACGCCGACGTGTCCACCGCCATGCTCGCGGACAAGATGCGCTCCGTGCTGGCCACGAGGGCGGAGGTGTGCACGGCGGGCGACAGCTCCTGCCTGATGCACATCGGCGGCGGGCTGTCCCGGCTGAACGCCGGGACGGCCACTGTCCACCTGGCCGAGATCCTCGCTTCCACGAGGAACAGTCCGTGACCACCTTTCTAGGCATGCCTTACGCTCCACGCGGGGTTGGCCACCTGCGTGGTGCGGAGCCGTTTCCCGTGGCGGCCCGCGCGGCGCTGGCCAACACCCAGTTGCGGCGCAACCTGGGCAAGGCCACGAGCACGATACGGGCCAAGCGGGCGGCGGTGGTGGCCGAACTGCCGGACTGGGAGGAGCTGCGCGCGGCGGGCCAGGCGATCAAGGCGCACACGCTGGCGCACCTGGACCGGTACCTGGAGCAGCTGGAACGCGAGGTCACCGCGCGCGGCGGGACCGTGCACTGGGCGCGCGACGCGTACGAGGCGCGCCGTCTCGTGGTCGGCCTGGTCCGGGACACCGGCGCGGCCGAGGTGGTCAAGGTCAAGTCGATCGTCACCGACGAGATCGGGCTCAACGAGGCGCTGGCGCAGGCCGGCATTGCCGCCCACGAGACCGACCTGGCCGAGCTCATCGTGCAGCTCGGCCACGACCGGCCGTCGCACATCCTGGTCCCGGCCATTCATCTGGGCAGGGCCGAGATCAGGGAGATCTTCCTGCGCGAGATGGGCGACGTGGACCCGGGGCTGACCGACACGCCGGCCGCGCTCACCGAGGCCGCCCGGCTGCACCTGCGGCGGCGGTTCCTGTCCGCCCGGGTCGGCATCAGCGGCGCGAACTTCGCCGTCGCGGAAACGGGAACGCTGTGCGTGGTCGAGTCGGAGGGGAACGGCCGGATGTGCCTGACCCTGCCGGACACGCTGATCACCGTCATGGGGATCGAGAAGGTGATCCCGTCCTGGCGAGACCTGGAGGTGTTCCTCCAGCTGCTGCCGCGCTCGTCCACCGGCGAGCGGATGAACCCCTACACCTCGATGTGGACCGGGGTGACGCCGGGGGACGGCCCGCAGCGGTTCCACCTGATCGTGCTGGACAACGGGCGGACCGCAGCGCTGGCCGACCCGGTGGGCCGGCCGGCGCTGCACTGCATCCGGTGCTCCGCGTGCCTGAACGTGTGCCCGGTCTACGAGCGGGTGGGCGGCCACGCGTACGGCTCGGTCTACCCCGGGCCCATCGGGGCGGTGCTGTCGCCGCAGCTCACGGGCGTGGAGGACAATGCGTCGCTGCCGTACGCCTCCTCGCTGTGCGGCGCCTGCTACGACGTCTGCCCGGTCCGGATCGACATCCCCTCGCTGCTGGTCCACTTGCGCGCCCGCCACGTCGAGGAGGCGGCGCGGAGCCGGCGGCTGCCGTCGGCTGAGGCGGTGACCATGGCCGCGGCGTCCTGGGTCATGGCCAGCCCCGCCCGGTACGCGGCCGCCCAGCGAACCGGCCGGCTGGGCCGGGCGCTGGGCCGCCGGGGCAGGATCCGGAGGCTGCCGCCGCCGCTGTCGGCCTGGACCGTCGCGCGCGACGCGCCTGCTCCCCCGGCCCAGACGTTCCGCGAGTGGTGGGAGCACGAGCATGGGGAGCACGAGCACGGGGGTGCGCGTGACGGCGCGTGACGAGATGCTGGCCCGGATCCGCACCGCGATCGGCACCGGGGCGCCGCCTGCGGGAGACGTGCCCCGCGGCTACCGGACCGTCGCTGACCTGGACACCTCCGCGCTGGCCGGCCTGCTGACCGAACGGCTGCGCGACTACGGGACCGACGTACGCCGCTGCGCGCCCGGCGGGGTGCGGTCCGCGGTAGGCCAGGCGCTGGCCGAGCGCGGTGCGCGGCGGGTCGTGGTGCCCCCGGGCCTCAGCCTGGACGGCGCCGGACTGGGCGCCAGCCTGAACGGCGTCGCGCTCATCACCGATGACGGCCTCTCCCCCGTCGCACTCGACGCGACCGACGGTGTGATCACCACCGCGGCGCTGGCCATCGCGGAGACCGGGACCATCGTCCTCGACGGCGGCCCCGGCCAGGGACGGCGGGCGCTGAGCCTGGTTCCCGACTATCACCTGTGCATCCTGCACGCCAGCCAGATCGTCGCGATCGTGCCGGAGGCCCTGGGCCGGCTGGACCCGGCGCGCCCCTGCACCTGGATCAGCGGCCCCTCCGCCACCAGCGACATCGAGTTCGACCGGGTTCAGGGCGTGCACGGCCCCCTCGCGCTAGAGGTCATCCTCATCGAGCCCTGATCCGCACCCGGCCAGCGGCGTACATCCGCGCTCCGGTGTTTGGACTCCACCGTCCTGGTGAGGGGAGAGCAGCGGGCTGCGGCACGCGCGGCCGATCTAGCGGAAGGTTCGAAACGGCCATGAACTCACCGACAACGCCCAATCCCCCAGAGCAAGGGCGATACTCCCAGGATCCGGGGACGTATCCCTATCCTCCGGAGCGGGGGTCATATCCCCCTGAACAGGGCTCATATCCCCCTGACCGGGGGCGCTATCCTCCGCCGCCCCGGCGCCCCCGGCCTAGGGTCGACGCAGGCCGGCTGTGGGCCGGCGGGGTGGCGACGGCGGTCGTGGCCGGGCTCATCGCGCTGGTGGGCGTGCTGGTCTGCCGCTGGCTGTTCAACATCCCGATCCTCGCGCCCAGGCGCGACGGTGCCTATGGCGACGCCCACACCACGACGCTGGTCCTGGTCGCCGCGGCCGCCGCGCTGGTCGCGACGTTCATCGCCCACCTGCTGCTGCTCGGCGTGCCACGGGCTATGACCTTCCTGGGCTGGATCGTCGGCCTGGTGACGGTGATCTTCGTGATCTTCCCGTTCCGGACCGGCGCGCCGCTGTCCGAGAAGGTCGCGACGGCAGCCGTCTACCTCGTGATCGGCATCGCGATCGGCACGCTGCTCAGCGGGGTGGGTGAGCGGGCGACGCGGGTCCGGTCGGCCACACTGGATTAGCGGCGCTTGATCTTCCAGCCTGAGCCCCAGCCGGCCAGGTGAAGCGCCAAGCAGATCAGGCCGATGAGCAGCAGGCTGAGCGGGGCCAGCGCCGCGATGGTGGCGGTGCTGGTCACGCGAATGATGAAGGCCACGAGGAAGATGACGGCCGCTATGACGGCGAGCATCACACGGCTCCTTCCGGGAGAAGTGGACATGGCTGGTGCGGTGGCATGACCGCGCCAGCTCTTACTTGCTTGGCTGGGGCAAGGTGCACTGGATCTTCGGGTTGACGCCGACGTAGTTGAGCGGGCCCGCGACGATCGTTACCGCGATGTTGCCGGCCCGGGCGCAGTTCTCTGGGGCGCTGCTGTAGTAGCTGCGCTGCCCAGCGGCGATGGCGCCGATGATCAGCCAGACCAAAAGGATGACCGCTCCGGTTTTCATTTGCCACCTCCGGCGAGATAGGGCGGCTTACAGCTACCCACACGCCGCCTTTCAAACGCGCCGTTTCCCGGGCAAGAAATCTGCCAACTACCTGGCGTCACAAACAGGCTGCTCAACGCCCCGAACGGCGCGCCCGGCGGGCGGGGCCGGCCGCGGCGCATGTTTAGACGTCACACCACGGGCACGAACTCCACGTGTTGACCAGACTCACCGGAGCAGGTGATTCCCGATGACCGCCATCATCGCGTCCCGCCGGGACGTGGCCACAATGAGCGACCCGGAGCTCTTGAAGCTGGTTCAGTCGCTGCCGCGCGGCAGCGACGAGCGGAACGTCGCGTGCGAGAAGCTCGTACGCCGCTACGAGTCTCTGGTCCGGTCGTGCGCCCAGCGGTACCGGCACAGTCCCGAGTCGCACGAGGAGCTGATGCAGGTCGGGTACGTCGGCCTGCTCAAGGCCATCAACAACTTCGACCCGGACTTGGGCAGCGGCCTCGCCTCCTACGCCCAGCCGTGCATCGCCGGCGAGATCAAGCGGCACTTCCGCGACAAGCGCTGGCACGTGCACGTCAAGCGGTCGACCCAGGAGCTGAGGCTGGAGCTGTGCCGGGTGCGCGCCGAGCTGACCCAGCAGCTCTCCCGGGCGCCCAGGGACGAGGAGCTGGCTCAGCGGCTGGGCATCAGCGACGAGGACCTGCGCGACGCCCAGCGCGCCGACCTGGCCTTCCAGGCGTCCTCGCTGGACGCCCCGCGATCGGGCGGGCCCGACCCGGGGAACCTGGCCGACCTGCTCGGCGAGGACGACCCGCAATTGGAGCACACGCTCGACATGGAGTCCGTCTGGGCGCACTGGGGTGAGCTGCCCGAACGCGAGCAGCGCCTGCTCATGATGCGCTTCTACGGCAACATGACCCAGGCCGAGATCGGTGACCGCCTGGGCATCTCCCAGATGCACGTGTCCCGTCTGCTCGCGGGCGCGCTCGACTACCTGCGCGGGTGCGTGCTCGGCCCGGACCGGAGCGAGCAGGCTCGCTGACCGCGGACCGCCCGTGTGAGCCCACCAGAACGGTCGGCCACCCATACCGGCCAGTGGAAAGGACAGCCATGAGGACCGCGAGCGGACTGACGCTGGTGGCGCTCGGCGCGATTCTCGCCTTCGCCGTGCGGGGCCACCCCTCGTTCCTGAACATCCAGATCGTCGGCTGGATCATCATGCTGACGGGCATCGTGGGCATGGCCATTCCGCGGCGGAGTTACGGGTGGCTGCGGCGCCGTATGGTGCTCCGGCGGGGACCACGCGGCCGACCGGTGGTCGGCCGCGTCGAGGAGACGCGTTACCCCCCGTACGTGATGCTCAACCCCGGAACGGCCCCCGGTACTACCGTGCTTGCTGACGCGGAAGCGGACGACACCGGCGAGCCGCCTACGGCCGTGGACCCTCCGGGCGAGACGAGGGTCCGGCACCCGGATGCCGAACGGCGGGCCGCCGAACGGTCCGAGGCCGAGTACGCGACTGCGGAGCGGGCGGTGGCCGAGTGGGAGGCCGCGGAGGAAGCCGCCTCGGCCACCGGGGGGCCGCCGCCGGCCGAGGAAGTGGTCGAGGAGTACATCGAGGAGTAGCGGCGGGCCGGGCCGACACTCGTCAGGTCGCCTGTGCCGCACCGGCCCGCGTCACCGGTGGCTCACCGGCCCGCACGGCCAGCATGGTCATGTCGTCCCGCAGCTCGCCGCGGCAGAACTCCAGCGCGAGTTCCTGCACCCGGGACACCAGGACCGACGGCGCCTTGCCGGCCAGGACCGCCAGCTCATCGGTCAGCCGGTCCTCGAAGAAGACCATGTCCGGGCCGCACGCGCCGGTCAGCCCGTCGGTGTAGAGGAACAGCACGTCGCCGGGGCTCAGGTCGAATTCCTCGCCCGCCGGTTCCGCTTCGGGGAAGATGCCCAGTGGCAACCCTCCACCGCGCAGGCGCCGGGTCCGCCCGTCCGGCCCGATCAGCACCGGGCCGGGGTGACCTGCGCTGCCGAGTACGACGTGCAGGCGGCGCCGGCGCCAGCTCAGCTGGCCCACGGCGGCGGTCACGAACCGGCCGCCGAACTCCTCCGCGAGCATGACCTCGTTGGCGCGGCGCAGCACGGCTCCCGGGCCGGGGTCCGTGTGCGCGAACGCGCGGATCGCGTGCCGCGCCGCCGCGGTCACCGCTGCCGCGTCCTCGCCCTTGCCGCAGACATCGCCGATCGCGATCCCCCAGCCGTCCCCGGCGGGGTAGACGTCGTAGAAATCGCCACCGACCTCCTGGTCGCCGGTGGCGGCCACATGGGCGGCGGCGACCTCGGTGCCAGGGATCTGCCGCAGCTCGCGGGGCAGCAGGCTCGCCTGCAGCGCGTCGGCGACCTCGCTGCGCCGCCGGAACAGCCGGTCCGCCCTGATCGCCAGCGCAAGCTGTTCCCCCAGCTCGGTCACCAGGCCCGCGTCGGCCATGCCGAAGCGCCCCTGGCCCGGGCGGCCGGCCAGGGTCAGCACCCCGTAGCCGCGCTCGCCATCGGACAGCGGCACGCAGAGGACGGAGCTGGCGCCCAAGGCCATGAGCAGCGGGACACCATCGGGGCCGTCGCCGAGCAGGCCCAGGTCCTCGGTGTGCGCCAGGAGCAGCGAGCTGCCGGACTCGTGGACCTGGGCCGGCGCTGAGCCCGGCGGCGGGTCAATGGCGCTGACCGCCCGGGCCAGCTCCTGCGACGGCTGGTCCTCCGGTGCGGCCATCACCTGCCGCCGGAGCCGACCGCGATGCTCGGTGTCCACGATGACCCAGGCGGTGAGCTCGCGGGCGAGCAGGCGGGCGAGTTGCCGCACCGCCACGGGCTCGCTGTACGTGACGTTCTCCAGCAGGATCCGCGTGGCAGCGGTCACGAGGTCCAGGCGCCGGGTCATGGCCGCGACAACGCTCGGGGCCGGCTCGCCGACCGCGCGGGCGCGCCTGACCGGGTCCTCCGCCACCCCGGCCGCCACGACTAGCTGGTCCTCCTCCCCCCGGCTCGTGACCTGCCGCACGGCGAGCACGCGGTCCGCCGCTCCCTCGCTGGTCAGCACCGCGCAGCGCAGCTGACCTGGCGCGCCGTCGCGCGCCGCCGCGGCGAGCAGCGTCTGCACGGCGGCCCGGGACGGCGGGTCGATAAAGGCGGCGAACAGCTTCCCCGTGGCATAACCGGGCCCGGAGCCCAGCAGCTCACCCGCCGCCTCGTTCGCCCTGCGCACCGTGCCGCCGGAGTCAACCAGGAACAACGGAACCGGGGCCTGCTGGAATACCGCGTGCAGCAGCCGCCGTTCGGCGTGGGCCCCGGCTGCGGGCGCGTCACCCAGCCCGCCGGCGTCCGCGCCAGAATCCTGGCGCTCGGACCGTCGCGGCATCACGCCTGGCCCGGGGTCTTGGCCCGGCGCGGGTGGGCGGCGGCACGGCCCCGGGTACCCGCCAGGCCGGTCCCACGGGAATCGATGATCGTCTGGGCCACGTCGGTGACCCGCAGGTTCCGCTCCTGGGAGATCCGCCGCAGCGTGTCCAGCGCGTCCTCAGCGCTGCAGCCGAGCGCCTGCATCAGCATTCCCTTCGCCTGGTCCACAAGCGCGCGCGACTCGGCGGCGGCACGCCACTGCAGCGCGGCCCGCCGGGCGTCGCCATACTGGGCGGCGTTGCCCACCACCGCACCGCCGAAGGCGGTCATCAGCTCGGCGAGGGCGAGCTGCCCGGATTCCAGCGACCGTGGGCGGGCGCTGAACAGGGACAGGGTGACGGCGTCGGGGTCCGACCGGTAGGCCATGGTGACGCTGCACCGCACGCCGCGGCGCAGGGCCGCGTCCGCGTACTCCGGCCACCGCATCTCCTCCAGCGTGTCCGGGCAGCTCACCGGCCCTCCCCCGGCAAGGGCGTCGATCGCGGGGCCGCGCCCGCTGCCGAGTTCGGTGTCGACGAGCGCGGGCAGATCGGGATGACTGGCCGCGTGCTCGGCTGGCTCCCCGCTGCGCCACACAATGGCGACGGCGCCCGCGCAGGCCGGTACCCGCCGGGCGGCGAGGGCCACGAGCTGGTTCAGCGACCGGGGCCCGGAGGTGTTCGCGATGCTGAGCAGGTCGGCGGCCTCTTGCGCGAGGTCAGACGGGGGCATGACTACCTCCGTTCATGCCTTCGCGCCGCGGCCGGGAGCAGCAGCAGCCTCAGTCGTTAAAGCCTACCTGGCGGCGGTCCCCAGCCAGCGCTCCATGCAGGTGAGCAGCTCCTCGGTGTCGACAGGCTTCGTGACGTAGTCGCTGGCGCCCGCGGTGATGCTCTTGTCCCTGTCGCCCGGCATCGCCCGGGCGGTCACCGCGATCACGGGCAGGTCGGCCAGGCCAGGGATGTCGCGGATCGCGGTGGCCGTCGCGTACCCGTCCAGCTCCGGCATCATCACATCCATCAGCACGATGTCGATGTCACCGGCCGCTTGCAGCGTTTCGATGCCTTTCCGCCCGTCGGACGCGTGGATGACGGTCAGCCCGTACAGCTCAAGGATGCTAGTGATCGCGAACGCGTTGCGCAGGTCGTCGTCCACGATGAGGACCTTCTTGCCGTACAGGGCGTCGTGCGGCCCGGTCTGATGGCCCGCGGGGCCGGGCCGGTCGCCGACAGCGGCTTGGATGGCCGGGCCGGCGGTGGCCGGGCCATCCGCCTGCGGATAGGTCAGCGGCAGGAGCAGCGTGAAGGTGCTGCCCCTGCCTGGTGCGCTTCGCGCGGTGATCAGCCCGCCGAGCTGTGCCGCAAGCTCGCGGCAGATCGCGAGGCCCAGCCCGGTCCCGCCGTAACGCCGGCTGGTGGTGCCGTCCCCCTGCTGGAAGGCGCCGAAAATGGTCTCAAGTTTGTCGGCGCTGATCCCGATCCCGGTGTCGGACACCGAGAACGCCAGGCCCTGCTCCCTATCCCCGGTGCCCGGCCCTGTTAGCCCGATGCGCAGGTCCACGGCGCCCCGTTCGGTGAACTTGACCGCGTTGGACAGCAGGTTGTGCAGGATCTGCCGCAGCCGCTGGTTGTCGGTGAACAGCTCGGCCGGGGCGTCCGGCCGGACGTCGATCGCGAAGTCGAGCCTCTTGTCGGTCGTCAGCGGGCCGAACACCGCCCGGAGGTCGTCGACGAGCGCGTGCAGGGCGAACCGCTCCGGGTGGATCTCCAGCTTGCCGGCCTCCACCCGGGACAGGTCGAGGATGTCGTTGATGAGCTGCAGCAGGTCGGTTCCCGAGGAGTGGATGACATGGGCGTACTCGACCTGCTTGGGCGTCAGGTTCCCGTCGGCGTTCTGCGCGAGCAGCCGGGCGAGGATGAGCAGGCTGTTCAGCGGCGTTCGCAGCTCGTGCGACATGTTCGCAAGGAACTGTGACTTGTACCTGGACGCCAGGTCGATCTGCTTGGCCCGCTCCTCGATCTCCTGCCTGGCCCGCTCGATCTCGGCGTTCTTGCTCTCGATGTCCCGGTTCTGGCGGGCTAGCTGCGCGGCCTGCTCGGCAAGCTCGGCGTTGGAGCGCTGCAGTTCCTCCTGGCGCGCCTGCAGCTCACCGGACCGGGCCTGCAGCTCGCCGGCCAGCCGCTGCGACTCGCTGAGCAGGGCGTCGGTCCGGGAGTTGGCGATGATCGTGTTGACGCTGACGCCGATGGTCTCCATCAGCTGCATCAGGAAGTCCTGATGGACCTGGGTGAACCTGGAGAACGAGCCCGCCTCGATGACGCCGAGGACCTGGTCCTCGAAGACGATCGGCAGCACGATGAGATTGACCGGCGGGGCCTCGCCGAGCCCGGACGAGATCCGTACGTAGCCGGCCGGCACGTCGGTGACCACGATCGGCCGCTTCGTCTTGGCCACCTGGCCGATCAGCGACTGGCCGAGGCGGAACTGGCTCGCCTCCTCGACGTCGGCGCGCAGGCCGTAGCCTGCGATGAGGCGCAGGCTGGTCTCCTGGCCACTGGTCTCGGCGAGGAAGAACGTGCCGTGCTGCGCCCCGACCATCGGGATGAGCTCGGTCATGATCAGCTCGGCGACGGTGGCGAGGTCCCGGTGGCCCTGGATCAGCCCGGCGATCCTGGCCAGGTTGGTCTGCAGCCAGTCCTGCTCCTGGTTGGCCTTGGTGGTCTCGCGCAGCGACAGCACCATGGCGTTGATGTTGTCCTTCAGCTCGGCGACCTCGCCCTGCGCCTCGACCGAGATGGACCGGGTCAGGTCCCCGGTGGCGACCGCGCTGGTGACCTCGGCGATCGCCCGGACCTGGCGGGTGAGGTTGCCCGCGAGCTCGTTGACGTTCTCGGTCAGCCGCTTCCAGGTGCCCGAGACGCCCTCGACCTCGGCCTGGCCGCCGAGCCGGCCCTCGCGGCCCACCTCCCTGGCCACCCTGGTGACCTCCGCGGCGAAGGACGAGAGCTGGTCGACCATCGTGTTGATCGTCGTCTTCAGTTCAAGGATCTCGCCGCGCGCGTCCACGTCGATCTTCCGCGACAGGTCGCCCTGCGCCACGGAGGTGGTGACCTGGGCGATGTTGCGGACCTGGCTGGTCAGGTTGTTGGCCATCGAGTTGACGTTGTCGGTCAGGTCCTTCCAGGTGCCAGCCACGTTGGGCACGGTGGCCTGGCCGCCCAGCATGCCCTCGGTGCCCACCTCCCGGGCCACCCGGGTGACCTCGCCGGCGAACGCGCTGAGCGTGTCGACCATTCCGTTGATCGTCCCGGCGAGCGCGGCGACCTCTCCCTTCGCCTCCACGGTGATCTTCTGGCCCAGGTCCCCCCGGGCAACCGCCCTAGCTACCTGGGCGATGTTGCGCACCTGGCTGGTCAGGTTGCCGGCCATAGAGTTCACCGACTCGGTCAGGTCGCGCCAGGTGCCGCCGACGCCGGGGACCCGCGCCTGCCCGCCAAGCCGCCCCTCCGTGCCCACCTCCCGGGCCACCCGGGTGACCTCGTCCGCGAATGCCGACAGCTCGTCGACCATCGTGTTGATGGTCTCCTTGAGCTCCACCATCTCGCCCTTGACGTCCACGGTGATCTTCTGGCTGAGGTCGCCCTTGGCCACCGCGGTCGCCACCCGTGCCACGTCGCGGACCTGGCCGGTCAGGTTGCCCGCCATGGAGTTCACCGAGTCGGTGAGGTCGCGCCAGGTCCCGGCCAGCCCGCCCACCTCGGCCTGGCCGCCGAGCTTGCCCTCGGTGCCCACCTCCCGCGCGACGCGGGTGACCTCCGAGGTGACCAGCGCCAGCTGGTCGGTCATGTCGTTGAAGACGGTGGCGATCTCGTCCATGAGCGGATCCGCGGCCGGCGGAAGGCGGGTGCTGAAGTCTCCGCCCCGCACCGCGGTCAGCCCAGCCAGCAGCTGCTGCAACCTGAGATCGGCGGGCGCTACCGCGTCCCTAATGGTTGTTGTCATCGGCGATCCTTGCCCGCCGGCCGAGCCTGCCGGCGACCGTGAGCCTGTCCACCCGACCGATCCTGCCACGGCACGAGCTGCTGTGAGAGTAGCTTGTAGTTGCTGGCCACGCGGTACCGCGTGACACGGTGTGACTCCCCCTGGACGCTGGGCGTTTGCGGAGGGCTGGTGGCAGCACCCACTGAGGCCGAAGTCGCCCGGCTGAGCGCCCTAATCGCCAGCCAGCGGCGCGAGCTGGACCTGACGCGCTCCCAGAACCGGGTGCGCTCCCTCGTGGACCTGGCCAGGGGGATGCTGATGGAGCAGCTCGGCTGCTCGCCCGCGGAGGCCCAGCGCCAACTGGCCCGGCTGGCGCACGAGTCGCGCGTGAGCGTCACCGATCTCGCAGCGCAGATCACCCAGCAGCGGGCGCCGGAAGCCGTCATGGACTCCAGCCTGCCCCGGCTCAGCCTGGCCGGGGCCGGCGTCGAGGCAGCTCCGGACGGGACCGCCGTCGCGGCGGCCATGTTCGACGAGGTCCTCGACCCGGCGGGCGCGGTGGCGGTGGCGCTCTGGCTGACCGAGCCCGATGGCGGCCTGGAGCTTGCCGGGCAGGCCGGCTTCGGCGAGCACGAGGCCAGCCGCTGGCGGCGGCTCCACCCGCAGATGAGCAGCCTCCAGCACGACGCGGCGCGGGGCGGCACGGACACCTGGTGGCCCGCCGGTCCCCCGGCCGGTGATGACCGGCCCCTGATGGGCAGCTGGCCGGGCGGCGCCCGGGCCGCGATCCCGCTCCAGGACGCGGGCGTGACGCTGGGCGTCATGCTGATCTGCTGGCCGGGGCCGCTCGACGGCTTCCCCGGCCCGCTCCGGCGCCAGCTCACCGCGCTCGCCGACCTGTCCGCCCAGGCGCTCGGTGCCCGCTTTCCGGGCGGTGACCTCGCCGCCGACCACCGGGCGTCCTGGGTCCTCGGACTGCTCGACGGCCTCCTCGGCTCGGTCTTGTTCGCGCAGGCCCTCCGGGACGGCCGCGGCCGGGTGACGGACTTCCGCATCGATCATGTCAGCGCCGGCTTCCGCGATCCGGCGGGCCACAGCGCGGCCGAGCTGACCGGGCGCCGGCTGCTGGAGATGTACCCGGCGGCGGCGGTCAGCGGTGGCCTGTTCGACAGTTGCGTCCAGGCACTGGCCACCGGGGCGCCGCAGCGCGTCCTGGGCGAGGTGATGGCCACGCACGCCGGCGATGACGGCGCGGCGCCGGTGCCGGAGATCAGGGTCGCCCCGCTCTACGACGGGGTGGCGATCGCCTGGCGGGAGTGGGACGAACGAGAGCGGTTCGCCGGGCTGCTGGAGCACGCCCAGCGGCTCGGCCGGATCGGCGGCTGGGAGGAGGACCTGCGCTCCGGCGATGTGCACTGGACGGAGCCAACGTTCGCGCTGTTCGGGCGGCCGGCGGGCGGCGCCGCGGTCGGCATCGCGGACCTGCACGCCCACGTGCCTGCCGAGGACATTCCGGCCGTGGCGGGCTTCCACGCGGTGCTGCTCCGCGAGAAGCGGGTCACCGCTGCGGCCTTCCGGATCATTCGGGCCGACGACGGGAGCGTCCGGCAGATGCGCGCCTACGCCGAGCCGATGACGGACCCGGCCGGAGAAGTGGTCGCCGTGCGCGGCGCCTACCAGGATGTGTCGGCGGACTACCACACCAGGCTGGCGTTCGCGGCCGCGCGCGAGCAACTGGCCGACACCGAGGAACGCGCCGAAGAGGAGCACCGGCTGGCCATGCGGCTGCAGGAGGCCATCACGCCGCGCTCGGCCGCGCCGGTCGACACGGCCGGGCTGGACGTCGCGGCGCGGTACCGGCCGTCGGGAACGGCGAGCCTGGTCAGCGGGGACTGGTACGACACGGTGCTGCTCCCCACCGGGGAAGTGCTCCTGGTGGTCGGCGACATCGCTGGGCACGGCATCGAAGCGGTCACCGGCATGGTCGCGGCGCGCAACAGCCTGCGCGGTCTGGCCATGACGGGCGCCGGCCCTGGATCGCTGCTCGGCTGGCTGAACAGCTCCGCGTGCCACCTCACCGACGGGCTCATCGGCACGGCGATCTGCGGGCTCTACCAGCCGGCCCGCCGGTCTCTGCGCTGGGCGCGGGCCGGCCATCTGCCGCCCATCCTGGTGCGCCGCGGCAAGGCACGGGAGATGACCTCCCCCGATGGGCTGCTGCTGGGCGCCGACCCCGGGGCCCGGTACGCGGCGATGACGACCCGTCTGCGGCCCGGGGATACCTTGCTGCTGTTCACCGACGGTCTCGTCGAACGGCGGCACGAGCCCATCGACAATGCCCTGGGCGCGCTGATCGCCCTGGCCAGCAGGCCCGTATCGGACGTGGGCGCGTTCGCCGACGAACTGCTGGCAAGCACCTCGTCCGACACGGACGACGACGCTTGCCTGGTCGCCGTGCACCTCCGCTAGGACGTAGCCCGCACCAGGCCCGTGGCCGCCGGGCGCCGGCATCGCTGGTACACCGCCAGGGTCTCCCGGCTGATCCGGTCCCAGGAGTACCGGGCCCTGGCCCGGTCGGCGGCGGCGATCCCGAAGGCCTCCAGCCGCACGGGGCTGGCCAGCAGCAGGCGCACCCGCCGCGCCAGCAGGTCGGGCCGGCCCGGCGGCACCAGCACCCCGGTGGTCCCGTCCAGGACGGCGTCCCTCAGGCCACCGGCCGAGCACGCCGCGACCGGGGTGCCACAGGCCATCGAGGCGATGGCGACGGCGCCCAGGGGATCCGCCGGCGCCGCGCTCACCAGCAGGTCCGCCGAGCGCAGCAGCGCGGCAAGGTCGTCCGGTGCGACCTTGCCGGTGAAGACCAGCCGGTCCGCCACCCCAAAGCGCCCGGCCAGATGGGTCAGGTTCCGGTACGCCCGATCCTTGCCCAGCTGGGCCCGCGTGGGGCCGCCGGCGATCACCAGTTCGGCACCAGGAACCCGGGCCAGCGCACGGACGAGGACGTCGAGGACGTCGAGGCCCTCGCCCCCTCCGAGGGGCGCGACGGCGAGCAGGCGCGGCCGCCCGTTTCGCTTGGCCACCCTGCCCTCCGTGGTGAACTGACCGGTGTCCACCCCGTACGGCACCACCATGACCGAAACCCTGGGCACACCCATCCGCGCAAGCTCGGCCGCCTCCGCGGCGGTGCTGGCGATGACGGCGCGGGCGCTGCGCGCGATGCAGGATTCGAGCCGGATGCGCCCGTCCTGCTCATCCGGGCGGGGCCAGCGCTTCGCGACGCCGAGCGTGCCGAACGTCTGGACCAGCGGAACGTCGAGGCCACGCAGAGCCGCCAGGGCGGCCAGCCCGCTTGTCCAGAAGTAAGCGTGGGCCACGTCGGGCGGGTTCCTGTGCCACCGCTGCGCCAGGTAGTCGCCGAACTCGGCAACCTGTCCGGCCAGTTCGCCGGGGGCCAGCGGGGCAGGCGGGCCGGCCGCCGCGTGCTCGACGGTCACCCCGGGCCCGACAATCGCGCTGCCCGGGAGCCCGCGCGAGTCCCTGCGGGCGTAAATGGTGACCCGGTGCCCGAGCTTGGCCAGGGCGCGCGCGTGGGCAGCTACTCCGGCGGCCGGGGGAAACGCTTCCTGGCTGGTGGCCTGCGTGAGCGGGCTGCCGTGGTGGGCGACGAGGGCGATCCTCATCACGATGCCTCCTGGGGGGTTGCCGCGCCCCGGTGGGACGGGGGGCGGCCAACCCTTTCGGGCCATGAAAAAGGCACACCCCTCCGCCACGCCTGGACGGCGTGAGGGTGTGCCTGCGTCGTAAGCACCGTTCCCTCTTAGTATGCCCATCCCGCCCGACGAGTCAAACCCGGGCCGCTACCAACTGTTCTGCCAAGCGGTGCTGAAGCTGTTGCCGCCGGAAAGGCTGGAGACAGTGTTGAGGCTGTAGGCGTTCGTGGCGTCCACCATCGTGATGGCGTTGACGGTGGAGAAGCTCGCGATCGTCCCGGCGGTGCCGTTGGCGGTCTGGCTGCCATTGGTGATCTTGAAGGCGTTGTAATGAGCCTGCGGCGCGAAGCCCACCTGGGCGAAGGCGGGCCGCTCGGAGATCCACTCCGCGCTGGTGTCCAGGCACGTGGTGGCCGGGCAGGTCTGGATCGTCTTGAAGCTGTTGGCCGGGCGGGTGGCGTCCTTCAGCTTCAGCGTGTAGGACGTACCGCTCCGCGTCACCGACGCGGTGATCTTGTCACCGGGCTGGAGGGTGCTGCCCACCTCGGTGAGGACGTTGCCAGTCGGGAACATCTGCCACCAGGTGAAGTAGATGGGCGACCCCTTGTAACACCACCCGATCGTGCCGACCTGCTCGACCGAACCGCTGAACAAGCCGTCGAAGCCGACCCACTCCACGGTGAGCTGGTCCTCCGCGCCGCAGGCCACGCTCGGCGCCGTCCACGAGCCGCCCACGTGGGTAAAGGTGCCAGCCGACGTGGTATTGGCCCCGTCCGCGTAGCCGGACCAGTTGAAGCTGCGGAGACCCGTGGTCCCGTTCGGGCCAGCGTGCGCGTGGCCCGCGAGCATGAGTTGCGGATGGTTGCGGCGCAGATAATGGGCCAGGGCGGCCCTGGCCGCGGTGATGAACCGGGCTGAGTACGCCGGATTACCGGTTCGCGCCGGGGCGGCGACGTTGGCAGTGGAACTTGCCGTGAGCGTCAGGGTCCCGACCATCAAAGCGGCTGGGCCGGACACCAGCAGGTAGCGGAGCGGACGCATGCGGACTCCCCCAATACCTCCGGACGGGCGGGTGTTGCCGCGCAAACCATAACCGCGAGGTCATCGCGCCGCAAGGCGCGCCGCCGCGGGACGGACGCTAAGTAGCCTCCTGATCGCGGCGCTCGCCGCGGCCCACCTGATGACCTTGGGGTGGCCGCCGCGGCAGGAGCGGATTATGATGCCAATGTGGATAGCACTAATCCCACACTAGGAATCGACCATCCTCGCCCGGTAGCGCCCGGGACCGAGCCGGAGGCGGTGATCCGGGAGGCGCGCCGGCGCCAGTACCGCCGCCGGCTGGCGATTGCGGTGACCGCGGCGGTGGTGATCGGCGGCGGGGCGGCGGTGGTCGCAGGTTCCACCGGCGGTCGCCCGCGACCACCGGGCTCTCAAGGCCTGCCAGCACACCATCAGGGCCCACCAGCACGAGCGGCTCACCCCGCCGCCGCGCTCGTGATGGTGAGCCAGACCACCCTGCCGAAGGGCAACTCGCTGAGCCTGGCCACCGGATACAGGGCGGTGTGGGTGAGCGGGACCGGCGTCACCTATCAGTTGGATGACGTCACCGGCCGGCTCGTGCGGACGATCCGGACACCCGGCACCGGCATCTTCTTCCCCGGCTGCGGCACCGGCATCGCCGCCGGAGCCGGCGCGGTGTGGGTGACCCACAACTGCCGTGGCATCTACCGGATCGACCCCCGCACCGGGCGGGTCGCCGCCTCCTTGCGACTATCCGCGGGCGGCGGCATCGCGGTCGCCGATGGCCTGGTCTGGGTGACCGGCGCCGACGGCGGCCTTCTGCCGATGCAGCCGCGCACCAACCGGATCATCGGCGAACCCATCCCGGTGGACGATGGCGTGCTGACCCCGGGCGCCGGTGCGCTGTGGCTGACCAGCAACGGCGGCGGCCTTCCCAGCACCAGCACCGTCTACCGGGTCGACCCGGAAACCGGCGAGGTGCAGCGGCTCGCAGACCAGACCGTCACCGACGTCGAGGCGGTGGGCGCCGGGTCGCTGTGGTCGTCGCAGGTGCAGCGGGTCGATCCCGCCACCGGCAGAGTGTCCGCGTCGATCTTCCTGGACTCATTCCAGGTGGCCTTCTGGCACGGCTCGGCCTGGGCGCTCACCCTGCAACGGTCACTCACCCTCCTCCGCATCGACCCCGCGACGAACCAGGTCGCCGGCAAGCCGGTGCCGGTCGGCAAGCCGGTGCCGGCCGCGTGGAACACCGCGCCAACGGCGATCGCGGCAGGGCGAACGGGGCTGTGGGTCCTGGATTTCGACCGGAACCTGCTGTTCCACCTGGCGATGAGGCCGGCCGGGCCATAACGGGCTCTACGGCCTGGCTCCTGCGGCGGCGCGATGTCTGACGGCAGCGCGCGGCCTGAGCCGCCGGCGCTCTGACTCGGTCGTCCCGCCCCACACCCCATGGATGGGGCCAGCGCTAAGGGCATAGTCGAGGCAGGCCCGCCGGATCGGGCAGCACGCGCAGATCGCCTTGGCGCGGGCCATCTGGTTGATGGCGGCGCCCGACGCCGAGAGGGGAAAGAACAGCTCCGCGTCGGCCGTCATGCAGGCGGCGCGCGACCACCACTCTGCACGGTTGTCTGAAGCGGTCATCAAGACCCTCCCGGCGGGCTCAGCAGCCGTAGGCATTCGGCTGCCCCGGCCGAGACGGGCTAAACATGCTTTCCCCCCTCGTTGCCGAACGATGTTTGTGTTGCGCCCCGCGGGCAGGAACCCGGGATCGGGAAGCGCAGCGTCCGGGCGTCGTGGCCGGGCGACGCAGCTAGGAGTGAAGCCATGACCGACGAGAAGGTGAAGGTCGGCGGCGTCACCGTCGAGTTGTCCCACACCGGGAAGATGCTGTTCCCTGGCGACAACATCACCAAGGGCGACCTGGTGGCGTACTACGAGCGCGCCGCCGGGGTGATGCTGCCGCTGCTTCGGGACCGGCCGGTCGCGATGCTCCGCTACCCCGACGGCATCGCGGCTGAAGGGATCATGCAGAAGAACGTCCCCGGCTACTTCCCTGACTGGGTCACCCGGGCTGAGGTCCGCAAGCAAGGTGGCTCGCTGCAACAGGTGATCTGCGACAAGCCGGCCACGATCGTGTATCTCGCGAATCAGGCCTGCGTCGAACTGCATGCGTTTTTGAGCCGGCTGGACCGGATCGATAATCCGGACCAGCTGATCTTCGACCTGGACCCGCCGGATGCGGACCAGTTTGGCGACGTGCGATCGGCCGCCCTGCTGCTGCGGCGGTTGCTCGAAGACGAGCTGGGGCTGGCGGCTTTCGTGAAGACGACCGGTGGGAAGGGCCTCCACGTGCACGTACCACTGGACGCCAGGGCGGACTTCGATGCCGTGCGCGAGTTCGCCCACGAGGTGGCCGGCCTACTCGCGGTCAGGGACCCCGGCCTCGTCACCACGGAGCAACGCAAGGACAAGCGCGGCAAGTTGATCTATCTCGACGTCATGCGCAACGCCTATGCCCAGCTGGCCGTCGCACCCTACTCGGTCCGTGCCCGGCCCGGCGCCCCGGTTGCTACGCCGCTCCACTGGGATGAGCTGGAGGACGGCGACCTGCGCCCCGGGCGGTTCACGCTCAGGACGGTGCCCGCCCGGATCAGCGACCTGAGCGGCGGCCATGACCCCTGGGCGGGGCTTGGCAGGCGCGGGTCCGGGCTCGCCCGGGCCCGGGAGAGCCTGCGGCGGCTGGCGGCCTGACGAACGGGAGAAAGGAGCCTCCGATGGGGCGCGAAAGGTGCGGGGCCTGTTCGGCGGCGGTCGCGTCCTGGCGCTGTCCGGGACCGCTAGCGATACCCGGCCGCTGGCAGGGAGCGGAGAGACAAGAAAGACATCCGGCTCAGCGTCCTTCGTGATCGCTGACGAGGTCGCGCGGCCGGCCGTGATCACGGACGCGCCGACGGACCAGAACAGCCACGCCAACGACGGCGAGCAGGATCACGACGGCCGCGAACGCGTAGCTGACGCCGTGGAACGCGCTGGCGAGGTGCCGCCAGTTCGCGCCGACCGCGTACCCGGCCACCGCCAGGGCCGCGGTCCAGGGAATGCACCCGGCGAGGGTGTAGATACCGAAGCGGACCGGCGCCATCCTGGCGATCCCGGCGGGCAGCGAGATGAAGGTGCGGACGACGGGCAGCAGCCTGCCGAAGAACACTGCCTTGGCCCCGTGACGGCTGAACCACCGGTCGGCACGATCGATGTCGCCGGGCCGCAGCAGGACATAACGTCCCCAGCGGCGCCAGGCGGCACGGCCCCCGTAGGCGCCCACGCCCCACGCGATGTAGCTGCCGGCAACGTTGCCTGCCACGCCGATGGCGATGACCAGGATCAGGTTCAAGTGGGACCCGGCGACCGCGCCGGCGGCCAGGGCCCCACCAAACACCATCGTCACCTCCGACGGCACGGGGATGCACGCCGACTCGGCCACCATCAACACGAAGATCGCCAGATACCCGTAGCTGGCTATGAACTGCTGCATCTGTGCGCCGCCCCTTCCGATGCGAGCCGGCGAGCTCTGCTAGACCTTCCGCCACCGCGCCTCGCACAGGCCGTAGACGCCGAAGATGATCAGGCCGAGCGCCGCGATGATCAGCAGCACCTGGCCGAATGGCTGGTTGCGCAGGGTGAGCAGCGCCTTGTCGATGCCGGCGGCCTTGGCCGGCTTGTAGGTGATGGCCGCGTCGATCACCAGGACGCCGGCCAGAGCGAACACGACACCACGGGCCGTGGTCCCGATCACGCCGAGCCTCTCCACGATGCGCCGTGTCTGGGGGCTCATCTGCGAGGTGTTCAGGTGCCTGAGGAACTTGCGGCGCAGGCCCTCGAGGACCAGGGCCACGCCGACGATCACGATGACGGCGCCGACGAGGCCGACCAGTACCTGCCCGCCGGTGTGATGCATGACCTTGGCGGTCAGGTCCTGCTGCTTCTTGACCTGGTTGCCGGCCGTACCGGCGATGATCTGGAAGGTCAGGTACGCGAAGAAGGCGTAGACCAGCCCCCGCACCAGCGACTTCAGCCGCGAGCCGGCGCCGTTCCCCTCCCCGGTCATGCCGAAGGCGGCTTCGCTGAAGCGCCAGAGTGCGTAGCCCGCGAAGCCGATGCCGAGCAGCCACAGCGAGACCAGGCCGTAGGGCTGCCTGGCCAGCAGTTGCAGCGCACCCTGCTGGTTGGCCTTGCTTCCCGAAGTCTGGCCAAAGGCGACCAGGATCGCCACCCAGCCGATGAGAACGTAGAGGACGCCGCGCGCGGCGAGGCCCGTCCGGGCCAGGGCCCGGGCGGCCGTGCTGTCGGATGCGCGCCGGGCCGTTCCGGACGCTCGTGTAGCCGTGTATCGCATACCTGTCTCTTCCGCGCATTCCCTTACTCAAACGCACGCAGGCCATTTGGTGGGCTTACCAGGTGCCCCACTTCAGGCTGGGCTCCGGCAGGGAAGGGGCGGCGAGGAAGGCGGGTGGCGCGGCGAGGTCCAGCGCGCCGAGCGGCGAACTGGCCGCCGCATCCCGGGCAGTGAGCGCGGGCAGGTTCCACTTCTGCTGCAGCAGCTTGAGCACTGACGTGTGGTCGAGCACCTCGGAACACACGTAGTCCGGCCGCGCGTACGGGGACACGATCACGGCGGGCACCCGGAACCCGTACCGGTCGTAGCGATGCGGTCCGGTCGCCAGGTCGCCGACGTCCTGGACGGTGCCGGGGAACAGCGGCCGCAGGAACCGCCGCAGCGGCAGCCGGCTGGCGACGATGCTGCGTCCCTCGACGTCGTCGGGCGGAACGGCGGCAGGCGGCGACACATGATCGTGGTAGCCGCCGTGCTCGTCGTAGACCCAGATCAGCAGCGTGCGGGGCCAACCTTTGCCGTGCATCACCCGGTTGATCACCTCGGCGGCGAAGCTCTCGCCCTTCCGGATGTCCTGTGGGTTCTCCTCCGAGTAGACATCGAAATCAGGGTCCACGATGCTGAACGCGGGCAGCCTCCCGTTGTCGGCGTCCGCGAAGAACTGGTCGTTGCCACGCACGTGCCGCATGTACCGGCCGATGCCCAGCGGGTAGATGTCGGCGGTGAACCGCAGATCCTTCTTCACCCCCTGGACTGCCGTCAGCGATCTGCTCAGGGATAGCACGCGGCGCCGGGCCATCCGGCGCTTGTATTGGGCGAAGCGCCAGGCCGCGGATTTGTCCGCGGGCGCCGCGTGGTAGTTGAGCCAGGAGATTCCGTACCTGGTCAGCAGGTCAAAGATGGTGCCCGCGGCCGGGTAGTCAAAAAGGTCGAACGGCAGGTCATCGATGAGCCCGTTCGCCGTTCCGGAGATGAGGAAACGGCGGTTGGGAAACGTGGGCCCGAGGCAGGAGCTGAACCAGTGATCGGCCAGCGGGAACGTCCGGGCCAGGCCGTAGTAGAACGGGATATCGTCCTCGGTCCAGTACCCCATGGCAACGGCGGGATCGGCCTCGGGCCGGACCACCTGGGCGCTGGCCACGAACCCGCTGCAGCTGCCACCGGCCCACTGCAGGTGGCTCGCGTGCCAGCTCTGCGACGGCGCCTCCGGGTGCTGCCGGGTGGACATCAGGTGATGCACGGAAACGGACTCGCCGCCGGTGCCCCTGTTGTACACCACAGGCTGGCCGTCGACCCCGAGCGGAAGGCCCTCACCACGGCCGCGCAGCGTGCCGAGATAGTTGTCGTAGGAGTGGTTCTCCATCATCAGGACGACGATGTGCTCGATCTGCGGCAGCAGATCGGTGCCGATGGGCATCGACGGTTCCGGCCGCGGCCCGGGCTCCCGGGCATCCTTACGGCGCGCCAGCCGCCTCAGCTCATACCGCTCAAGCCGTTCCCACACGATCGAGCCATCTGCCCCGTTCCGGTCGGGTCTAACGCGCTAGCGCATCTACTGCCGGTATCGCGAGCGCGATGCTCGGTTCCAGGTCCGCCGTGCCTCCGCTCCGGGCATGAGTGACAGGGATCACGACGGGAACCTGCTCTGGCGGCGGATGAGTGGCAGGCAGAACCAAGCCCGGCGAAAAGGCAGACGATGCCGATCGTGATGATCATGATCGGCGCTCCCTTGGACACATAGCTGACCACGAGCAGCACGGCCGCCGAGACCGCCAGGCCAACGCTGCGAGACCCAGGATGGCCATCACGTTGGCGTCCTTGACCAGGCGCTCCTTCCGGTGCTGACGGAACACCAGCCTGCGATCAGGTTGCGGTCGTCGCGCTCCGCTTCCGTCTCACCGAGGCGGTCCGCCGAACCCGCGGTTACAGGTGTCTGCCGCGCCAATGACAGCCTCCCAGTGATTCATTCACGAGGACAGGGCATGCCCGGCAAGGCGCGCGCCGGCCACCTGCTCCTGCGGCGTGGACTGCGGCGCGCGGCGGGCTCTGCGCCGGCGCCGTCTGAGCGTCCGGCGCTCGACCTCGGTCGTGCCGCCCCACACCCCTTGGATGGCTCCGGCGCTGAGAGCGTAGTCAAGGCAGGCCTGCCGGATCGGGCAGCGTGCGCAGATCGCCTTGGCGTGTGCCACCTGCCTGAGGGCCGGGCCTGCTGCGGAGATAGGGAAGAACCGCTCAGGATCGGCCGTCGAGCAGGCTGCACGTGACCACCACGCGGCCCGGTTGTCGACTGCGGTCATGGGACCTCCGGCTGGCTCACCAACGGCTGGTCTCTCCTGCCACAAGCCATCCGGCTGCCCAGATCGCGGTGGTCTAACCCTGCTTCGCGCAACATTTCGGGCATCACGTACCTGTACGGGGGCAAAGGCGCATGGCTGCCTGGCCGTGTCGAAGTTTCCAAGCGGAAGGCCGCCAAACGCCATCACGGGCGGCGATGTTTGCGCCGTCCGGCGCGGGCAGATATCCCCGGAATAACGTGCAGCCAGGGAGGATGCAGCATGGCGGAGCGCTTGTCCACGCGCCGTACCGTGCTCATCGCCGGGGCCGCGAACCTCTTCGTCGGCGTGGTCAAGCTCGTGGCCGGGATCCTGGTCGGCTCCAGCGCAATGCTCGCCGAAGCCGCCCACTCGGCTGCGGACACCCTTAACCAGGCGTTCTTGCTGGCATCCCTGCGCCAGGGCGCGCGGCCGGCCGATTCCCGCCATCCGTTCGGGTATGGCCAGGAGCGGTACTTCTGGTCGTTGCTCGCGGCGTTCGGGATCTTCATCGCGGGCGCGGGGTTCTCCATCTTCGAGGGCCTGCTCGCACTCAGCCGCGAGCACAGCGCGAACCCGCTCATCGCCTACCTGGTCCTGGCCACCGCCGGCCTGGCGGAGGGGACTTCCCTGGCCCGGGTCGTCGTGCAGTACCGGCGCGAGGCCCGCCGCAGCCACACCGATCTCCTTGACGAGGTGCGGCGCAGTCCCGACATGACGGTCAAGACCGCGCTGTTCGAGGACAGCGCGGCGATGATCGGGCTCGCGCTCGCCGCGCTCGGCCTGGCCCTGCGGCAGGCGACCGGATCACCGGTCTGGGACGGCGCGGCGTCGATCGCCATCGGTGTGCTGCTCATCCTGCTGGCGGTCCGGCTCGGCCTCGACAGCAGGGAGTTCCTCATCGGCCGCGCGGCCGGTCCCAAGGAGCTGGAGACGATCCGGGCCGAGATCGAAAGCAATCCGGGCGTGGACGCGCTCCTCGACCTGCGGACGATGTACCTAGGGCCGGACCACCTCATCGTGGCCGCCCGGGTGGCCTTCAGCGACGGGATCAGCGCCGACCGGGCCGAGGACATCGCCGACGGGATAGACAACCGGCTCGCCGACCTCCTTTCGGTCGCGCCGCACGTGTTCATCGACCCGACCCAGACATAGGACGCGATTAGGACGCCGACAGCCGGGCGGCGGACTCCAGCAATCCGGCGTGCACGAAGGCCTGCGGCAGGTTACCTCGCAGCTGGCGCTGCTGCACGTCGTACTCCTCGGTGTACAGGCCGGCCGGGCCGCAGGCCGCGCGGTTGCGTTCGAACCAGTGCGCGGCCACGGTGGCGTCACCGCACATGTTCGCGGCCTGCGCCATCCAGAATCCGCATAGCACGAACGCGCCCTCGGCGGCGTGGAGGGGCCTGGCGTCGTGGCGGAACCGGTACACGTACCCGTCCTCGGCGAGTTCTTCCCGAACCGCGCGGATAGTCGCCAGGCTCCGCGGGTCGCCGGGCGCCAGAGCACCCCGGATCACCGGCAGCAGCAGGGCGGCGTCGACGCGCCCGTCGGTGGGTGAGCGCTGCCAGCGGCCCGTCTCGTGCACGCAGTCACCCAGGCTGGCCAGGATCGTGTCGGCCAGGGCGCTCCACCGAGCTGCCTGCCGGTGCCCGTGCCCGCCCGGCGGCCCCTGCGCCGCGGCGGCCAGGGAGCGCAGCCCGGACACGCACGCGAGACGGGAATGCGCCCAGTGCTGATCATCCAGTTCCCATATGCCCGCGTCAGGCTCGCGCCAGCGTTTCTCGATCGCCTCCGCCGCGGTCGCCGCCGCCCGCCAATTCTCCTCGGCCAGCATGCCGAGGCAGGCGGCCGCGGCGAACAGCTGCAGCGACTCCCCCAGGGCGTCCAGCTGGAACTGGCCGATGACGTGGTTTCCCGCCCTGGCCGTGCCGCCCGGGTACCCGCGCAGCGCCACCCCCCGTTCACGGGGAATGGGCTCGCCCTCGACCGTGTAGGCAGGCATGAGCCCCGGGCCGTCGGCGAGGATCCGCTCGGTGATGAACCGCACGGTCCCGTCCAGGAGGGGGTGGGGGCCGTGTGCGGCGACCGCAAGGCCCGCGTAGCACTGGTCCCGGATCCAGGCGTACCGGTAGTCGTAGTTCCGTCCCCCCTCCATCCGCTCCGGCAGCGAGGTGGTGGCTGCGGCGACCATGGCGCCGCTGCCCGCCGTCAGCCCGCGCAGGACGGCGTAGGCGTGCCGGGCATCCCGGTCCGCGATAAGGTCCGCGCAGTCGGGCACCACAGCCGACCAGGTCTCCTCCGTGGCCGCCCACGCCTCCCCCGCATCGGGCGGCTCGGCCTCCAGCGCGCGGTCGGACAGCTCAAGGACCAGATCGTGATGCCCGCCCGCGGGAAGCGACACGCTGAAGGCGAGCCCTTGTTCGGTGGGCCGCGCCCGCGCGGCGCCAGACCAGCGGAACCTGATGGGACCGCTTCGCCCGGTCCAGCGGCCGCCGGCCCGCGACAGGTCGGTCATGCGGCTGCGCCCGAACCTCGCCCGGACATCAAGCACCACATCGACCCGTGCCGGGCCGCCGAGCGCCTCGACGCGCCGCAGGACGACGGCGCGACGGGGGTCGGCCGGCATGGCCAGCGCCTCCCGGCACTCCGTCCGTGACTCGCCCACCCAGCGGCTGCGCCAGATGAGGGTCCCGCTCTCGTAGTAGCCGCCCCAGACGTACCAGGGATCGGACGGGGTGACGGCGTACGTGCCATTGCCGCCGAGCAGCCCGCTGAGGACGGCTGGGCTGTCCCACCGTGGCGCGCACAGCCATGAGATCGCCCCGTCCGGGCCGATGAGCGCGCCGCGCTCCCCGTCAGCGATCAGCGAGTACTCGCGCAGGACGTGCGGTTTCGGCGGTTCGATCATGGGGTCCTTCTGTCCAGCAGATCCCGGCCAAAACGCGCGCCCGACACGGGCACGTTTGACCCTTCTCATGCCGGGGAGTCGAAGGCGTTACGAAACCAACGCGATGTGCAGGCACCACAAGTGCCGCCACGCGCCTGAGGAACACGGCATGTAGATGAATCCAGCGGAACGGGCGGTTCGCGCCATCGACGCCGCGCAGCAGCGGCACCGCGTGTCGGCGTTCGTCGTCGCTGTCATCAAGAAATACGGCGACGACAACGGGGGCGTGCTGGTCTCCAACCTGGCCCAGTCTGCTTTCGTCGCGGTGTTCCCGCTGTTGCTGATCTTGGTGACAGTGCTGGTCACGATCGCGTCCGGCGCCCCATCCGTGCGTCATGAGGTACTGAAGGCTGTGTCCGACCAGTTTCCGCAGATCGGGCAGACGCTCACCGGGAACATCCACGCGCTCAGGCGGTCCAGCGCGGCGAGCTTTACCGCCGGCCTTCTCGTCCTGACGTGGGGGGCCAAGAACCTGGCGCAGGCCGGGCTGTTCACGATGGAGCAGGTGTGGAACTTGCCCGGGCCCGCCAGGCCGGGGTACCTGCCGCGGCTGGGCCGCTCCCTGCTGTTCCTCGCAGTGCTCGGGGTAGGGGTGATCGCCAGCACGCTGCTCACCGGCCTGGTCGCCTACGGCCACAACTTCGTGATCACCGTGGTGCTCGCCCAGGTGCTCGCCGCCCTTGCCAACGTGGCCCTGTACCTCGTCAGCTTCCGTGTGCTCACCCCCAAGGGGGTGCCGGCCCGGAACCTGATCGCCGGAGCCGTGGCCGGCGGTGTCGCCTGGACGGTGCTGGAGGCGCTGGCTGCTCCCGTCGTGCACCATTACGCCCACAGTGATACGGTCTACGGGCTCTTCGCCATCGTGCTGGTTCTGGTCGCGTGGATCTATCTTGGGGTGCAGATCGTCGTGTACGCCGCCGAGGTTAACGTGGTGCTCACCCGGCGGCTGTGGCCGCGGACGATAGTCCAGCCGCCGCTGGCCGAAGCGGACCGGGCGTCGATGGCGCTCCAGGCGCTGCAGAACCAGCGGCGCGAGGAACAGCGCGTGCGGGTAACCTTCAGCGACCGGCGCCCTGCCACGGCCGCGCCGAGCCAGACACCGCGGACACCAGAAGAGATCGTTCCTCCCGGGCGGACCGGGGATCCATAAGACCTCTGGCTAGGCAGCGGCAGGCGCGAACGGAGGGGGATGGCGGAGCAGCCCGCGGTATGGCCGGGCACCAGCTACCCGCTGGGCGCCACCTACGACGGTGCCGGCACCAACTTCGCGCTGTACTCGTACGTCGCGGACCAGGTAGAGCTCTGCCTGTTCGGCGACGACGGGACGGAGACCCGGCTGCCGCTGCGCGAGGTGGACGGGTTCGTCTGGCACGGCTACCTGCCCGGCGTGGGGCCGGGCCAGCGCTACGGCTACCGGGTGCACGGGCCCTACGACCCGGCCGCGGGGCACCGGTGCAACCCATCGAAGCTGCTGCTCGACCCCTACGCGAAGGCGATCGAGGGAGGCGTCGGCTGGGGTCCGCCGGTCTTCTCGTACTCGTTCGCCGACCCCGACGAGCGCTCTGCTGGCTCCGACCCCGCCACCCCACCCAATGACGAGGACTCCGCGCCGCACGTGCCGCGCTCCGTCGTGGTGAACCCCTACTTCGACTGGACCACCGACCGCCCGCCGCGGACGCCCTACCACGAGACTGTGATCTACGAGGCGCATGTGCGCGGGCTCACGAAGTTGCATCCCCGGGTCCCGGAAGCCCAGCGCGGGACCTACGCCGGGCTGACGCATCCCGCGGTCATCGAGCACCTGCGCGGGCTCGGCGTGACCGCGGTGGAACTGATGCCCGTACACCAGTACGTCACCGACAGCGTCCTGTCCGGCCACGGGCTGGCGAACTACTGGGGCTACAACACCATCGGCTTCTTCGCGCCGCACAACGCCTACTCATCGGCGGGCACCCGTGGCGAGCAGGTGCCGGAGTTCAAGTCGATGGTCCGCTCGCTGCACGACGCGGGCATCGAGGTGATCCTCGACGTGGTCTACAACCACACCGCCGAGGGCAACCACCTCGGGCCCACGCTGTCCTTCCGCGGCATCGACAATGCCGCCTACTACCGGCTGGTGGACGACGACCGGCGCTACTACATGGACACCACGGGCACCGGGAACAGCCTGCTCATGCGGCACCCGCACGTGCTCCAGATGATCATGGACTCGCTGCGGTACTGGGTG
>Ga0070706_100000579_pt1 | contig 42533 bp, 36 predicted proteins | sample KBSK5501metaG_FD_65476 | JGI IMG/M metagenome (GOLD analysis project Ga0070706, IMG submission 65476) | Corn, switchgrass and miscanthus rhizosphere microbial communities from Kellogg Biological Station, Michigan, USA - KBS K5-50-1 metaG | ecosystem: Host-associated > Plants > Roots >... | reverse complement strand
TGCCTCGCTCCTCGTCCGTTACCTGACCGACATGGAGTGTCATTTGGCATACCTCCTCCCGACAAGTTCTGGAGCTATTCTACCCCACTTGAGGAACGACGCACTTAGTAGTTCAAACAGGCGCTCCACCGGATGTTGTTCACTCATCTAACGCTCCCTGGCCTGCTTTGCGTCTCATCATTCCCTATCTGGCTCGACGATCTCGCCGCCACCGACTGTGCAGACATCGCCGCCGACCGACACTCCAGTGATCGCCTCTGCCGTCCCCGCGACGCGCACTGTGATCTGGCTGGGCCGACCGACGAAGCGCCCTTGCGCCAGGAGTATCTCCGTCTCCGGCTGCGCCAGACCATAGCGCACGAGATAGGCGGCGGTGGGGCCAGCGGCGCTACCCGTCGCCACATCCTCGACAGTCCCGGCGTTGTCCCAGGTGCGCCCCTCACGCGCGCCTGGATCGAAGACGTAGACGAACTTCGCGCCGATCTGGCCCAGCAGCGCCTCGAAAGCGGGGCGCCTGATGCGGGCGCGCTCCAGGCCACGCCGCACTGGGACAAGCAAATAGGGCAGGCCGGTGGAGACCATCTGCAACGGCAGCGTCTCATCCAGATCGTCCTCCGCGAGGCTCAGCGCGGCGGCGTACTCGTCGCGCAGTTCTGGTGAGGCGACATCGCCGAAGATCGGCGCGCCCTGCTCCATCGTCGCGCTGTACCAGCCCTCGTGGCGCGCCGTCGTGACCGGCGCGATACTGCGGTTCAGCCGGATGCGCCACGTCTCGCGCTCGCCCGCTCCCGCCAGCCGCTCATGCAGGACACAGGCGGCGCCGAGGACGGGATGCCCGGCGAAGTCCAGTTCCTCCTCGACGGTGAAGACGCGCGCGACGACCTCACGCGCATCCTCTGTGGCGACGAGGAAGATGGACTCGAACTGGCGCATCTCCTGCGTTATGCGCTGCATCTGCGCGGCGCTCAGATTTGCGCTCTCAGGAAAGACGGTTAGTCCATTGCCGGAGAACGGCGTGCGCGTGAAGACATCCACCTGCCGAAAAGCGCGCATACCGCTCACTTCCCGGCCAGCAGCAGGTGATACTTGTTCTTGCCGATGCGCACGAGAACGGCGCGCCCAAAGAGCAGATCGTCGCGGCTCAGCGCGCGCTCAAGATCGCTCCAGCGCTGGTCGTTGACGTAGACGCCGCCCTGCTGCATCAGCCGCCGCGCCGCGCCCTTCGAGGGCTGCGCGCCGACCGCTACCAGCGTCTCCACCAGCGGCTGGGAGAAGGCTTCCTCCGGCAGCGGCGCGGTGGGGATCGCCTTCTCCAGGTGCGGCAGCGCCTCCGGCGTGAGCTGCGCGACGCCCTCACCGAAGAGCGCGCCAGAGGCCGAGGCGACCTCGCGCGCGACCCGCTCGCCATGGATCAATTGGGTGACCTCGAAGGCGAGCAGCTTCTGCCCACTGCGGCTGGCGGGATGTTCCGTCTGCGCGCGCTCGACAGCGGCGATCTCGTCGAGCGGCAGGAAGGTAAAGATGCGCAGGTAACGCCCCACGTCGCGGTCGTCGATGTTGATCCAGTATTGATACAGCTCGTAAGGTGTCGTCAACTCGGGGTCGAGGTAGAGCGCGTTGCCCTCGCTCTTGCCGAACTTCACGCCGCTCGCCGAGGTGATCAGCGGGACGGTCAGCGCGTGGACGTGGACGCCGTGGACACGGCGAATGAGGTCCACCCCGGCTGTGAGGTTGCCCCACTGGTCGTGTCCGCCGATCTGGACCGTGCAGCCGTAGTCCTCGTAGAGGCGCAGGTAGTCGAGCGCCTGGACGATCATGTAGCTGAACTCGGTGTAGGAGATGCCCGAATCGCTCTCCAGCCGCGCGCGCACCGACTCCTTGGCCATCATCGCGTTGACGCTGAAGTGCTTGCCAATGTCGCGCAGGTAGTCGATCAGTGTCACCTTCGAGAGCCAGTCGAGGTTGTTGACCATCAGCGCGGCGTGCGGGCCGCTGAAGTCGAGGTAGCGTTCGAGCTGGCGGCGCGCGACGGCGGCGTTGCTGGCGATCTGCTCCATGGAGAGCAGGTTGCGCTCAGACGACTTGCCGCTGGGATCGCCGATCATGCCGGTGCCGGCGCCGACGACGATGATGGGCCGGTGGCCGGCGCGCTGGAAGTGGGCCAGCGCCATCATGGGGACGAGGTTGCCGATCTGCAGGCTGGGGTAGCTCGCATCGAAGCCGCAATAGACGGTGAGCGACCCGGTCGCGAAGGCTTCATCCAGCCCGCTCTCGGTGATCTGGCTCACCAGGCCACGCGCTTGCAGCGTGGCGATCACATCGCGCGTCTCGATCTCCCCAGCCATATGCTCCCATCCTCGGCGCTATCCGCACGGCAAACCAGCGCCGCGCATTCGCTGTATTGTGCGCCATGGGAAGCGGCGGGCGCAAGTGGGGCGCTGTTCTGCGGTCATAAATCACGTCATCTGGCGAGTTTCGCGGCGCCATTCATGCCCCTACAAAGACCCTGACACATACCCACCAGTTGACAGAAGGAAGGACGCCTCGGAAGATTGAGAGCCTTACCCACTCGTTGCTCCTCGATCGGAGGCGTGTCATGCTCTGGTATCCGCGTATACATGCCGCCATTCAGCAGATACTGCCGGCCTTGCCGCCACCTAAGCTACCAATCTAGCTCTGCTGGCGCTGATCATCGTGCTGTGCTGGTTGGCGCTCGCGGCCCTGCCTCGTAGCAACGCGCTCCCGGTGGAGTGGCATGCAGCGGTCGCACAATGGGGCCGCCTGAGCGTCCTCATCCTCGCCCTTGCCCTGCTCGACACGCTCCAGGACCTCCCACTCTCTGGCTCGCCACCGGTGAATTCTCTGGCTCGCCACCGGTGAATAAAGAAGGTGGCTCTGTCTCAGGCAGTGGGCCGAGTACATACCCCGAGTAATTGACAGGATATGTGGGTTCGGTTATTCTACAAGCCAAGGAATCAGTTTCAGCGCCAGATCAGCAAGGGAGAGTCGATATGGCCGTGGCGCATAGTCGAGCCATCCCTCTGTAGCCGCGACACAACGTACACGCTGCGCGCTTGCGTCAGTAGATATCCGTCAGACATGCACATGGAGTGAGTTCATTCTATGCGGAGTGATAGCGCACTCGAGAGAGGAGCGCTGGCGATATGACCGGGCATCACATCCCATCGGGAGGCGAGCGGCGCCGCGAAGACGAGCGGCTTATCACGGGGCGTGGCCAGTACGTTGACGACCTCCACACGCCTGCAGGACGCCCCGCAGTCCTTTTCATGGCTGTCGTCCGCAGTCCGTATGCGCATGCGCGCATCGGGTCGATCAGCGCTGAACGCGCTCTCGCACACCCAGGCGTTTTCGCGGCGCATACGGGTCGTGAGTTTGTTGGTGAGCTGCCACCGTTGCCTCCTTTTTCCATGCCCGGCGCCAAGCAGACTGAACGGCGCGTCTTAGCGACAGACACCGCTCGCTATGCCGGCGATCCGGTCGCCGTCGTGCTGGCAGAAGACCGTTACACGGCTGCTGACGCCCGCTTCCTCATCCAGGTCGACTACGAGCCGTTGGCCGTCGTGACAGACCCAGAGGAAGCGATACGTCCCAACGCTCCACTCCTGTACCCAGAGATCGGCGCCAACGAAGTCTACCGGGCGCCCACCGGTGGCGGGGACATCGAGGCGGCCTTCGCTCACGCCAGTGGCACAGTCAAGCTCCGCTTGGTGAATCAACGCGTCGCCGCAAGCCCGCTGGAGCCGCGCGCGTGTCTGTTCGACTTTAACCCTGAGACGGAACAGCTCACCGCGTGGGTGTCCTCGCAAAGCGTCTTCATCGCGCGCGAGACCTTGGCTGAGTCGCTGGGTCTCCCCGCTGACCACATTCATGTGTTCAACGCCGATGTTGGCGGCGGCTTCGGCACAAAGACCACTTTCTTTGGCGAGGAGGCCATCGCGGCTGCGCTGGCTGTGCGCTATGGCCGACCTGTCAAGTGGATTGAAGATAGAAGCGAGAACTTGCAAGCCCACACCCACGGGAGGGGTCAAATCAACGAAATCGAGGCGGCCTACACGGCGGAGGGGCGCGTCCTGGGTCTGCGCGTGCGGACTCTCGCGGACCTCGGCGCGTATCTCCACGGTCTCTCCCCCATGCTCCCGCTTCTCACCGCGCGGATGCTCTGCGGGCCTTATCGCATCGAAGCCGTCGCTACGGAGATCATCGGCGTGTTGACGAACAAGGTACCCACAGGAGCCTATCGCGGCGCTGGCCGCCCAGAAGCCACCTACATCCTCGAGCGTGTCATGGATCGCGTCGCCCACGAATCGCGCCTTGACCCCGTCGAGGTACGCCGCCGCAACCTGCTCACGCCAGATGTCTTCCCATACAGCGCGCCAACTGGCCCCGTCTACGATAGTGGCGACTACCAGGCGGCGCTCGACAAGGCGCTGGCCGTTGGGGACTACACTGGCTGGCGCGCGCGTCAGCAAGAGCGACGAGAGCGCCACGAGCGGAACTTCATCGGCATCGGCGTCTCGACGTTCGTTGAGGTGACCGGCGGTGGGAGCGCCGCCGAGGGCCAGCCGCAGGAGGCCGCCACGGTGCGCGTTCGTTCCGACGGCACGCTGCTCGTCCAGTCCGGTGTCGCGACCAATGGCCAGGGCCACTTCACGACGTTCGCGCAGATTGTCGCCCAGGTGTTCAACGTCCCAGCCACCTCGGTCGAGGTGCAGATGAATGACTCCGCCCTGCCCGGCTATAGCATCGGCACCTTTGGGAGCCGGGTGACGCAGACCGCCGGCTCGGCGGTTCTGTTAGCAGCCGAAGCTGCGCGCGAGAAAGCGGTGAAGCTGGCCGCCGACCACCTCGAGGTCGCTCCAGATGATCTTGAGGTCATGAACGGTCGTGTGGCGGTGCGTGGGCTCCCGTCCCGCAGTGTACAGCTTGCGGAGTTGGCGCACGATGTTGAGGAGGATCCTGCGTTGATTCAGCGGGAGCCGCCGAATCCCGTCAATGGCGTTCCCATCATGGGGCTGGCGGCGTGGCGGTCGTTCTCGCCTCCCAGCGCGACCTTCTCATCGGGCGCTCATGTCGCCGTCGTCGAGATTGATGGTGATACCGGTGAGGTGAGCGTATTGCGCTATGTGGCGGTTGACGACTGTGGCCGCATCGTCAACAACGATCTGACCGTGGCGCAGATGCACGGCTCCCTGGCGCAGGGCATCAGTCAGGCGCTCTACGAGGAAGTGCTCTACGATCAGGAAGGGCAGGTCATCAGTGGTACGCTTCTGGACTACGTGCTGCCCAAAGCCAGGCAACTCCCGACCTTCGAGCTTGACTACGTCGAGACACCAGCCCCCGGCAATCCACTGGGCGCAAAAGGGGTGGGCGAAGCTGGCACGATCGCCGCTCCTCCGACGATCGTTAATGCGGTCCTGGATGCGCTCGCTCCGTTCGGCGTAACCGCCATCGACATGCCGCTGCGCCCCGAAAAGATCTGGAGGCTGATACAGCAAGGCAGTTCGGAATCAGTGGAGGAGAGCGCCGACCAGGCCGCACCGGCAGCCCCCAAGGCTGTCCCCGCATCCGCTGCACGCGCGAAGCGTCGCTGGTGGCCCTGTGGCCGATAGGGATCGAAGTCTCCCCGGCAGGCCCACCTGCTATCACCCACGCAGTCTAGCATTACAGCCGTATACTCCTGACACCTCTCTATTTCGCGCCACTGACCCCATCTATCGTCACCCATCTATCGTCACCCATCTATCGTCACCCATCTATCGTCACCCATCTATCGTCACCCATCTATCGCCATGCGCCAGCATCGCAATCGCGACGCTCGCTTACACGCGTATTCTGTGCCAAGCACACCGAGATAGGCATGGGTTCTCGGCGCGTCGTCGCCACCACTCCGTACCCTCATAACAGCATCCGCACGCGCCACGCGTACGCCAGCGTGCATGCGTCAATGCAAACACCCCCTTGACAGATGCGTATCCGATTCCATATACTCGTGTCAGAGTATTTGTAACAAAGTGAACGTCGCAAAGTAATACGGGCGTGAATATCAGCGAGGAGGTGCGCGATGACCAAACGCAAGGTGAGCAATCCGCTGGCGCTGGCGGCGCTGGCGTGTCTGTTTGAGCGCCCGATGCATCCCTATGAGATGGCGAGCACGATGCGCGAGCGCGGCAAGGACCAGAGCATCAAGCTCAACTATGGCTCGCTCTACACCGTGGTGGAGGCGTTGCAGCAGCACGGGCTGATCGTCGCGCAGGAGACCGAGCGCGAGGGTCGGCGCCCCGAACGCACCGTCTACCGCCTCACCGACGCGGGCCGCATGGAGTTGATCGACTGGGTCAGCGAGTTGCTCAGCAGGCCAGCCAAGGAATACACGCGCTTCGAGGCGGGTCTTTCGCTCGCCGGCGTGTTGCCGCCCGAAGACATCGCCGCGCTTCTTACACAGCGCTGTGTCAACCTGGAGTTGGAGATCGCCCAGGCGCGCTCCCTCCTGCAGCTCGTCGAGGAGCGTGGCTTGCAGCGGATCTTCGTGATCGAGAACGAATACGCGTTGGCGATGCGCGAGGCGGAGCTGGTCTGGACACGCAACCTCGTCGACGAGATCAGGTCAGGCAGGCTGGCGGATCTGGACGCGTGGACCGCGATGCATCGCGCTCTGGACCAGCAGGGCAAGGAAACCACGGAGGTCAAGGAGGAGGCCGAAGAGGGCGAACAGGCCGAAGACAAGGAGGGATAGCCTGGAACCTGTCATCGCATCAAGGTCAAGCGGAAGATCGGCGCAGCCGTGCAGGGTTCTTCCTGATGTGCGAGTAAAGAACGGAGAGCAGCGATGAGCATGACAACACACCGCCCCAGCGACGATCAGTCCCCTACAGCGCAGATGAGCGTTGGCTCCGCCACATCGGGTGCGCGAGCGACCCCACGCATAGCCCGATGGCTCGCGCTCAGCGCCGTCGTCGGCCCTATTGGGTTCACGCTCGCCTGGATCGTTCTTGGCGCGATCAGCCCCGGATACAGCGCCTGGGGCATCACCTTCGCGCCCTACTCGCCCATCGTTCAGCCCATCAGCGGGCTGGGCCTCGGTCCCACCGGCCCATACATGAACGCGGCCTTCGTGCTCTGCGGAGTCTTTCTCCTGGTCGGCGTGATCGGGATATTCCTGAGCATCAGGGAGATCGGCGGCGTCGCACGCTGGAGTGGCGCCGCGCTGCTCGCGCTCTCGGCGCTGGGCATCGCGATGTGCGGCGTCTTCACCCTGGAGACGTTTTTCCTGCATTTGATCGGCGTCGGGTTGGGTTGTGTAGGCGCGGCGCTGGGCTTCTTTGCCACGGGGCTGGCATTGCGTCGTGTCCCGCGCTGGCGGCGGTTCGGCGCCTGGCTTGTCCTGGCCGGGCCGCTGACGCTCGCGTTGATCGTCCTGTCGCAGGCAGCCTTCAACCAGGCCGCCATCATCGCCGGACAAGGGATCGCCGGGCTGACGGAGCGCATCATGATCGTCGAGGTCGTCTTCTGGTTCGCGGCGTTGGGCTGGCTGGCCTTCCGCCGCTCGTAGCGGGCATCCATGCGTATGAGCAGAAAGAGAGCATGTACGTGACTATCCAGCCAGCCGGGGCCCCCGGCGCGACCACAACCACCATCGCGCGGCCCGCCGTCGAGGCCGTGGGACTCGTCAAGACCTACCCTGGTAAAGTGCAGGCGCTCAAAGGCGTTAGCTTCAGCGTCAGTCCCGGCGCCGTCTTCGCGCTGCTCGGGCCGAACGGCGCGGGCAAGTCCACTATCGTCAAGATCTTGACCACACTTTCCCGTCCAAACGCCGGCCACGCCAGCATCGTGGGCCACGATGTCGTGCGCGAGCCGGAGCGTGTGCGCCGCCTGATCGGCGTCGTCGGGCAGAAGTCGGCGGTGGACCTCGAGGCGACGACCGCCGAGAACCTGACGCTGCAGGGCCAGCTCTATGGCCTCTCCGGCGGCGAGTTGCGCCGACGCGTCTCCGGGCTGCTGGAGCGCTTCGATCTCACACCGGCGCGCAAGCGCATCGCGCGTACCCTCTCCGGCGGCATGCAGCGCAAGCTCGACGTGGCGATGGGCCTGATCCACCAACCGCAGGCGCTCTTCCTGGACGAGCCGACGACTGGCCTGGACCCCGAGGCGCGCGCGGAGATGTGGCGCGAGATCGCACGGCTGGCGGGCGAGGATGGGCTGACCGTCCTGCTGACGACGCACTATCTCGAAGAGGCCGACCACCTGGCGCAGCAGGTCGCCATCATCGACCACGGGCAGATAGTCGTCGAGGGGACGCCTGAGGGGTTGAAGGCGGAGCTGCGCGGCGACGCCATCCAGGTGGAGCTGGCCGACGCCCTGCCTGAGGCCGAGATCCGCGCCGCGCTCAGCGTCCTAGACAATGAGCTGCGTGAGGTCGTGATCGACGGGCGCAGCCTGCGGGCGCGAGTGGATAGCGGGGCCAGCGCGCTGCCCGGCGTGCTTGCCGCGCTCGACGCCGCCAGCATCCGCGCCGCCACCGCGACCGTCGCCCGACCATCTCTGGACGATGTCTATCTGCGCTATACCGGGCGCGCCTACGCCGAGACAGAGGATAAGGAGCAGATTCGATGACCGCCGCCCTCGCCAATTCCGCCCAGATCACCAACCGCTACCTGCGCGCGTTTCTGCGCCAGCCCTACTACATCATCGGCACGCTGATACAGCCGGTCATCTGGCTGCTGCTCTTCGGCCAGCTGTTCAAGAGCGTCGCGGATATCCCCGGTTTCACCGCTGCATCGTACATTACCTTTCTCACGCCGGGCGTCGTCGTCATGTCGGCGATGCTCTCGGCGGGCTGGAGCGGCACGAGCTACGTCGTGGATATGGACCGCGGCGTGATGGACCGCTTCCTCGTGACGCCCGTTCGGCGCAGCGCGCTGATCGGCGGCGAGTTGGTCTACCAGGCGGGCATGGTCTTGCTGCAATCGCTGATCATCCTGGGGCTGGGCTACCTCGTGGGCGCGCGCTTCCCTGGTGGGCCTGTGAGCATTGTGCTCCTGCTCGTCGCGACAGTGCTGCTCGGCACGGCCTTCGCCTCGCTTTCCAACGCGCTCGCGCTCATTCTGCGCAAGCAGGAATCGCTGATCGCGCTGAACGTCAGCCTGACGCTGCCATTGACCTTTCTCTCGTCGGCCTTCCTGCCGGTGAACCTGATGCCGGAGTGGATGCAGACGGTGGCGCGCTACAACCCGGTCAACTGGGCCGTCGAGGTGGGTCGCCAGACGCTCAGCGAGAGCGTGGACTGGCCGTTCGTGGCCGTGCGCCTGGCTGGGCTGCTGGCGCTAACACTCGTCTGCGCCTGGCTCTCGATCCGCGCCTTCCGCGCCTATCAGCGCTCTGTGTGAGCTGGAACCATACTAGAGGCATGGCCATACCTGGGCGTCGGGAGTTTTATCTCGGCGCCCGCCTTCATGCCTGCGCATGCTCCAGAGAACGCCTGCGATGTGTGAAACACGTCACTGTGCGTACGCCTCATTTTCCACTATACTGCCCGCACAGGCGGACGGCATCATACGGAATCATCATGAAGCGCGCGTGGACGGCGCGACGAAGGAGCATTCATCATGGCGCACCTACGAGGCATGGTACTGATCGTGGCGACGCTGGCGCTGCTGGGGGTCGCGGCGACTGGATGCGCGGTCGGCGGAACAACTGCAGCATCGACCACGCCAACGGCCAGCCCCACCGCGACACCTATTCCCTGCGCGACACGTGCAACCACCACGGGCATCGTCTGGATCGAGAAGGGCGATAAGCAGATTCATGGCGGCGTTGGTGGCCCCGCTCCCGCTGCGTTGAGCACCTTTGCCTATCCGCTGACGCCTGCCGAGCCGGGATATGTGGATTCCGGTCCGGTGCAGGTTAGTCTGGCGCCGGATGGCAAGCACATGGCGGTGTTGCAGGCGCAGATCATCCCCAACAGCGACGCGCCGCAGCAATACATCCTCTTTAGCGTCGATACAGCCACGCACGCGGCGACGCGTATCGCCAACGTCGGAATGCGCGTCGCGCTGATGGGCTGGGCCGATATGAAGACGCTGCTCTATACCCAAAGCCCGTTCTGGCCGTCGCACGTTGCGACCGAGAACCTGCACTTCTACGACATCGCGAGCCACGCCGATAGCACGATCTCCGGCGTGAAGGGTGTCACCAAGGCAGAGGTCCGCTGCTCGACGCTCTACTGGTCGGAATATGCCCCAGGGTCGGGTATCGGCAAAGAACTCTTGCACCGCTACAATCTCACGACCCATGCGGAGATCGGCGCGCCACTTGACCTGGGGACCGCTTTCCGCCTGCCCTCAGAATTCGCCGGCCCCGACTCGATCACTGGCGGTGGTGATTGGGACATCTCGGCGGACAACACGACGCTCGTCTGGCAGAAGCTCGGCACAGTGACGGTCGCCTCCAGTGGCGACGCGGTGATCGGCACGTCTACCTATCAGAAGGCCGCCGCAGATGGCTCCGGCGCGACGGCGATTCTCGCCGGGGCGCCCGCCGCCGCGCGCACACATGTCGCCAGCCTCGCGCTCTCGCCGATGGGGACACAGGTTGCGCTCGCCGCGGAGGTTGTGATGGTAAGCGGGGAGATCGCGGCGACACGCTCCTACACACCGAGCTCCGGCTTTAGCGCCGCACCTGCTTGGCTGCCCGATGGCAGCGGCTTTCTGGCGGACATCTTCAGTGGAAGCACGACGAACATCTACCAGTACAGTGTTACTGGCAGTCTCGCCGGCATCGTAGCTCAGGCGACCGCCTCTGGGGCGGAGACGCTGCCCTGAACCTGGATGTCGTGGCGCGGCGACAGCTCAGTCGTGATCGGTCTGACGCTTGCTGTGCCGGGCTTCGACGATAGACCAGGCTTCGGCCAGCAAGGGCTTGATCGTCTCGAAGGTTTCCGCGCTTGGGTTGAGTACACACACAAACGATTGCGGCGCGTAGACGGGATGGGGCATTAGCTTGTCCAGCGCCGCGTAGTCGTACTCGGCGTTCTCCATATTCTCCTTGCCGGGGAGATAGCCGAAGAGCGTGCGAAAGGTCTCTCGACTCACGCCGATGTTGAGCCGGAACACCCCCGGACGATCAAGCTGTGAGGCGCTGTCGAAGTCGCCGTAGTCTTTAGTGACGATCGTGGCGAAGGGCATCCGGCGCGTCGGGTCAACGTTGCGCTGTGAGGCAGTGAAGAAGAAGGTGTCGTCTGCGCCGGGGCCGTCGTCTGGCCTGAGGACTTCAACCCCGGCGAACGTGTCCTCGATGTACTGGATGATCGTCTCCTGGTCGATAGAGCACCTCCCAAAAGGCGCTGGTGTCGCGCCACTGTGTGAGTCCAACTCGCTGGCCGAACTTCCCAGTGTATCACGCCTGCTGTCCGCCTGTCACGCGACGCAGTTCCAGGGACGCGCTGAGCCAATCCTGCGGCACGCTACCTTGACCTACGCGCCAGGATACCTCCTATGCGCCTTGATGGATTATTGGGAGGAATGCGGACTATGCTGAGTACCTCCCATACATTAAGATCCCCTGGAAGAGCGCTTGACGCTTATCGGAACCACAATTGCCCTTCGACGCCATGCCGTTCTGTCTGGCGACGCCGGACCTGTCCTTGCACGAAATCCCACTCTTCCCTATCCTCTATATCAGCTAGGAAAAGTAGGTGACGAACATGACTATGATACAGACGCAACACCGCAGACAAGGCAGCATCAATGCCATGCCTGACGCTAGTTATATAGGTATTGCGGGCACACCAGAATAGATCTGGATACTTGGGGAATGCAGCAGCTAGAGTGTTCTTGGTATCAGATGTTTCTTCATTTGGTGACTTACGGCTAAGTTCTAGTGACGCACGACTGAGTTCACCTACAATCTGAGATGCTAAATGCGCTGGCTTAGCGACTGAACTCTCTGTATCAATGAGCAGTATCGCCATCTCTGGCTTGAAATCATGCGCGCGTTGCAGGAACCACCGTATGTCAATATCGCTGATATTCTCTGGTTTTCCTGTTTTGCATTCAACCATTATTCGTTGATCATTGACGAAAGCGACTACATCAAGATCGCCGCCACGAGGCACTTCCTCAATTTTCACCCCGTGTCGGGCCGGAGCTTCCAGTTCGCGCCGAAACCATTCTGCGACATACCACTCCAAAGTTGGGCCAGTATTGTCAATGTTCTTGCATCCTGGTCCTTTGCTCCAGAGGTCCCCATTGTGAACAGCTATTCCACCCGCTTCCAACAGATCAAGCGACTGCGCGAGCTTTGCTTGGTTGGCGCAAATTCCGCTGAGGAACTTCATGTCACGCGGACTGGTCATGATTGCTCGCAAGATCTTCCTAAATGTATTGTCGCCAAGGTAGGATGAAAACGGTCGTGCAGCGCTGATGCCTTCATGGGGACCAAGAATTGGTCTCCATTGAATGACCTGGGGATCATTGCATGTAGAACTATATGATTGAAGATGCCAGCCTTGGCGCCTCAGCAGAAGCTCGAACTTGTCGTCAGGTCCAATATCTGAAGCAGTTAGCATATTTATCTCTCCACTACCCTGTCTGTACCATCAGATGCAGCGGCTTGCCGCGAATGAGTTCGTTGACCAGCGGGTTGAGGTAGTGCGTGGCGATCCACTCGATCACCGGCACACAGACGGCGTCGCCGAAGCCGAAATACGCCGAGTCGAGCGAGTCGGGCAGGGTGTAGTCGTCAGCTCCCATCAGCCGCGCCGCCTCGCGTGGCGTCAGCAGCCGCGCGTGGTATTCGCCGCGTCCAGCCTTGAAGAGGACCTGCTTCGCGCTACCTCCCTTCGGCGTCCGCAGGCAGCCCGCGATCCCATCCGTGCGTAGCTCGGCCATCGAGTGTCCAGCGCGCATACGGCGGAAGACTGTGCCATAGGACCACTCCTCGCCTGCGATCATCCGATCGGCCACCGCGCGGTGCGCCAGACTCATCTGGTTCAGCAAGTACGTTGCGCGCGCGGCGCTCCACCACATTGGATGGTCGGGCGGCAGGTCTTCGAGGATGTCGGTGAGCGTTCCACTGCAGGTCGGCATGGGTGGCAACGGACGCACACGCCAGCGAATCGCATCCTGATGCGCTAGCATGTACTCTGCTAGCGCGCGCGGTCGCACATCACTTACCAGCGGAATGGGTAGCGGCGGGGGAGTGGTACTATCCTCGTAGAGCGCCTCCTGCACACCGATCACGAACAGGCGCTGGCGACTCTGTGGGACGAAGCGCGCCGCGTCGAGGGTGAAGGCGTCCACGCTGTAGCCGAGCCGGTTCAGCTCCTGCATCGCCACGCGGAAATCGGCGCCACGATGCGACGTCAGGAAGCCGGTGACGTTCTCCAGCAGGACCAGCGGTGGACGGCACTCGCCCAATTCCTCCAACGCACGGGTGAAGCCCCAGAAGGCCGAGGACTCGCGCACGTGGATGCCGCCACGCGCGCCGGCCAGCGAGAGGTCCGTGCAGGGGAACGACGCGGTCGCCAATGTCACGTCCGGGATGGCCTCGGTGGAGAGCGCATGCACATCGCCCAAAACGAAGTGCGGCTCGGCGTCGTGGAAGTGCGCGGCGTACATGACCTCTTTGCGCGCGTCAATATCGTTGGCGAAGGTGACATGCCAACCCTGCCGTTCCAGCCCCAGGCGCATCAGGCCGATACCGGCGAAGAACTCGGCGACGGCGCGCTGCGGCAGCCGTGATGTGAGCGTAGCCTGCGCGTTCTCCACACCCTGCTCGACGACTCGCGCGACCATCGCCACACATCCTTCCAGGTCGGCGCGCAATTGGCTCTCCCAGAAGCGCAGCACACCCCATCCTTGAGATAATAGTGTGCTCGTATTGGCGGCGTCGCGGGTCATGTTGCGCCGTATCTTCGTCAGCCAGTAGGTCTTCGTGGTGGTTGCGGTGAACTGCTCTTCGAGCGCGGCGAGTTTGCGTTTGCGGAACTGATTGCCGTGCCAGAAGTCGCCGTCCACAAAGATGGCGAGGCGCGCGGAAGGGATGACGATGTCGGGTTTGCCCGGCAGGTCGGTGGCGTTGACGCGATAACGCAGGCCGCGCGCCCACAGCGCCCGGCGCAGCGCCAGCTCCGGCGTGGTGTCCCTGCCGTGGACCTTGCGCATGATCGCGGAGATCTCCTCCGCCGATCGTTTCGCAGGCGCCTTGGGGGTCACTTTGGACGGTGTCTCGCTCACATCGTTCCTCATGGTGCGCGATCAGCCTGTGTGCGACACATGGTACAACGTACCAAGCGCCAGTTCATTGCCATAGAGAAAGAGCGGGCGCTACCATCGTCTAGCGCGTTGGCGCCGAAGGATCCGCGTCTCTCTCTGGGCGCCTCATGCAACATGGCTGGCGGCAAGGATGGCAGACTGAAATGGGCGCGACAGGTCGCGCCCCTACAGATAGACACGGGGAGATGTGAACCCGCGTGGGCGGGTTTCCTGGCCAAAAGGCCCCAAGGCGCTATGGTCAACCGCCAGCGCTCATCCCAGGCGGCGCTTGAGCGCGTCGTGCTCCTCGCCGATGGCGGCGGGCAGGTGATCCTTGAACTGGCCGAAGAAGACGCCCTGCTCGGCCCACTCATCCTGCCAGTCGTCGCGATCCACTGTCAGCAGGCGCTCCATCCGGTGCGTACTGATGTCGAGCCCCTCCAGGTCGAGGCCATCGGGCGTCGGCGTGTAGCCAATCGCCGTCTCGCGCACGGCGCCGCGCCCCTGGATACGCTCGTGCATCCACATCAGCGCGCGCACGTTCTCGCCGAAGCCCGGCCAGAGGAAGTTCCCATCCTCGTCCTTGCGGAACCAGTTGACGTGGAAGATCTCCGGAGGACGCTCCAGCTTCTGCCCCATCTCCAGCCAGTGGCCCCAGTAGTCGCCCATGTTGTAGCCGCAGAAGGGTAGCATCGCCATCGGATCGCGGCGCGTCTCGCCAACCTTGCCCGCCGCCGCCGCCGTCTTCTCCGAGGCCATCCCCGCGCCGACGAAGACGCCGTGCTGCCAGTTGAACGCCTGGTAGAGCAGCGGCGCCACACGCGCGCGCCGCCCACCGAAGATGAAGGCCGAGATCGGCACGCCCTGTGGATCCTCCCAGTGTGGCGAGATCGAGGGGCACTGCGAGGCCGGCGCGGTGAAGCGCGAGTTGGGATGCGCCACCACCTCGTCGCCCGGCTTCCACTGGTTGCCCAGCCAGTTAATCGTGCCCGACGGCGGCGTCTTCACGCCTGGCTCGATGCCCTCCCACCACGGGAGCTTATCGGGCGTCAGGCCGACGTTGGTGAAGATCGAGTTGGCCGAGAGTGAGGCCATCGCGTTGGGATTCGTCTCGACGTTCGTGCCAGGAGCCACGCCGAAGAAGCCGTTCTCCGGGTTGACCGCCCAGAGCCGCCCGTCCTCGCCGATGCGCATCCAGGCGATGTCGTCGCCGACTGTCCAGACACGCCAGCCGCGCTCGGCCAGCGGCGAGACCAGCATCGCCAGGTTCGTCTTGCCGCACGCGCTGGGGAACGCGCCCGCCATGTAGGTGACATTGCCGGAGGGGTCTTCGAGGCCGAGGATGAGCATATGTTCGGCCATCCAGCCTTCCTTCCAGCCCATCCAGCTCGCCAGACGCAGCGAGAGGCACTTCTTGCCGAGCAGCGCGTTGCCGCCGTAGCCAGAGCCGATGCTCCAGATGAGCTGTTCCTCCGGGAAGTGCAGGATCCAGCGCTTCTTGGGGTCGAGGTCGCCGGTGGAGTGCAGCCCGGGGACGAACTGGCCGCCGTTCTTCTCCAGCGCGTCCATCGCGACCTTGCCCATGCGCGTCGTGATGCGCACGTTGGCGACGACGTAGGCGCTATCGGTGATCTCGACGCCGACCTTGGCGTGCGGCGACCCAGCCGGACCCATCAGGTAGGGGACGACGTACATCGTACGTCCGCGCATCGCGCCGTCGAAGAGCTTACTGACGCGCGCCTTGGCGGATTTCGGGTCCTCCCAGTAATTCGTTGGGCCGGCGTCCTCCTGGCGCTCGGAGCAGATCAGCGTCACCTCCTCGGTGCGCGCCACGTCGTTCGGGTTGCTGCGGTGGAGGTAGGAGTTCGGGTAGGCGCGCTCGTTCATCTGGATCAGCTCGCCCGTACGTAGCATTCCAGCGATGAGGTCGGCGTACTCCTGCTCCGAGCCGTCGCACCAGACGATGCGCTCCGGCTTGGTGAGTTGCGCGCAGTCCTCCACCCATTTCTCCAACGCGGCGATACCTGACATGGCGATTCCCGACATAGCGATCTGATCCCTTCGTCATCGAATGAGCCTGCTGGAGGCGCCATCGCCTCCATGAGGAGGTTTGCAATCCTGGCTCCGATACGCGTCCTGTGGGCGGGCCTGATGGCATAGCGTAGCGCGCCTAAAACCCGCTATCATAGCCTATCATCCGGCTCCCCGCCGCGCAACCCGCCGCGCTCATGCGCGACTCGTTTGTGAGCCGCGTATCCACTATACTGCAAGGGTCAGGTCGAACCTCTCCCCCCAGCCCTTCCCCAAGGCTGGCGGCAACACGAAAGGCGCTGAGTCGCATGTCGGACGCCCTTTACCATCTCGCGCGTGGGCTGGTCGCCGAACTGGAGATGCGCTTTCCCTACGCCGCCGCGCTCTTTTGCAGCGCCTCCGGCGTGCGCATCGGCGATACGGGCCACGAGCAAAACGCCAGCGAGGAGCCGCCCGCGCGTGGCGCCGTCTTTACCGTCTACGATGGGGCGAGCTTCCTCGAATACTCGTCGAGCGACCTGACGCCGGACCGGCTCGCCCGCGACGTGCGCGTCTGGGCCGATGGTCTGCGCTCCCCTGGGCGGAGCGCCGCCCGCGAGGCCGTGCGCGCTCCCGAAACCTTCGCCGTGAGTGTGCGTCGCGATCCGGCGACTGTATCGCTCGCCGATAAGCTCGCCCATGTGCGCGAGATTCAGCGCCGCGCCGCCGCGCTCGACCAGCGCATCGTGCAGGCGCGGGTTAACTACAGCGACCGCGCGACCGAGACGGTCTACATCGGACGTGGCCGCCAGCTCGAACAGCGCCTTCCACGCACGATCCTCCAGGTGCTGCTGGTGGCCTCCGATGGCTCCGAGGCGCGGTACAATGCCGCCCAGCGTGGCGGCGTCGCTGGCTTCGAGTTGGCCGAGATCGGCGATGAGGAGCTCCAGGCGACGGCGGAGATCGCGGTCCGTCTGCTGGAGGCCGGGCATATCGAGCCGGGCGAATATGACACGATTACCGATGCTGACGTCTCCGGCGTCATCGCCCATGAGTCATTTGGCCATGGCGTCGAACTGGACCTCTTTCCCAAGGGACGCGCCCGCGCGGCGCAATACCTGAACCGTCCCGTCGCAGCGCCCAATGTGCAGATGTTCGACGATCCGACCGTGTCCGGCGCCTATGGCTCATACTTTTTCGACGACGAGGGCGCGCGCGCGCGCTCCACGCAGATCCTACGCGATGGCGTCTTTGTGCGCCCGATCAGCGATCTGGCCTCGGCGACGTTCGCGTATGGCTTTGGGCAGGGCGAGCGCACGCCGAATGGGCGCCGACAGGACGTGACGCGCAAAGCCTACGCGCGCATGAGCAATACCTTCTTCGGGCGCGGCGATGTCGATCCAGCGGCGATGATCGCGAATGTCGAACACGGAGTCTATCTGCGCCAGGCGGAGAGCGGTGTCGAGGACCCGATGGGCTGGGGCATCCAGGTGACGGCGCACTACGGCGAGGAAATCGTCAATGGGCGGCTGACGGGCAAGCTCTACGCGCCGGTAGGGATCACCGGCTACGTGCCCGACCTGCTGATGAGCGTGAGCGCGATTGGGAGCGACTTCGAGCTGAGTCCGGCGACCTGCGGCAAAGGCTACAAGGAGCTGGTCCCTGTCTCGACCGGCGGCCCGCATCTGCGCATGCGCGCCCGCCTCGGTTGAGACACCCTGATGAATCAGCAAGACCCTGCGCTCGCCTTTGGGCAAACCACCGTATTTCAACTTGCTTCGAACTGGCTCGACAATCCAGGCGAAGATCCCCAGATGCATGACTGGTTGCAGGCGCTTATGCATCCAGATCCTGAGCAGCGTCGAATGGCTGTCTTTCGCATGTGGCAGTCACACGATGCGCGGGTGCGGGTTCCGCTCCTGGTAGCGTTGCGCGATCCAGACGCTGGAGTGCGTGGGGAAGCGGCGCACGGTCTCGTCTTCTATCAAGGCGCGTACAACCAAGATGCAGGTAACGTAGAACCGCTGATCGCCGCCCTCCTGGAAGGAGGTAGATCGGTGCGTAGTGGCGCTGCGCTGGCGTTGGGATTCTTGAAGGATCGCCGCGCGGTAGAGCCGCTTTTGATCCTCTTCGAGGAGGAAATCGCGCGACGGCGACAGATTGCGAAAGAGAGTGGAAGGCGATACTTCTTAGACCATGATCTCGAATTGATTATTGGGGCTTTGGCGCGGCTGGGCGACGAGCGAGCGGTAGAGCCGCTGATCGACGCTCTGGCGAATCTGAACTGGCACGGGCAGGGAAAGATCGCTCACGCTCTAGCTACAATGAAAGATCGCCGCGCCGTGAAACCACTGCTAGCAGTGCTGTACGAAACGATGAAACGCGTCCAAGAGGAAACGGCGAATCAGAAAACCCTTCGCATGCCAATTTTGCCTGAGGGCCTGTTCTGGGCGTTAAACGAATTCGGAGAGCGGCGCGCTGTGAAACCGCTCCTCATACTCTTGGCTAACAAGCGCCTACCTGTATGGGATCGTATTACGGTGATCAATGCCCTGGGTCAGATGGGCGATGCTCGCGCTGTCGAGCCGTTATGCGCGGTATTGGCAGAGAAATATGTCAGCTTGCGGATAGCGGCTGCACGCGCGCTAGGTCAACTTGGCGACCCTCGCGCCGCTGAGGCGCTGTGCTCGACGCTTACTGCACGTTCTGCGCAGATGCGCGCAGCGTCGGCAAGGGCCTTGGGACGAGTAAGAGATGCTCGCGCGGTAGAGCCGCTGCTGACACTTTTGCAGGATACTCGTGTGTCGGTACGCACGGCGGCGCTTGGGGCGTTATGCAAGGTGGGAGATGATCGAGCAGTGAAATCGTTGCTCCTCTTCCTGCGTCAAGGTTCTGGCCGGCAACGTCGAGCGGCCGCCCAGGCGCTCGGCAGGATTGGCGATGTCAGTGCGACAGAATCGCTCGTTGACGCTCTTCAGGATCAGGACCGTACAGTCGTTGCCGCTGCTAGGAAGGCTCTGAAGCGGTTGGCCCCAAGCGCTGGATTTCCTCTTTCTGCGCTAGAGTAGTTGTTTGACCGTGCGCTTCCTGCTGAATGGCTGGCACAATTTCTCGCGCTCAGGACTGTGGAGAGCCAGTGGGAGCGGGCGTGGCGCCCTTTGACTCGACGGGATAGGCCGCGCGCCATGCCGCATAGCCACCCGCCAGCGCCACACGGGCGCTGGTAGCAACAGTGGCAGCAATGCGGTGGACCGAGACGGAACTGGATGGAACTGAACAGCGGGAGAGAGTCGCATAATTTCAACATTGCTGAACTCGATGGTACGGTACGGAACGCAGCGCCTCTATTTTGTCATCTGGCGATGTGGAGCTGCGCACGAACTGCCGACAGAGTAGTGCTTCTGGTGTCACGCCTTTACACTGCGCCCAGAGCGCCAACGCTGCTCGATATTTGCCTTGCGTTGCTCATCATAGCCGCCAACATCACAGCGATCAGCATTGTGGAAGGTGGATTCGGGTTGCGACTCAGGAGGGACGAACTGAATGGGCGCCGCTTGAGTGGTTTGCCCACCACCTCTCTGCCAGAGATACAGCGGTTTGTTCCAATGCCATATGTGCAGGCGACACCTATCGTCTCTCTCGGTATACATAGCTGTCCTCATGATTGATATTTGGGGCGCGAGCGTCCAAGATTGGCTCCGCCAATTCTGATAAGCCTATGCATGCCTTCTCACGTGTGCTAGAGTTTCGACACGATTTGCTGGGCGTTGTCTCCGGAAGGACCTGTCTGCGCATGAGCGAGACCACCAGCGGTGCGACAGCTTCGAGCTCGCCAACGCCACGCGCGCATGGCGGGTCTGCTGACCGCCTGGGGCCATTTTTGTGCTGGGCGGTCGTCTTCGCGGATATCGGCACCTCGGTCTACTACGTGCCTGGCATTCTCTACAGCCAGGTCGGGCGGCTCGCCGGCGTCTTTGTCACGATGACGTTGGTGGTCTTCCTGCTCCTTACGATCAAGTACGCCGAGGCCACCGTGCGTTTCCCCGAAGGCGGTGGCGAGGTGGCGGTCGCCAGTCGCGGGCTGAATCCCTGGTTCGGGGCGCTCGGCGGCATGTTCATCCTGATCGACTACTTCCTCACCGCCTCGATCAGCTCGCTTTCTGGTCTGCACTACTTTCAGGTCATCTTCCCGCCCATTGCGCCGTACGTGGTCGGGCTAACGCTTGCGGTCATCATCGCGCTGGGGATCCTCAACTGGTGGGGCATTCAGGAGAGCGCGACGGTCAGCGCCGCTATCGCCTGCCTGGCGTTTCTCAGCAGCGTGGTCATCGTTCTGCTCGTCCTCACCCACGTGCCGTTGCAGGACATCGGCCTGGTCTTCCGCGAGATCTTCAGCGGCGGTCATCTCACCGGTATCACCATTCTGACTGGCTTTGCGGGCGCCTTCCTGGCGTTCTCCGGCCTGGAGAGCATCGCGCAGCTCGCGCCAGTGATGCGCGTGCCTCGGCGCAAGACGGTCAACGCCGCGCTGACGTTCGTTGTGATCACAGTAGGCCTCACCGGGCCGCTGCTCACTATCTTCTCAACAGTCCTGCTGACCGACCCTCGCTTCCGCGACACCATGGCGCGTCCGGCGTACTCGGTGGACGCCAACCCTGATCAGTTCATCTCGCTGCTCGCTGGCGCGTATGGCGGCGTGATGCTGGGCGTCACGACCGCTATTATCGCCTCGGCGCTGCTGATCTTCGCCGCCAACACCGCCATCATCGGCGCATACCACGTGGTGCTGGCGCTCGCGCGGATGCGCTATTTCCCACGTGTCATGGAGCGGCGCAACAAGCTGCGTGGCACGCCGCATATCGCCATCGCCATCGCGACGCTGACGCCTGTCGTGGTGCTGCTACTGGTACGGGGCAACATCAACCTTCTCGGTGAACTGTATGGATTCGGACTACTCGGCGCCTTTCTGCTGCTCTGTGTCTCGCTGGACGTGATCCGCTGGCGCGAGCGGCATGGCTCGCCGCCCATCGGCGCGACGGTTGATCCCGAGCTGCTGCGCTATGGGAGCCGGAATGGGCGCAACGGCGTCGTCATGACGCCTCCACCCGCGCCAGAGTCGCCGCTGATACGCAGAGCGCGCGCCCTGCTTGGTCAGGATAATCTGGACCGCCTCACGCAGGCGCGGGCAGCAGTACACTCGCACCTGCGACCAATCAGGATACCAGTGAGACGCTGGTGGAAGGCGCACTGGCCCAATGTCAAGTATGTTCTCGGCTTTATCACCACCGCGCTGGTCGCCGTTGCCTGGGCCACGAATCTTTTCGGCAAGCCGCTGGCGACGATCTTTGGTAGCGCGCTGACCGCTATTGGAATGGGCGTCGCAGCGCTCCACTTTCGCTACCAGCAGGTACGACATCCCATTGTCTTCCTTGATACACCGCTCCCTGCGCCACGCTCCAGCCTGGTGATTCTGACGCCACAGGACGAGCGCAATCGCATTGTGATACAAGACGCGCTTGCCAGCGCCGACACACATCCACCCATCTTCCTCTACATCGCGGCGTCATCTGACCTGCCGCCGCCGCGCCTCTTCGAGATTCGCGACCGTTTCGGTCTCGACGCCGAGGCGCAGCTCACACTTTCGCGCGCGAGACGCGCCTGTAACGAGGCGCGCGTGCAGGCCAAATATCTCTATGCCGTCGGCGGTAGCCAGGAGGTCTTCGACATCGCAGCGCTGGTGCGCCCTGCCGAGATCACCGCCGAGGCTCAGACCGCGCGGCGCATCCTGCATAAGACCCGCTCACAGGCTGGTATTGCGCTCTCGCCTGATTACGTCATCACGCACCTGCTTGATGGCGCGCGGGTCGCGCACAACGTCATGCATCCGCTGTACTCATTCGGTGACGGGAGAGGGAACGGTGGATCTGCTCTGAAATAGGAAGCGTACGCGCCTCCCAGGAGCGTCAGGCGCTCCTACGGCCCTGACGCCGCATGTATGCTTGCGCCAGGCTCATGTGAGAGGCGTGGTTGCAGGTGCGCTACTCGCTAGCCCGGCCATGGGGGCGAAAGCTTGTGCACCCTTTGGCTCGACGGGATAGGCCGCGCGCCAGGCCGCATAGCCACCCGCCAGCGCGACCGCGTCGAACTGTATTCGTCGCAACTGGAGCGCCACACGGGCGCTGGTACCCTCGCGGGGTCAGGTACAGTACGCAACCACGCGGCGATCGCGCGCAGCGGTTGAGGCCCATTCCTGGATCTGGTCGGGCAGGACACGCACGCTGCCTGGAATCTGGCCCTCGTCCTGCGCGTACTGCCCGCGTGTGCGCACATCCAGCACGAGCGGCGGGTCTTTGCTTGCCAGGAGCTGCGCCAACTCCTCCACGCTGATGCGCGGGGCCTCGTCTGGCTCCCCCGCGAACAACCCCGCGACCGCGCTCGACCGCTCCTCCGGCGGCGTCACGCTTGCATGCGCGACGAACTCGCCGTAGCGCGTGGCGAGCGGTGTGGCGGTGGCGCCATGCGCGAGGGCAGAGACCAGCACCACCACGCCGACGATGGTGAAGAGGGGTACGGCGTCGGGCGCGTTCGCCTCGACGACCAGCAGCGCCAGCAACAGCGAGCTGAGGCCGCGTGGGCCAAACCAGCCGATAAAGAGGCGCGCCTCCCGGCTCAACGTCGCGCCCCGCAGGATCAGCCATTGCGTCAGCGGGCGGACGAGGATGATCGTGGCGAGGGCGAGAGCCAGCGCGGGCAGCAGCGGGATCGATCCCAGCAGGCCGGCGAGCGTCGCGCCGAAGAGCAGGAAGGCGAGCAACATCGTCATCTCGGCCGTCACCTCGCCGTACTCCAGAAAACAATCGCAGAGCGAGACATCGAAGATCGCGACGGCGAGACCCGCGAAGAAGGCGGCCAGGAAACCGTCGCCGCCGACTGCCTGCGCGACGACAAAGGCCAGCAGGACGAGGCCCAGGCCATAGAGCGCCTGATATTCGCGCCGGATACTGTAGCGAGCGTCGGCGCGCCCCATCACCCAGGCGCCCACGCCACCCACCACCAGCCCGACGGCGGGACTCAACGCGAGGAGCCGCGCCCCGAAGAGCAGCCAGCTCCCGAAGCCACTGATCTCCTGTTGCGCAATGGCGATGAGCGCGAGGATGATCGGCAGCACGATGACGTCGTTCATGCCTGCTTCCACACGCAACGCGCTGCGCACGGCGCGGGGTATACGCCCGTCGCGCAGGATGTCGCGCAGCACGATGGGGTCTGTGGAGGCGAGTACCGCCCCGAGCAGGAGCGACTGCACCAGTGTGGCGCCGAACAGGAAGTGGGCGAAGATCGCGACCCCGGCGATGGTCAGCAGCGTCCCTGGGCCAAGGAGCAGGGCAGAGACCCGCCAGTCCGCGCGCAGCTCGTTCACGTCCAGCCGGACCGCATCGAGGAAGAGCACCAGCGCGAGACTGAGCGTCGCCACCGCCTCCAGACCGGGCGAGTGGATGTCGATACGCACAATGCCCGTGCGGCCCAGGAGGAGACCGAGGCCGAGGAAGATGATGGGGTAGGAAATGGGGCTACGATCGACGACGCCAGAGGCGACCGCGGCTACCGTCAACACGATCGCAAGGAGCGCGAACCAGCCATCGAGACCTTCCATCGTCTTCCCGTCCCCGGCTAGAAAGCGCAACTCGAACGCGCAGGGAGAGGCGCCATGTGGCAGCGCCAATCCAGCGCGCCGCGATCAGCCGGCCCTGTTGCATCCCAGGTGCGCGGGACGCGTGCAATGCCCTGACAAATAAGGCGCCGAACCCAGCCGTTTGTCAAGAATACTGGCGCGCCGCTGGTTCACCGCAGAGGGGAGAGGCAATCGTTGGCGTCACGCTCACACCGCGTCGCGAGCCGAGCGCTCCTGCTGCTTAGATGGGCAGGCCGCCGAGCCATACGAGCAGTACACGCGGCAATCTCCATGCCGCGGGCGCAGCGTCTCGTGGCATCGGGCGCAGGTATAGACGATCTGGCAGGTTGTGGTGGGCAACACTTCGGTCTTCTCGAATCCACACACCGGACAGTGGATCGTCGAGGTCAGTTGCATCGAGTGTCCCCTCTGGCGCTCGCGTCGCGCCGAATCGAAAAAGGTCGTCCACTACATTCTTCCACATTCCACTTCCCCTTGCCTGGCCGCTACTGGGCGACCTGTGGCTGGCTAGAGCGCAGCGTCACGGCGCTGTAGATCAGGCTGCCGAGCACCGGCGCCAGCAGGACGAGGAGAAACCAGCCCCACATGCCACGCCGCAGCGTGTCCACGATGCCCAGCAGCCAGGCGCCGAGCGCCGCGATGGCAGGAATCCAGACGGTGTAGCCCATGATTTGGTTAAAGGTATGCAGGTCCTGGCCAATGATGATCGCCCCAGCGAAATAGACGATGTAGTCGAGGATGTAGAGGCCCAGCGCCAGCAGCGCGAGGATGAGCACCCAACGTGTCATGATACGTATTCCCCGTTCCAGGGCCGCAGGATTGATCAGGGCTGCGGCGGCTTCTCCGTTCAAACACCTCGTTACGCTGGATACGAACTATGCGGCCTTACACACGAGCGGCGCGCGGCGGCGTGAGTGTCTCCAAGACGCTGTACAGCAGGCTGCCCGCGTAGGGCAGGCAGAGCGCCAGCGCGAACCACCCCCAGCGGCCGCGGCGCGCGGCGTCGATACTCCCTATCAGCCAGGCAACGACGGCGAGGCCGAGCCAGCCAATGAAGCCGTAGATCGCCACGTCCAGGACACTCGTATAGGCCAGAAAGGTATCCAGCGCGAAGAGCGCAGGCGCCGCCAGCGACAAGACCAACGTCAGGCGCAGCATGGTCAGTCCTCCCACACGCTCGGCGCTCGCGGCCAGCAGCAGGTCGCGTACGGCTCCTGGCCAGAGCGTGAACACGTTCCCGGCGCCGCCAGCGCGCCAGGCGTCGCGGCAGAGATCGCGGAACGTCCGCGCCATCTCGTCGCCATAGGCGCGGCGGTATGGAGCAGGGAAAGCCAGCAGCAGCGCGCGATAAAGGCGCGCCGACCAGATGATCGATGCGGCCGGCGTGCTGTGACGGCCCATCACGCGCCTCCCAATCCTGGGTCGAAGCCCGGCTCGGAGTCAGGAACATCCAGTAGCCGCCGCTCGCGCGCCTGCGCCACCAGCCGCGCCAGCCGCCGCGCCTCCGCCGCCGCCACACGCTGGCCAAAGTCCGTCAGGCGGTAGTAGCGCCGCCGTTCGTCGTCCAGCGCGGGATCGGGCCGCTCCTCCGCCTCCTCGATCAGTCCCTGCGCGAGCATCTGCTTGATCGAGCGGTAGAGCGTGCCGGGGCCGATGCGGAGTTGCCCCTGCGTGCTCGCCTCGATCTCGCGCATGATGGCGTAGCCGTGCCGCTCGCCGCCAGAGAGCGCCAGCAGGATCTGGAAGACCGCGGGCGTCAGGGGCAGCAAGGCGTCCACAGCGTCATCATCTGGAGACATGTCGAGTCACTCCCGCGATCTAGTATCACGATGGATATATCCAATGTGGGTATTATGACGCGCACGCCTGGGCGAAGTCAAGGAGGGGTTCTGATTCGTGGCGGTCCGCTTCGCGCCTTTCATCTCATCCCACTGAGTCGTCACACGATCTCAGCATTTCCTCGACACTCTCGCCAATGCGCCGTGACATCGCCTCGCTATGCTGATGATGCGAGCGGATGACACAGCGTTTCGACGCTGCCCCGCGAGCAGGAGTCTTCATGCACACATCTGCGTGACGACGGAATGAGCAGGGGTGCGACAGCCCCTAAAAGGAGAGAGCACGATGACATTTGGTTTCTGGCGGAAGGGCGCGCTGTCCGGGGTAGTCCTCGCGCTCGCCCTCGTGTTCGGCGCGATCCTCGCCGGTTGTGGCGCCGCGCGCGATTCGAACGCGAGCGCGTTCAGCAGCGACGTGGTTGCGCAACGAGTGGCGATCTCCGCCGACGCCGGTGGCGCCTCGAAGTGGGATAAGGCGACCTACGACGCGCAGGCGGGCGACATCACCTTCGTCGTGAGCAACTCCGCCCCCCATGCGCACCAGTTCACCCTCAAGGGCAATGGTGTGGACTATGAGAGCGACGTGTTCGAGTCGAACACCACCAACAACTTCACTGTGAAGAATCTGCCCGCCGGCGAGTATGAGGTGATCTGCAACCTGCACGGCGGCATGACCTCGAAGCTGGTTGTCCACTGAGGCCGCGCGACACACCGAGCGCACGGGGCGCTGCGGCTGGATGGCTACCAGTCCGACCGCAGCGCGTCTGTCTTGCCTATCAGGATCACGCCATGCGTCGCTACAAGCGCCACAACGCTACATGAACTCAAGGGAGCGAGGCGCTTTCTCCCGTTGGCGCTCGGTAGAACGCTCCGTATGACATGTCGAGCGAAAGCCACAGGCGCAGGCCCGCGTCGCGAAATAACCGCGCCTGGCGCCTATCGCGAGCGTCGGTATGCCAGACGACGCCTGCGATTTCCCAGACAGTGGCCAGCCACACACGCAGCGCGGCAAAGAGCCACTGGTCGACGCCAGCGGCGAGCCCTGAGTCCCGTACCCAGAAGCGCGCCGCCGCCACCGCGTCGGATTCCGACGTCTGTGAGTGATCGGCGCCACCCGCGCTGAGGAGCTCTGACGCCGATTCGATATACACACAGCCCAGGCAGGCTGGTGGCTGCGCGCTGGGAGTGAGGACGGAATACGTGAACGCGCGTCGCTCACGATGGTCCTGCTCATGTTCTCTGATCGCCTCGCGGTTGCTCTGTGGCGTAAAGACGCCACCTTCTGCGAGGTACTGCCTGGTCGCCCAGCGGTCGAGCATCGCCTCGTAGTCAAGATCGGCGACGGCGGCGCAAAGCGGACGCAGCGTGAACTGCTCGGCGAGCAATTCGACGGGAACGGGTTTGGGTAAAGGATAGTAACTCATCACGTGTCATCCATAGGAGCCAGGCGGCGGCGGCGAATTTGAGCTTTCTGAACAGTATGACATATGCGGCGCCGGCGGCGTTCACCTGGCGCTACTAGCGGAGACGCAGAAGCCTATGCCAGGAGATTGCTTCGTTTATAGTGCGCTCTACAGACAAAGCAGCGCCGGGAGAAATGAATCTCCCGGCGCTTCTTGTTGTGCTTCGAACGGTTCAGGAAGCTAGCACGCTAGCCCGCGCGGCTTCGACCAGGTTGGCCTTGCGCCATTTCGAAGCAGCGTTGCTTATACCATCATCTGGCACTCACTGGCTATGCAAAGGCGAGAATGGCCCAATTTTTCTAATGTCTCTCTCGATCCATGACGAAGTTAAGGTGTTTTTAGCATTGGGTTGTGATAAAGTGTGTATTTAGGTATAATGAAGTGAAAGGGGGTGATGATGATCACTGACGAACGGTTGACGATTCGTGAGTGGCGCGCACGGAGCTTTTTGACGCAGCAAGAGCTTGCTGAAAAGGTGGGCGTATCCTACATGTCAGTCTCCAATTGGGAGAACGGCGTCAAGGCTCCGCGCGCAAAGCACATGCGCGCACTGGCGCAGGCGCTGGGCATCAAGCCAGAGCAGATCGTGTTGACACAGGGAAAAGGCGTCCCCGCCAGAGCCGCATAACCGACCCTGACGGGGACTAACCAGCGTATCCAGGGATTGCTGGATGCGTGGCTGGCGTCATTCTACAGCAAGGAGACCCCACAATGGCTGGCCGATTACGCAACCGCAAGCCGTCAAAATGGGCCATCATTCCAGAGCCACCGCCCGGCGCTCGCTATCGCGGCTATCTGCGGTAGTCTGAGCGCGATCTCTACACCACCGCAGCGGACAAAACCACCTTTCAGCTTCAGCGCGCGCAGATCGAAGCGTACGCCAAGCCGCGCGGCTGGGTCTGCGTCGGCTGGGATGAAGAGCCAGCCATCAGCGGCGCCGCCGAAGAGATCGCGCTTCGTCCTGCCCTGGCGAAGCACCTGAGCGACGCCGCAGCGGGACAATTCGATGTGTCACTGTGCTTCATGTCTGACCGCTGGGCGCGTGATACCGCTATTGGCCTGGACAGCCTGAAGCGACTTCGGCGCGCTGGCGTCTACTGGGCGACCGCCGATGGGCGCTGGGACATCAACAAGGTCATCGAAGATGGATTCTCCATCGCCTTCGTTGTGGATAGCGAAGTCAACGCGGCCTATGCTCGCAAGGTCAGCCAGAAGGCGATCATCGCGCGTCAGCTACGGGCGCGCTCAGGCTACCATAATGGTCGTGCGCCCTGGGGCTATCAGCGCCCAACACCGCCGGCGCCACCACCAGACGCGCCATACAACTGGCGTCCGCCACACGCGCCTGCCGAGCCGCACTCGGTCACCTTCGCGCGGCTTCAGCAACTCGGCGAGTGGTGCGCAGTAGGCATGTCTGATACTGAGATCGCCGATAAGGCGACACGCATAGGATGGGTGCTGGAACACCGCCATAAAGGTCCTGTACCCTGGTCGAAGTCTTTTCTCAAGGAGCTGCTTGTCAGTCCCTTCCCGCGCGAGTTTGCGCTGGGTAGCGGACGCGGTACTATCATTGCGCCAGATGGCGAGCATATCGAAGGTCAGCATGTCGCAGCGTGGGAGTGGAATCTCTGGCATCGCATGGATGAAGCCCGCGCGCTCAACACCAAAGGCACGCGTGGCCGCGCGCCGTCGCGACCAGGGATGGCGCGCATGTTTTCCGGCCTGGCCGTCTGCGCGTCGTGTGGTCGGCTGCTTCACCATCAGACGCGGCATGGCTCGATCGCTGGATACTACAGCGCCTATCTCTGCCAGGCGGTAGTCAGGGGCTATGACTGCGCGACACGCACGTCACCGCTCAAGACAGGGAATCGTGGCACGCGCGGCTATCGTGGCGTCCGCTCTGAAACGCTAGAAGAGCAGTTCGCCGCATTGGTGCTGGACTGGGAGTTGCCTGCTCACTGGCGCGAGCAGATGGCTGCGGAAGTCAACCGTGTGCAAGAGAGCGGCAAGCTGGAAGAAGTCGCATAGTGGCGCGCGAGTTTGCAAGCGGAGCGCAAGCGCGTGTTGCTTCAGCATCGCACCGGGCGTATCAGCGACGATGAGATGCTTGACGAGACGGCGCGTATTGACGGCTCACTCGCCACGCTCCCGGCTGTCGAGAACTGGGAGAAAGAGCGCGAGACGCGCATTACCGCTGCGGATACACTCGCGCATCAGCGCGAAACGTGGAACCATGCGACAGTCGAGCAACGCGCTGAACTGTTACGGCTCATTGTCGAGCCACGTGGACTCGTCGTGGACCTGGAGCAGCAGACGATCATACGCATCAAGCCGCGCCCCGCGTTGACTCCGACCTTTCACGTCATGCTGGCCCATCATTGGCAGGAAGCCATTGGCGGATGGTTCTTGCGCCTGGAGTAGCTTTCATTAGTGAGTGTTCACAGAGTTGGACTCCATCGTAGAGTGCGGCGAGGTTGCGCAACTGCTCGAAGCTGGTCTGCTCCGTCCCGCGTGGACGCTGCCCGACGTTGTAACTGGCGCCTTAGGCCCACTGACGCGGCATGCCCTCGCGTCCGGACAGCCCGCGCACGCCTGGCGTCGCCTCGCCAGGGCCAAAGAGCGCGCCTGCCTGCGTCTCGCTGGTGGGAGCCGCCCGCTCCGCCATGTGTTCCGCCGTTGCTCGCGCTTGCCTTGCCATCGCGCCCACCTCGCTTTCGTCCAATCATCCCGATCCAGCACGCCATCGCTGAGCAGTGTAGAGCCGTCGGTTCCAACTGCGCCACAGCCACACGCGGACGATTCCAGACAGGAGGGTCATCGGGAGGCTGGATTCCCATACCGATGTCCGGCTGTGTATGCTCTTGGGGGGAGGAACGCCCAGTTCTGTGCGGTGTCGCTCTCCATGCTCCTCGCCGCTTCTGCTTTCTCTCGCGCAGCATCCATACGCGTGCGCAACTCCCCCGAGGGGGTTGGGGGGAGATGTTCGCCATCACTGTCGTCGTCTCAACGGTCGCCTGCGGCGACATCTGCGCATGCGAAGGAGAAAGTGAAGGTGAATGCGAAGGAGGAGGAGAGGGAGAAGGAGAGGGAGAGGGAGAAGGCGGACAATCCGCAACATCTGCAGCAACTGTATGCAATCTGCATGCACTTGCATGCAATCTGCAGCAACTGTATGCAATCCGCAGCACTTGCATGCAACTCGCTGCAAGGCGCATACACGTACAGGCGCCATCCATCTGGCTCGTAGCCGCGACACGTCCCTTCAGGGGCTGACGCACAAGGCGAACAAGGCGCAGTGAGCGAAAAGGAGATCCACCACATGTCAGCCATATGGTCAACCGCAGCGACCCTCGCCTACCTGCGCGCGGCGCCTAAGGCGCACCTGCATGTTCACCTCGAAGGCTCGATCCTGCCGGAGACGCTGCTGACGCTCGCCCAGCGCAACGGCGTCGCGCTGCCCGCCGACTCGGTGGATGGCCTGCGCGCATGGTTCACCTTCCGCGACTTCGACCACTTCATCGAGATCTACCTCACCATCACGCGCTGCCTGCGCACGGAGGAGGACTACGAACTGATCGCCTACGAGTTCGGCGCGGAGATGGCCCGCCAGCATGTGCGCTATGCCGAGGTGACGTTTTCGCCCAGCACACATGAGGCGCTCGGCGTCCCGTTCGACACGCAGTTCTCCGGACTGACGCAGGGACGCGCCCACGCGCGCGCGGAGTTCGGCGTCGAGATCGCCTGGATCTTCGACATCGTGCGCAACATCACGCCGGAGGCGCGGCGCGACGCGCTGGCGGAGTACACGCTGGCGCGCGCGATCGAGGGCATGGGCGAGGGCGTGATCGCGCTAGGGCTGGGCGGCGCCGAGGTTGGCTATCCGCCGGAGCCGTTCGCGCCACAGTTCGCGCGCGCGCAGGAGGCTGGCCTGCACTGCATTCCGCATGCCGGCGAGACGGGAGGGCCTGAAAGTGTCTGGGGAGCGATACGCGCGCTGGAGGCGGAGCGCATCGGACATGGCGTACGTTCAATCGAGGACCCCGCGCTGGTGGAATACCTGCGCGCGCACGATGTCGCGTTGGAACTGTGCCCGACGAGCAACCTGCGCCTCGGCGTCTATTCGAGCTATGCGGCGCACCCACTGCGGCGGCTCTACGAGGCTGGCGTCCCGATCACGATCAACGCGGATGATCCGCCGCTCTTCAACACGACGCTGAACGACGAGGTGGCGCTGCTAGCGACGGCGTTCGGCCTGAGCCTGGACCAGATTGACGCCATCCTGCTCAACGGCGTGCGCTACAGCTTCCTGCCCGCCGAGCGCAAGCGCGCGCTGCAGGCCGAGTTCACAGCGGAGTTGGCGCGGCTGCGGACGTTGGAGCTTGCCTGACTGTTATGCTTCTGGCTCCCATTGTGTTGGGTCCCACGCCGCACTGCCCGGCAGCCAGAGGTGGGTCTCGGCGCTCAAGTAGCCGACACCACGGTAGCCGCCGTCGCCTTCGAGCACATATTCGGTCTCAGCATTGCCGGGCTGACCGGCGTTGAGCAGCAATTCCGCGAGGCGCACACTCCCAGTGTCGGATCCAAAGCCACGCAGGATCTCCTGATTGATGAAGTAGAAGCAAGGCATGATTGTCGGGTCGCCACTGTCTGGCCAGGGAAAGCGGCTGGGCGCGCTGGGCGAGTAGTCGTATACACCCCGCACCATGCCGCAGATGTCGCAGCGGCGCGGATCGGAGAGAAAGTGCGAGAACTGGTGTGGCAGGCGGAAGTAGCGATAGGTGATCTCCGGCTCATCTATGGTTCACCTCTTACGATTGCGCATGTCATTTCGTACATCACATCTATCTCAGAATATGCCCATTATCCGGCGCAGGGACGCGCGAGCGGCTCGCTCACCGCGATCATCTCGGTATATTCGTTCCAGGCGTAGCCCAGCGGGAAGTCGCGGTAGCCGACGTCCCACGCCGGCACATCCACCCTCAGATCACCCGGCGTGGCAAGCCAGCGCCAGCGACCCACGCGCTGGACGTATCCGCGCCGCGCGGCGAAGGCCAGGAAGCCTCGCGCACGCTCACGCGCGCCACGCTTGGTCAAAAGCCGCCGGTCCACCTGTCGCCCCTGCTCCACGAGCGCCTCCGCTTCCTGGCAGAGCGCGCCGGTGAACTCCTCCAGTGTGAACAGCTCATTGGGGTCCGACGTTGCGCGCCGGACCAGGAACGCCGCGCCAAGTTGTGTGCAGGTGAAGCGCGCCGAGCGCAGCCAGGTCTGCCGCAGCGTCTCATCCAAAGCCCGTTGCGGAATCTGCGGAACGCGCTCGATGGGTGGCGCGAGGGTGACGAACATGCGTCGCCGGTGGGTAGTCATGAAGTCGTAGACGATCATGATCGGGACCAGCCGCGTCTCCGCTGGCGCCTCGCGCAGGATGCGATGCAGCCCCGAGGTGATCGGGCTGATCCGCCCATCTGGCGAGAGCCGGCCCTCCGGCGCGCCGTAGAGCGAGCCGCCACGCCGCACCCAGCCCGCGATCACCTCCAGTTCCGCCTTCGCCGTCTCCACCACCCGTCGCTCGGCCCGCCGCCGCGCGCCCCCGGTGAAGACATCCGGCCCGATACGTGGTTGCAGCGGACCGTGAAAGCGCCACGACAGCAGTCCCGAGAGCATGAGTCGCTCGACGGCGCTGGGATCATTCCCCGTCGCATCGGCCAGCGTCTGGATCATCCACGGCGCGAGCGTTGCGCCGACGCGCGCGTCGCCCTCGACACGCAGATACTCGCGTAGCCATGTCTCGCCGGGGCGCTGCGAGTAGTCTGTGAGCGGATAGACGCCTAACCCGCGCAGGATCGGCCCAACGCTGATGGGGCGAACCAGACGCAGCAACTCGATGAACCAGCGCGGACCGGCCACGACCCGCGCGAGGAAGCCTGGCTCGAAGGAGTCCGAGCGCATGGCGAAGCGCACCTCGCCCACGAGCGCGGCCCAGCCGCGATGGAAGATGATGCGCCCCAGCGGCGCCATGGTGTCGAGGTCGCGCTTGTGCGAGATCGCGAGGTAGGTCGGAGGTTGCGCGCGTGCATGCTCCAGCCCGTGAACTTCCAGCGCGAAGGCCAGGCGCGGGATCGTCGCGAAGGCGGCGGCCAGCGTCACACGGCCAAAGGCGCTCCAGAAGCCCTGCGCCTCGTCACGATGAGATGTCATCATGCGCGACCTGACATGATTGGGCTTTAGCCCGCCGCACGCCTCGCCGCTTGAGCGGCAGTGGTGAGGCGTGCGGCGGCTTCAGCCAGCAGTCCTCTTCGTTGCCGGTTCTGCCCGCTGGGGCCAGAATACCTCTCTGTACGGCTCGATAAGCGCCTGCTCCTCCCACCAGGCATCCGTACAGTCGGCGGGGATACCGCCGTCAGGCGTCAACGTCGTCCGTTGGGACATGCGTCGCCTGAGAACCCATGGGGCTTTAGCCCCCGTGGAGTGTCAGAGAAAGACGCGCTTGCCTCGCCCGACGCCAGCGCTTCAACAAGTGACGATCAAGTATGCCGCTATTCTAGTCCGTGACGCGCGAATTGCAAGCGCCGGCGGCCCTGCGCACACTGTAACGCGCTCTACGCTTCTCGCGATCAGATGCTCGAGGGTAGTCTTGACGCCGCCATCTTCTTTCCTCTATAGTTGAGCCGCTCTACAGGCGTATTGGAGGTGTATTGGAGGTGTATTGGGTTCCTCAACTGAGGCGCTAGAACCACGCAGGCATCCTGTAGGCGCGCACGCTTACGTGGGAGGGAATCATGCGTCGCTTCATCGTTCTCCGATATCCCCTCGCCGCCGTGTGTCTGGTCGCCGCGCTGCTCATTGGCGCAGCCGCGCTGGCCGCCCAGCCACGCCCAATGCCTGCGACACGTCCTGGCCCCGCCGCGCCAGGGGGACGCCAGATCGCCTGCCAGATCGGCCAGCCCTGCGCCTACTGGGGTGTGATGACCACCGCGAATCCTGGCGCAGTGGGGAACGAGCTTTTTGCCACCGCCGCGACTCGTCCAGTGATATCTGGGCCGCAGGCCAGAAATGGGAACATGCCGGATCGCTCGCGGGGAAACCGGTCCCGAGAGGACCAAAGCAAGGCTGCGGGTGCGCCCACTTCGCTTTGATCGAGCACTGGAACGGCGCTACCTGGAGTGTTGCCGCAGATCCTGCGAGCGCTGATCCTTCATCTGAACTCCTTGGCATGACCGCAATCGCGAGCAATGATGTCTGGGCCGTTGGCGACTATATCAACCCTGCGACCTCCCTCAACGAAAAGCTGATAGAACATTGGAACGGCTTAGCGTGGAGCATCGTCGCTGGTGCGGCGCCACTCCCTGCGGAAAAGCTCAATGCGGTGGCAGGCAGGGCCGCCAATGATGTCTGGGCGGTCGGATCATATTTCGACGCGAGTAGTAGTCAACTCGCCTCCCTGACCGAGCATTGGAATGGGACAATGTGGAGCGTGGTTCCTAGTCCCAACGCCATGCCTGGCGTGAAAATGCTCAGCAGTCCTCTTGCCTCAGTGACCGTGATTGCGTCAAATGATGTCTGGGCGGTGGGCTCTGCTGGTCTGAATGGGATAAGCACACTAATCGAGCATTGGGATGGTGTGCAGTGGAGCATCATATCCAGTCCCAATACCAGCGCGGAGCAGAACCATCTCTTCGGCGTCAGCGGCGTCGCGGCCAACGATGTGTGGGCGGTTGGCTCATACTTCGACCGCATAAACACTGTTACTGGTGGCCCGCTGGTGGAGCATTGGAACGGGTCAAGCTGGACTCTCGTTACTGCAGACGATCCGCCCTCCAACCAGGATCAGTTGCTCGGCGTCGCAGCGCGCGCCGCTGGCGAGGTCTGGGCAGTCGACGACCGGAGCGATTACAATCTTCAGCAGCCCACGCCGCTCATCGAACACTGGAATGGCAGCGCCTGGGGACAGCAGTCTGCGCCGCCGCTGAGTCCCGCTGGGAAGCAGATGATGACCGCCGTGGCGGCAAGTCCCGACGGAACCACCATCGCTGTAGGCTACTATCCCATGGCGAATGGGAACGACCAGACGCTGGCTGTGCTGCTGGGGCGGCGCCCACGATAGCGTTGTCCTGCGCGCGCCTGGGCGCCTCCCGGGATGATGGCGCCGCGCGCATACGGCCGCTCCGTCAGCGCCCACCCGACCAGCGCCAGCGCCGGCAGCAGCGCGAAGTAGCGCCCTGGACTGCGCCAGGCGAAGACGAGCGGCAGGAGCGAGAGCGCCAACCCGGCGAGTGGATGCGCGCTGTGCGAGCGCCACTGCCAGACGAGCGCCAGGCCGAGGGCGGCTAGCTCCAGCGCGCCGTAGACCCACGATGGCGGCAATGGGAATGCGCCGGAGAGCGAGAGCGCGACGACACCTACGCCCTCCGGGAAGAGCGGCAGGCTCATCGGCAGCGTCAGGCTCGTCAGCCAGGCGCGCGGCGAGAGCAGCCACGGCAAGTTGAGCGCGAGGAAGCCCGCCAGCGCGATCCCGCCACGCCGCAACGCCTCCCGCCCGCCGTACGCGCGCCAGATGAACACGAGGTAGAATGGCGCGGCGAACCAGGCGGTCTGCTTGATGGCGCAGGCGGCGCCCAGCAGCAGGCCGGAGGCGACGCGACGCTCGCGCAGGAGCCATGCGCAGGACAGCAGCGCCACCCACCAGATATCGAAGTCGCCAGTGGCGACGCGACGCACGGTGTCCGGATCACTCAGGAACAGCAGCGCCACGGCCACGCGCGACCATCCCGGCGCCAGCGCGACGACGCCGACTCCCAGCCCCAGAAAGAGCAGGAGTTGCGCCAGTCCGACGCTCGGCAGGCCGGCCCAGACCGAGGGAACATTGACCAGCATGGCGCCGGCGGGATAGGAATGGAGCGTGCGTGGGTCGATCTCGGCGGGAGGATGGTTGGGATCCGCCAGATACTCGCGGCCAACCGCGTCGATCTCCGCCGCCGTCGGCGGGCGCAGCGGGTCGCCGAAGCGTCCACGCACGAGCGGCGTATAGCCGAGGATACGAAACTGGCGCATGGCGCCGGCTAGGTCGTTAGTCTCGTAGGGGTTCTTGCCACGTAGGACGAGCTGCGCGTCATAGTGGTTGTAGTACATCGCGTCACTATGATAGGTGACCGGCCCGGTGGACGCCGCGACCATTTCCGCGCCGAGGATCGGACGTGTCCGCATGCAGGCAACGAGCGCCCAGAGCAGGATGAGACGGTCGAGTGCTACTCGGGCAGCTCACCGGACCGCCGCGCCGATTTTGCCGCCCACCGGTGGTGGCCTTCTCCGTAGCGGTATGCTCTCTACGTCTCTACATCACTGCACGTCGCGTGCGCTCGTGGAGAATCGTCGTGACAAGCAGCGTTCGCTCGGGATCGGAGAAGGACCCCTTTCGCGCGATTCGTGCGTTGCGGCAGCGCAACTTTCGCCTGTTTTGGAGCGGTCAACTCATCTCGGTGATGGGCGCCTGGATGCAGAGCATCGGGCAGGCGTGGCTCGTGCTCGACCTCACGCACAGTCCGGTCCAACTCGGGGTGGTCGGCGCGCTACAACTCCTCCCCGTGCTGCTGTTTTCGCTCTTCACCGGCGTCTTCGTGGATCGCTGGCCCAAGCGCCGCATCTTGCTGCTCACTCAATCCGCCGCGCTCGTGCAGGCGCTGGCGCTCTGGTATCTCGTCGCCAGTCACTCGATCATGCTCTGGCAGATCTACGTGCTCGCGTTTCTCCTGGGCGTCACCTTCAGCCTGGACAAGCCGGCGCGTCAAGCATTCGTCGTCGAGCTGGTGGGGCGTGAGGATTTGCCAAACGCCGTCGCCCTCAACGCGGCGCTCGACAATCTGGCGCGGATCGTGGGGCCCGGTCTCGGTGGAGTGCTTATCGCCGTCAGTGGTGTCGCTACGCTCTTCTTGCTCAATGCGGTCAGCTATCTGGCAGTCATCCTCGCCTTGGCGCTGATACAGATCTCCGAGTTGCATGTCCAGTCGAGCGTTCATCTGGTGTCGTCTCGTGGGCAGTCGGTGAGCGTTTGGCACAGTCTGCGCGAGGGGCTCGCCTACCTCTGGCGGACGCCGGCGCTTTTGCTGCCGATGACCGTCGTCGGTCTGGGATTGCTGTTCGGCTCCAACTTCAACGTCATCTTGCCTCTCTTCGCGACCGAGGTGCTCGCGGTCGGCGCGCCAGGCTTTGGGGCGCTCTCTGGGGCGCTTGGCGTTGGGGCGCTGCTAGGGGCGCTCTGGCTGGCCTGGACGTCCCGCCGCCCGACCATCCGCAGGATACTGCTCGATGGGGCAATCTTTGGAGTGTTGCTAGCAGTCTTTGCGCTCACGCGCAGCTTTCCCCTCGCGCTCGCGGTGATGGCAGGCGTGGGCTGCGCAGAGACCCTCTTTGTTGAGCGCTATGCGATGCTGGCGCAGGTCGCGCCGCCGGACCAGGTACGCGGGCGGGTCATGAGTGTGAGCGTGCTCTTCATCGATGGCACGGTTCCACTCGGGTATGTGTTGATGGGCTGGCTTTCCAGCCGCTTTAGCGCGCCAACAGCCGTCCTCGTAGGCGCGGCGCTGACCCTCGTGGTTGTCGGAGCAGGATGGCTCATGCGGGCGCCGGCTGAACAGGATCGCGGGGATACGTGGGGGCGGTCATACGCGAGCGAAAGCGTCTGACGCAAGGTTCGCGATCTGCTCCGTTGGCTGGAGTTGCGCGCTGATAAAGTCGCAAGACTTGTATGAGATGACCTGTAGAGAACGTCACAGGGGACCCCCTCATTCCCTAACGGGCGTAGGGGCGGCGAGCGACAACGCCCAGGCGAATTTGGTATGACTGGGCAAGCGCAGCGCGCGCGGCGTACAATGCGCCTTGGAATATAGAGCGCTATCGGTGAAAACGCGCCACAAGCAAGGAGATCGTGTGATGTTCGAGCGCATCCTGGCGCCGCTGGATGGGTCGCCTGAAGCGGCGCGTGTGGTTCCCGTCGTCGCCCGCCTGTCTAGCCTCATGGGCGGCTCGGTCATCCTCCTGCAAGTGCTCGACACGGCCACCGAGGTGACGAAGTACACAGCGGCCTCGCTCTCTCCCTACACCATCACCTCCGACACCGAGGGCGCGCAGGGCTATCTCGACGGCGTGGCCACCGTCATCGCGGGCGAGGGCGTCCCGGTCGAAAGTGAGACGCGCTCCGGAGGCGTCGGCCAGACTATCGTGGAGGTCGCGCGCGAGAAGAACGCCGACGCCATCATCCTCAACAGCCACGGGCGCACCGGCTTCCTGGAGCGCCTGCTGGGCGGCGTCGCCGAACACGTCTCGCGTGAAGCGCCGATTCCCGTGCTGTTGCTGCGCGCGGGCGAGGACCAATCGCTAGGCGCGACGGATGGCTCTGGACGCTCAGTGCGCGCCCTGCTGCCGCTGGATGGCTCCCTGGCCGCCGAAAGCGCGCTCGTTCCCACCTTGTATCTCGTCGCAGCGCTCTCCACGCCGGAGCCGGGCGCGCTGCATCTGATGCGATTGGTCGCGGAGGGGCAGGACGCCAGCGCCGCCGAGAACTACCTCAGCGCGCTAACCGAGCGGGTACAGGACGCCACGCCGGAGGGGCTGAAGCTGGAGGTGACCTGGTCATTGCCCAGCGCGAGGTCGATTGAGGACGCGCTGATCCTGCTTGCCGACGACTACGATCTGGTGGCGCTGACGAAGCCAGCGGCGACTGGCCGAGGGGCGCTGGGTGAGACCGTCGAGAAGGCGTTGCAGCACATCAAGCTGCCCCTGCTGATCGTCCCGCCAGATACCGCGCCCAATCCCGCGCTGTTGGAGCCGTAGCTCGTCATGGTCGCCCAGCTCAGCGCTCAGTAGCCCGCCACCGGGTAGGCCATCCATCGTGATTCCGCCTCGGCTCCTGGTGTTGGCAGGTCACTCTGGCGTGATGTGTCTCTGGTTTTCCGTGCGGCGGCGAGGTCATCTCGCCGAGCTACTCATACCGACTCGCCCTGGGCATCGCGATCCAGAGAACGACGTACGGCAGAAAGCCAGGCAGCCCACCAGGCAGCAAGAGAAACAGGAAGAGCAGGCGAAACCACCAGGCGCTGACGCCGAAGTAGGCGCCCAGGCCACCACAGACGCCGCCGATAATACCGTCTTGTCGTCGCAGGACTCGCTGGCGCATGTGGCGCTCCTTCGTTACTGTTTCCGCTCGGCATCCTCTTGCGTGGTCGACCACGCTCCTACTGTCTACGTGGCAGGGTGGGAGAAAGTGACGACACATCAGGAACAATCGCACCGCGCAACGTCCAGAGGTCAGACAACGAACTCGTCAACTGCATGCGATTAGCTCGCTCAGGTTCGCACCGGTTTCTAGAGGGTGTACAAGAAGGGTCATCTCTGGTCTCGAGTCAAGCGAGCAAGGAGGAGACGGATGCCGGTGAGATAGACCAGCGCTTCACTTGTAGCGGGCAGGCGCTCGTAGTCTTTGCTCATGCGGCGGTAGCGACTGGTCCATGCCAGTGTCCGCTCGACGACCCAGCCTCACTACCCATTGGACGCTTTTCGTCAGGCATACGGTTTCTCCTCTTTGAGCTGTGCTGACGGCTGATGCGGGTCAGTCCAGCGGCGGCGCGTTTCGCTAGCGAGGTCGCGCTGGCGATACTGTCGGAGCCGCTCTATTGCGGAGGCGTCGGCCTGAACAATCCACCGATGCATTCCCTGCGCTTCCTGGCGAGCCCGCACAAGCCCCCGCTGGATCCAGGTGTGGAGCAGGGAGCGCGTCATGCCGAGCGTGTGGGCGAAGTCAGCCGCCCACCACTCATCTGGGCTCAACGCCTCGCTCGACCGGCCGCGGTGATGGTGTCCGCTCAGTCCCAGCTGCCGCCGCAGCGTCAAGACGTTCGCCACAGTCCACACACGTCCGGGACGCCAGGGGGCATAGCCGTCGGCCTCCAGTTGGCGCGCAATCGACGAGACGGACCAGCGCGCCTCGGTGAGCGTCCGGACCCGCTCGCAGACGGCTACATAGTCGCTGCGGTCGGCAAAGCGCGCAATGGGCCGCGTGAGGACGCCTTCGGTCTGCCCGCCGCCAATCCAGTGGATCCGCACCTGCGCCTGTTCGCTGGTTCCCTGGACCCCCACCACGATCCGCTCGACGACCTGGCGCACGAGCTCCTTGCGGTCCGCGGCCGTCGTCGTAGACGCCTGCCACAGGGCGGGAATATCCGCTGCCAGGCGGCGAATGGCCTCGCGCTCCGCGTCGCTGAGGCCCCGTGGCTGCTGCTGCAGGACGCGGTGGGACTCCTCTTCGAGCTGCTGCTGGACCTCCAGTTTCCCCTCCCGGGCCCGTTCAAGCGTCCGGGCGACAAGGCGATGCTCTGGTTCGACGGCATGGTACTGCCGCGCGGCACGGTCCGCTTCATACGCCGCCCGTTCGAGGCGCTGCTGCCAATGGTGGAGCAAGACGGCCCGCTCCTGTTCGACCTGCTCGGCCGCGGCCAACGACAACGCGAGGGCAGCGGGCTCGAGCGCGGCGAGCACTTGCTCGCTGACGAACGAATCCAGACATGGCCCCGGTACATGCTGACAGAGCGGACCGCCGTAGTTGCCGCGCTGCCGGGTGCACTCGTAGGTATGCGGTGCGGGACGGCGGTGGGACTGCGCGTAATGGACGACCAGACGCGCTCCACAGTGCGCGCAGACCACCAAACCCGCCAGCAGGGCTGGCCCGTCGCGGACAGCGCCCATGGCATCTGCCCGCGCCCGGTTGGCCTCCAGGCGGACCTGGTTCCGCTCGTACTCCTCCCAGGAGATGTAGGCGGGGCAGTGGTCCGGCAGAAAGGCGTGCCAGTCCGTGTGGCGCATCACGACCCGGCCGCTGCGTGGGTGGTCCGTCTGTTTGCGCCGTGGGTCGTCCTGCCGCCGGCCGTAGACATACGCGCCCGCATACAGCGGGTGTTTCAGGATGTTCTGCAAGGTCATCCGGTTGGGCCGGCGCCAGACGAGTTGGCCCCTCCCAGCACTGGGGCCCTCACGGACGCGCACGCCAAGGCGGATGTCGTGGCGCGTCAGATAGCGCAGGACGCCCCCGAGGGTGCCAAGCGCCTCAAACTGCTGGAAGATGAGCCGGACGACCTGTTGCACCTGCTCGTCCGGGTCCAACTGGATCTGCCCATCTGGCCCCCAGACGTAGCCGGTCGGCAGAGCAAAGGCGAGCTCCCCGCGGCGCGCCTTGCTCAAACAGCCCTGATACAGCCGCTGCTTGAGCAGGTGCAATTCCGCCTCCGACATAGTCCCTTTGAGGCCCAGCAGCAGCCGGTCATTGTACTGCGTCGGGTCGTAGAGGCCGTCGAGGTCGGCGATGAGGGTGCCAAAGAGGGCGCAGACCTCCAGCAGGCGGTGCCAGTCGGCATTGGAGCGGGCCAAGCGCGACATCTCCACGCCCAGGATGAGGCCAACGTGCCCAAGACCGACCTCCGAGACCAGCCGCTGGAAGCCAGCTCGGCTCGTGGCACTGGTGCCGGACTTGCCCAGATCGTCGTCAATGACCAGCACGCGCTCGGTCGGCCAGCCCAACGCTGTGGCTCGCGCCACCAAGCCGTATTGCAGCCGGGTCGATTCCTGGTGGGCCAGCACCTGCTGGGCGGTGGACTGGCGGACATAGACGACGGCGAGGCGCTCACGATGCCAGGCGCGCAGCTTCTCGGGTTGCAGCGCGCTCGTGTCCAGATGCCAGGTATCACGGGCGACCTTACTGCGCGTAGGTGTCGGCGTCATGAGGCCCCTCCTCTCCGCAGTCCTGCTGGCTGCCCGCTGCCTGCATCAGTTGACGCTCGACAAGGCGGCCGAGCAGGTAGAGCAGCCGGTGGCGATTGGCCTCGGGCAACAGCGCCCAGCGCGTCAGCGGAGCCGCCTTCGTGGACGGGGGGGACCACTGGAACCGCTGTTGGATGGCTCATCGGGGACGCTGGTAGGGCTAGGGGATGAGCGAGCTGCGTTGGCAGCGGTGACGACGGACATGGCGCACCACCTTCCTGGGAGCCCAGGTCCCGAGCTGCTTGCAGTCTCGTTCCAACACGAAGGAGGTTAAGCAGCCCTGTGAGCCCAATAATGGGCGGTGCACTCTTGGACGTCAAGCGCGGCTTGTCGGTAGTGTGGCTGGGTGCCTTCGACCACCCATCTTCTTGGCAAGGGTTCGAACGTCTTGGGCAAGGCGACCCGCTGGAACTGGCCGTCGGCGGTGACCACAAACCCGCGGCGAGGTGACCGCTCGACGACC
>Ga0070706_100000578_pt1 | contig 42573 bp, 34 predicted proteins | sample KBSK5501metaG_FD_65476 | JGI IMG/M metagenome (GOLD analysis project Ga0070706, IMG submission 65476) | Corn, switchgrass and miscanthus rhizosphere microbial communities from Kellogg Biological Station, Michigan, USA - KBS K5-50-1 metaG | ecosystem: Host-associated > Plants > Roots >... | reverse complement strand
TCGATGTACTTGGTCAGCGGAGAAATCACGACGCCTTCGTCGATCAGCGCCTCCGCGATCAGGTACCGAGCCTCACGGCCGAAGACTTTCTTGATCTCGTCGCGGCGCGTGGCATCCCGCATCAGGGCACTCCCGATATAGAGGGCGCTGTGCGACCAGGAGGACATCGTCAGGTACTTCACCACCTGGGAGACGCGCTGGTCGCCGTCGACCAAGACGACGTCTCCCGGCCGGATCCGGCTCTTCAGCCTCTCCTCGTTATTGAAGACGAAACGGCGGTACTCCCGCCGCGGCCGGGAGATCTGCCGGACGAACCAATCCCCCAGGATCCGATTCGGGGAGCGCATGGCTCCATTCTCCCGCCGCCACATCTCCGCCGCAATCCGTCTGCATCTTTCCGCGGCGATGCCGCAGGGCGACCTCGCGGAAGCGCTCTGCTGATGTGGGAGCTGGAGAGAACCAGCCTCCGACGCGCCGTTGTGACGCGCCGAATGATCCGGAGGCCCCGATGGAAAGCGCCAGTACCCCTTCCCCGGCTCCGCCCTCGCCCCCCGAGCCCGAAAAGGATCTCGGTCGGCGCCTCAGGCGGCTGCTTTCGGCAATCCCCCTTGCCGACTTCCCCCCTCCCAGGATCTCGGGACCACGGCTTCTTCTCGTCCTGGCGGTACTTCTTCTCCTGCTGACGGGGTATCGCTTCCTGAGCGGCAGCTTTCGGGAGGTCGAGCCGGGGTACGCGGGCGTGGCCGTCAATCGCTTCACGGGAAACCTGGAGATGCTGCCGCCCGGAACGCATTGGCGGCCGCGGTCGCTCTATGACCTCCACGCCGTGCGCGTCTCCGATCAGATCCTCTCGGGAGCGGCAAGCACCTTCAGCGTCTCGACGCGGGAAGGCGTGATCGCGCAGCTCACGGTCCAGGCGCGCTGGGCGATCGACCGCGGCCGGCTGCTCTCCAAGTGGGCGGCGTTGCCGGCCGATCCGGCGCGCGAGCTCGTCGCGCCCGTCCTGGCCTCCGCCTTCCGAGGCGCGGCCCCGGCGTACGAGGTCCGGCGTCTGGTGTCGGACAAACGCGAAGAGCTCGCGGCCGCGGCCGGTCAAACGGCGCGGCTCCGCCTCGCCGAGAGCGGGATCGTCTTAAAGGAGGTCCTGATCGGCGACTTGACGCTTCCCCCCGAGTACGAGCGCGGGCGCATCGCGCTCGTCGACGAAGTCCAGAGCACCGAGCGCATCGACGTGACGTTGAAGCTCAAGACGAAGGAGGTCGAAAAGTCGAAGCTGGAGGCCGAAGCCGTGAAGGTCCGCTCCGAGAAGCAAGCCGAAGCCGCCGCATCGCAGCGCTTGATTGCCGCGCGCGGGGAATCGGAGGCGATGAAGTTCGTGCTCGCGCAGAAGGAGAAGGAGATCACTCAGAAGAAGCTCGAGGCCCAAGCCGATAGGGAAACACGAGTCCAGCGGGCGCATGCCGACTCGGAGATCGCGCGGATCCAGGCGGACGCCGAAGCCCAGCGCCGAAAGACCATCGCCGACGCGGAGGCCTACGCGATCCGAACGACGTCGCTGGCTCAGTTCGAGAACTTGAAGCGGGAGGCCGAGCTCGTCCAGTCCAATCCCCTCCTGATTCCCAAGACGTTCGCCGACCGGCTGTCCGACAGAGTCCAGGTCATCCTGACGCCGTCGATCGGCGGCGAAGCCTTCACCGGAGAGATCTTCAAACGAGTCGTCAACGGAGACGCTCCCGTCTCCGCTCCCGCCACCGTCACCGGCGAGCCGCACCTCACCGCGGCCCGCAACCACGCATTGAGGAGGTTGCCATGAAACGCCCCAAACTCCTGTTCGCCGATTTGTTGTTCTGGCTGATTCTGCTCCTGACCGCCGGCCTCTGCCAGGCGGCCTCGCCGGCAGAGCCCCTGGAGGAGGAAAAGCCAGGGGCCGACGTCTTCGTGACTTCTCGAGCGGCTCTGCTGCGAGAGACCGCGGCTCCGGCGGGCAAGGTCGTCGCGAGGCTCCCGTACGCGACACGCCTGACGCTGCTCGAGGGGGCAGACGCCACTCTTCATGTCGAGGTTCCGCCCGATTCCCCGGCGGTCGCGACCGGGGGAATGAGAACCGGCTATCTCGCCTCCGAGACCACAGCCGTGTTCGATCCCGGCCCCGCGGGAACCGCGGACATGGTGACGGTCGGTCGCACCCTCGCGCGCAATCCCTCCCTGCGAATGCTCGGCGCGGCGTTGCTCGCGCGAGGCGTCGAGCGCCTTCGCCAGGCGGCAAGCCCCGACGCTCGAGCCGAGCTCGCGCTCGCCGAGGCCGCCACGGCTCTGGCGGCCGAAGGTGGTCCTTTTCCCGCGGGGGTGGCCGTCGTCGAGCGCGGGAAGGGCGCGGACGGCAAGCCCTGCTTCCTCTATACGGGCGATGCGTATCAGCGCGCGCTCGATTTGACCGCCAAGCAGGACCCGAAGGTGGTGGCTTCCCTGCGCGAACGCGCGCTCGCGGGTCTTCTCAGGTCTCGCTTCCCTGTGCCCTCCGATACCTTGACGACGCTCTGGCAGGAGACCGCGGGCTGGCTCGAGCTGACCGAGACGGCTCAAACGCCGCCGGTCCTGCGAGCGTCCGCGGAGCGTCTCGGCGCCGCCGCGCTGCCGCTCGGGCGCTATCTGGTCGCGGCGGGCAAGCTCGATGATCTTTCGAAGGTCGCGCAACGCGCCCAGGCGGCCTCCGGCCGCGTCGCGGCCCTGCTTCCGGATTCGCGAGACGGCGCGAAGCTCGCGGCGCGGGTCGAGATTCTCAAGGCCATGCGCGGAGACGGCACGCGCTCTTTTCCTCAGGAGAACCGCCTGACCGTCGGTGGAAAACAGATCGCCGTCCGGATCGATGGAGAGATCGGAAAGTTGAAGTTGCTCGTCCAGACCTCCGACAAGCAGCGCACGACCCCATTTTTGATGCGTGCGGCTGTTCCCATTCTTCCGGTGCCCGGATCCCTCCGCGTTTCGCCCGACGGCCGCTCCGCCGCCTGGGTGGAGCTCTCGGGCCCCTCCGCTCTGCTTCCCGTGATGACATCGCTCGAAAAAGAGGAGCCGGCGCGCGAGATCGCGTTTCTCTCAACCGGACGCCCGCTGCGCGATCGGGCCCTCGCGCATGTCGTCTCGTCAGTGACCGGCTTCTCGAGCGACAGCCGCAGGCTGGGCCTCTCGATTCTCGCCTGGGATGAGACACCCGGCCCGGGTCCGCGGCTGTCGGTCGTCTCCGCGGAGACGGGAGAGCTTCTTTTCGAGACCTCCAAAGACAGCAAACAGTTCCGCCGGATGTTGCAATAGAGAAAACTCAGCGCGCCTCTCTCATAGGGCGGACAATCGTTCGGTTGTAGACCGGATCCGCGTCGCGCAGCAGAAGCTCGGCGTTGGCGAGCGCGGCCGGATCCGGGCAGCCGTCTAAGTGCAGGAGGGCGGAGCCGACAGAGATGTTGCCAAGCCCCGCTTTCTCGAGCCAACGCGCATAGCGCGGGTCGGCGCCGGGCTCCTCGCGACGGCGCGCGAGGGGATCCCAGCTCTCGACCATGCCGGAGGGCTGACACACGCTGCGGCCGGCGACGATCAGGGTGAAAGAGAGAGGCATCGCGCCGGCAGGCAGACCGCGCATGATCACGAGCGCGTAGATTCGGCCATCCGGCGAGAGCGCGGCGTTGCTCAGGCCCGGCTTGTGAAAAGCCGAACGTGTGGATTCGATCTCGCGTTCCTCCTCGCGCTTGACGGTCTGGACGATCGCGCGCCAGGTCGAGAAGTCCGGAGGCGGAATCGGCAGGGGAAGCTCGGCCGGGCTTCTCTCGTAGAGATAGTTGATCGGAAGCGCCAGGCCCAGACCCCGCGCATTTCGGACCATCATCGAGACGATGCCGACCGCCCGACCCTGCTCGTCGAGCAAGGGCCCGCCGCTGTTGCCGGGATTGACGTTGCCGTCGAACTGGACGTAGGCCAGGCCGAAGACCTCCCGCGCGCCGTGGCTGACGATCGTCCGCGTCACCGTGAAACTCTTGCCGACGGGATTGCCGATCATGAGGACCGTGTCGCCCGGCGCCACGCGGGTGGCGTCCCCGAGCGCAAGAGGCCTCGCCGCGGCACCGGGCACACGCAGCAGAGCGAGATCCAGCCAGTCGTCGCGCCAGATCGTCTGGCCCCTCAGTCTCCGACCGTCGCGAAGGACCACTTCCGGCGTAGCACCGTCGCGACAGAGCACGTGCTCGTTGGTCACGAGAAGATCCGGCGCCGCGAAGAAGCCGGACCCGGCCGAGGCCGCACACACGACGCTCGCCGTCGAGTCCAGGGCTTTGGCCACCCGATCGCGCACCGAGGGAGTGGGCGCCGCCGTCTTTTCCCCGGCCTCGTGAGAAGAAATCGCGGGAGCCGCCGATCCCGCTCCCGGGGCAGCGGTGGAATCTCGGTGAGAGGAGCGAAAAAACCAGAGGAGCAGACCCAGAGCCAGCGCCCCCGGCACGATCAGGATCATTCGATGGAGCTGGCGCTCCGGACGAATCAGGTTCTCGTACTGAGGCGCGCGGATCTCCGGGTCGATCTCTTCCCTCCAGACCGTCCGCCCTCGCGAGCCATGGCTCTGCAGAATAGCGAGGGCTACCGCAGCCGCTCGACGGGTGACCCCCGAAGCGAGGGGTTTTTCGCCGGAGGACAAAAGACCCTGCAGGCGCGTCAAAGGAGAGAAGGGCCCTCCCAGGCGCCCGAGATCCCGGGCGGCCAGATAACGGATCCGGGGATCGAGGATGGGCGCCGCCAGAAGATCGACTGTCAGGCCGCGGCGGCAATGGGGACAGACGCGGGCATCCAAGGCTGCCGGCTCCCGGCACCAGGGGCACGGTTCGCGGGCGATGTCTTCCATTGTTTGGAGAAGGACCATTGATTCTCTCACGCGATGCGGGGCTGCCGGTTTTGCCCGCCGCGAGGAGGGCAACCGCTGATAGAATCCGGCTGATTTCAAATTGATGATGCCGGACTCATATCAGAACGTCTCGCGGCGCCGAACGCCCCTCCGCCGAGTGGGCTTGCAGGCGTGACCCGCCGCGAATCCAAACCCCGTCTGGGCGAATACGTGCTCGTCGCACGGCTGTCGGACGACGCCCTGGGAACGGTCTATCGCGCCATCCACGTGCGCGAGGGACGGTTTGCCCGTCTGCGCCTGCTCGAATCTCCGGAGCTGCCTCGGGCCGCCATCTGCCGCGCGATCTCCCGGACGGAGCCCGTGGCTCGCAAGCGCTCGGTCCATCCCCCCGGTCGGCGGGAGACGCTCGCGATGGCCGACGGAAAACCCTATCTGGCGTGGCATGAGACGAACGGCTGGACGCTCGATGCCGTGCTCGAATCCGCCTATCTCCGCGGGTCGCCGATCCCGATCGACGGCGCGTTGCGGATTGCCGCCGGGGCGGCCGCGGCAATCGAACATGTGCGCTCCAGCGCGGCAGAGGGAGAGCCGGGCCATCACGGTCTCCTCTGGCCCGGATTCGTGACGATCTCGCGCAATGCCGAGGTCTGGGTTCGAGGCTTCGGCCTGGCCACCACGGTCCTGCCTTCTCTCGCACAACCGCGATTGACGAGCCTGGTCGGTCCCTACGTGGCGCCGGAAGTCCGGACCAACGGCGCCGTCGGAGAGCAGTCGGACATCTATTCACTCGGCGTCCTCCTTGCCGAACTCCTCTGCGCGCAACCGGCGACGGTGGAAAGCCCTCCCGTGTATCAGCCCGACGATGTGTTTTCCGAAGACGTCGCTCGGCTGCTCAAGACTCTCCTCGCGGAACCGGCGGCGCGGCCTCGTTCTGTCCGCGCGGTCCGGCTGCGCCTGCAGAAACTGCTCGAGGACTGTCCCTACGAACGCTCGAACGCGGACCTCGCGCTCGACCTCGACGAGCTCTTGAAGCCGGAAAATGGCGGCCGGCCGATTCGGGAGACGGTCGCGGCGCGCTTGATGCGTTTTCCGGATCGTCCCGGGTCCCGAAGCTTCGAGCCCGGCGCGACGCGCAGCACCTGGGCGTTGCGGATCGCCGGAAGCGTCGCCGCGGTTCTCCTTCTCGCCGCCGTCGACCTCGCCGTCCGAAAACGGGAACCGGCGCGCTCGGTCCACCCCGTTCTCCAGAAAATCGTCGTCTCGGAACCTTCCGAGACCGTACCGTCCGCGCCGGCGCTCCCTGCGGCTCCCGAAGCGATTGCGTCTGATTCGATCCCCGCGGTCCTCGACGGGCCGGCCCGGCAGCCCGCGGCGACTCTGCGGCGCTCCGCTTGGAGGGCTCTGAGGCAGGAGGGTCGCCTCGCGCAGGTCTGGCGGCTGCGGGCCGCGCTCTCCCGCATTGCGGCGGAGCGACTGGATGCGGCGGACCTTGCCAGTGAGCCCTTTCGAGAGGGGAGACTCTGGGAGAACGAGGGGGAGCGGCTGCTCATCCTGCGACGGCCGGCCGCGGCGGGAGAGGCTTTCGAGCGAGCCGCGGGACTCTACAGCCAGGCGGAAGATCTCTCCCACCAGGAACGCGCCCGGATCATTCGCGTCTCCCTTCTCGGAAAAGCAGGCTCCCCGCCCGGATCCTTCTGAGCGCGGCGAGCGCCTGCAAACACAGGGGTTTCCGGTCCCCGTGGAACCCCTCTTAAGGGCGTCCGCGGGCGGTTCGAGCTTGCCAACCATGGGCGCAGGGCGGAGAATGTAAGGGAAAGTAGGTATATGGGCCGGAAATTAGGCGAACTTTTGGTCGCGGAAGGACGAATCTCCGAAGCCGTCCTCGCGCGCGCACTCGAGCTCCAAGGAACTCAGTCGCGGGGACTTCGCCTCGGCGCCATCCTCTTACGGTGGGGGCTGGTTTCGGAAAAAGCACTGCTGGATTCGCTGGCGAGAGTGCACAAGTGCCCCGCCGTCAACTGGGACACGCTTTCCAAAGCGACTCAGGACGCCCTCAACTTGCTGTCAGCGGCGCAGTCCAAGCGGCTGGCAGCCGTCCCCTATGCCCTCGACAAGAAGACCGTTCAAGTTGCGTTCGCGAATCCGTCGGACCTGGCCGCCGTCGACGAAGTGGGGTCGATCACCCGATGTCGCGTGATCGTCCATGTCACGTCCGAGGTGCGCCTCCTCCAGGCGCAGCAACGCTTCTATCAGCGGCCTCTTCCGAGAGACGTCTGGACGATTCTCCAGAAGATCGAGCATCCCGCGCCGGCTCGCAAGGCTCCGGCCCGAGCGGCGGCCGCTCCGAAGCCGACGCCGCGCCCGATCACGCTTCCCGCGGCGCTGCAGGGCGCGGCCCCTTTAGCTGGCGCACTCCCGGAGAAGGCACCTCCTCCGCCCGAGCTCGTTCCCCCCAGCTTGTGGGTCGAAGCGACGGAGGAGTCCGCGCGCGCGGCCGAAACCTGCCAGTACCCGGCCGGCGAGTCCGGAGAAGATACCGTTCGAGTCGATTCGTCCGTCGAGGATCTCTTCGAGCCTGCTCCGGCGATTCCGCTGTTGGAATCCCTTCCCGTCGCTGTCGAGTCCGGCGACGAGCAGAACGTGCCGGTCCTGCACGTCGCGAGCGCCGAAATCGCCGCGAGCTTCGAACACCTGGCCCTGGAGGAATTGCTCGGCGAACGGCTCGATCCGTTTGCCGATGAGACTCCACTGACGGAATTCATCGAACAAGCGCTCGCCTTCTATGAAGCCCAGCCGGCTTTTCATTCGGCGTTGAACGCACTGGACGTCGGCCCGGTGGAAGACCTGGAGATCGAGATGGAAGAAGAAGAACCGCCGGCGCCTCCCGCGCCCGAGGCTCCTTCCATGGCGTCGGGCCTCGACTCGAAGCCAGAGGTTCCCTCCATAGCGTCGGGCTTGGACTCGAAGCCAGAGGCTTCTTCCATGGCGTCGGGCTTCGACTCGACCCATCCCTCCCTGCGCCGCGGCCAGCGCTCCGAGGCGCGACCCAACTAATCCGTCGCTTCCGCTTACTCGGGATCTGCGCCTGCGGGCGCACCGGCTCGCGGCTCGCCCAAAGGGGCTCGACCGCGAGCCTGATCCCTCGCGCGCTCACGCTCCCGCGGCGCGCGCCTCCTCCCCTCTGGGAGACTTCGCGCGCCGCGAGCTGATGTCCCTGGTTCACGGACTAGTTGGGTTGTCGGCTTTACCTCTCGGTAACGGGTCGCGCGGCGACTGGCGGGCTGAAAGTTCGAAATATGATCGGCGCTCGCCCATTGTCGGGCGGGAGGATCCAAAGATGCGACTGACTTCTCTCCTTCTTCGCCCCGTCGTCTGGCTGGCCGCTTTGGCCGGGCTCGTTTTGGCCACCACCGCCGCCGCCCAGCATGACCACGGCTCCGCGCCGGTATCGGCCGCGCCGCCGGCCGCCGCGACCGTGCACGGGATCGATCCCGCGGACATGGACACGAACGGCAAGCCGTGCGAGGACTTCTACCAGTACGCCGATGGCGGATGGCTCAAGAAAAACCCGATTCCCCCCGAGTATCCGAGCTGGGGAACCTTCAACGAATTGGCCGAACGCAACCGCGAGGCGCAACGCAAGATCTTAGAAAGGCTCGCCAAGGAGAAGGGGTCGCCCGGGTCGGAAGCTCAAAAGCTCGGCGACTTCTACACCAGCTGCATGGAGGAAGCCGCCATCGAAGCAGCGGGTGCCAAACCTCTCGATCCCGAGCTCGCGCGCATCGACAAGCTCCAGACTCTCGGGGACCTGGAGGCCGAGGTGGCCCGTCTCCAGTCCCGAGGCATCAACGTACTCTTCGGATTCGGTTCGCAGCAGGATCGCAAGAACTCCAACGAGGTCATCGCGGGAGCGTTTCAGGGAGGCCTCGGAATGCCCGACCGCGATTACTACACCAAGACCGACGAGAAATCCAAGACCTTGCGCGACCAGTACACCGAGCACGTGCGTAAGATGTTCGAGCTCCTTGGGGACCCGCCGGAAAAGGCGGCCGCGCAAGCACAGACGGTTCTCAGGACCGAGACGAAGCTCGCCGAGGCCTCGATGACACGAGTCGAGCGGCGCGATCCGGACGCCACCTATCACCGTATGACGCCCGAGGAGTTGAAGTCGCTGGCGCCGAACTTTTCCTGGGCGGCTTACTTCAAGGACATCGAAGCTCCGCCCGTTGCCGCAATCAACATCGGCCAGCCGAAGTTTTTCGAGGTCTTGAGCGCGGAGCTCAAGTCAGAGCCGCTCGCGGACTGGAAGACTTACCTTCGCTGGCACGTCGTTCACTCTTCCGCGCCGTCTCTGTCGTCGAAGTTCGTCGAGGAGAATTTCAATTTCTTCTCGAAGACGCTGCAGGGCACCAAGGAAATTCAGCCGCGCTGGAAGCGCTGCGTTGCCTCCACCGACCAGCAGCTCGGTTTCGCGCTCGGAAAGCTCTACGTCGCCGAATACTTTCCGCCCGAGGCAAAGGAGAACGCCGACCGAATGGTGAAGAACCTGATCGCGGCATTGCGCGACGATCTTCAATCCCTTTCCTGGATGGGACCGGAGACCAGGAAGGCCGCGCTCACAAAGTTGAACGCCTTCACTCCCAAGATCGGATATCCCGATAAGTGGCGCGACTACTCCTCCCTGGCCGTTTTTCGCGGCTCTTACCTCGACAATGTCAACAACGGACGCCTCTTCGAGAATCGCCGGGATCTGGCCAAGATCGGCAAGCCGGTCGACCGAACCGAATGGGGCATGACGCCGCCGACCGTCAATGCCTACTACAACCCTCCTCGAAACGAGATCGTGTTCCCCGCGGGAATCCTTCAACCGCCTTTCTTTGACGCGAAGGCGGACGATGCGGTCAACTACGGGGGAATCGGCGCCGTCATCGGGCACGAGATGACGCATGGTTTCGACGATCAGGGGAGGAAGTTCGACGCGCAGGGCAATCTGAAAAACTGGTGGACGCCCGAGGACCTCAAGAACTTCGAGGAGCGCGCCAAATGCGTCGAGAAACAGTTCGACTCGTACGTCGTGCAGGGCGACCTCCACGAGAACGGCAAGCTCGTTCTCGGAGAATCGATCGCGGACCTGGGGGGCTTGATGATCGCTTACAAGGCTTACCAGAAGAGCCTCGAGGGCAAGACGCGTCCCGCGCCAGTCAACGGCCTCACTGGAGAGCAGAGGTTGTTTCTCTCCTGGGCGCGCGTATGGGCCTCCAACGACAGACCCGAGTTCGAGCGAATGATGGTGACCGTCAATCCCCATCCGCTCGACCGATTCCGCGCGATCGGCGCGCCTTCCAACATCTTCGATTTCGCCGCGGCTTTTGGCTGCAAGCCTGGGGACGCCATGGTTCGGGCGGAGCGGTGTCAGATCTGGTGAGAAGTGTCAGGAGGCGCGCCGAAATCTGTCGAATCACGTCAATTTCTCGGCGGTTTGCAAAGCTTAGGATGAGCGCCGGAGGGACGTGACCGCGCGAGGTCTTTCGCGATAAGCCCCGTCGTTCCCATATTTATGCCGCTGGTATCGGACCGCTCGAGCCGCCTGGCATGGCGCCGAGCCTTCCGGGGAACGACGATTGCACTTCCTCCGACAAGCCCTAAAAAAGGAGGGATGACTCATGCAGATCAAGGACGGTTTGTATCCAACCACAACGAATTGGGAGGTCATTGACGATCCGAAAGGTCATCGGCTGGTCAATGGCTTCCGCAGCGGCCTTGGCTTCACGCCTTCGTCCGTTGACGAGGACGAGACGGTCAGCGCCACGCTCGACTACGATTCCGAGCCCGAGCAACTCGGTGAAGAAGATCGAGTCGGCGAAGACACCCGCCCACGCAAGTAGCTCCCGGTCCGGCAGTTAGCTGGCCTCCGCGGGGCGGCCGGGCCGGTCTCTCATGCCTCGGGCCTCGTGAAAAGGGGGGCCGCGCCCTGCCGGACCGGGGGATACCGGCGTCCCCGCCGGACTGCTAGAATTGCTGACACCCGAACCATTCATGAGCGAATGCCCTCACCCAAGGGCGAGGACGTGCGCTTGTGAATTGCCCGGGGATGAGGGCGAAATGAGCGATGAACCCGGCCTTTTGAGCTCGGACAGTCGGGACACCTCCTCCTCGTCTTCCTCTCCCCCAATCCAGACCTCGATCACCGCCTTCTCCCATTCGGGCGCTCCTAGCGTCGGCGATTACCTGCTCGTATCGCAGCTGGGAGATGACGCGCTCGGTTCCGTCTACCGTGCGCTCCACACTGGCGACGGCCGATTCGTCCGGCTCCGTCTGCTTCAATCGCCGGAGCTTGCGCCGCGCGCCGTTCTCGCGGCGGTCCGGCAAGAGCTCGAGGGGACTGCCGAGCCGATGGAACGCCACCGGGGATTGCGCATCTCCGACGGCACGGCTTATCTGGTCTGGCCCGAGACCAGCGGTTGGACCCTCGACTTCGTCCTCGCCCGCTCTCGCGCGGGCGGCTGGGCGATGCCCGTCGAGTTCGCTCTTTCCATCGCCGAGCGTGCCGCCGCGCAAATCGAACAGATGCCGTTCTCCTCCCCTTCGGGCCCTCCGCGCGTCCATGGGGCGCTCTGGCCCGGGTTCGTCAACATCACATCCGACGCCGACGTCCGCGTGGAGGGGTTCGGTCTTTCGAGCGCCATCCTTCCGGCGCTCTCCCGCTCCCGGATGTGGCGCGACGTCGCGCCCTACCTGCCCTCCGAAGCGAGACAGACCGGTCGAGCCGACGAGCCGACGGACGTGTATTCGATCGGCGTCCTCTTGTTGGAGCTCGTGACCGGCCGCCGCGCTTCGGCGGACCTGCCCCCGGCCCGCTGGCGGGCGGACGACGAATTCTCACAGGAGGTGAACCTCCTCCTGCGATTTGCTCTCGGCGCACGCTACGAGCGATATGCTTCGGTCGTCGAGCTGCGCTCCTCCCTGCGCGACCTGATCGCGGCCTGTCCGTTCGAACCGACCGCGGCGGATCTTGCCCTGTTTCTCTACGACCTCTTGAACCCGGAGAGTCGGATCCTACCGACTCCGTTTGACGGAAACTCGACGAACCCTCTTTCGCAAAAGCACGAGCGCCTGGTTCCGGCAACGTCGGCGATCTCGCTCGAGCTGCCAGCGCCCGTCGCGCTGGCACTCGTGGCGCAAAGGCCGGTCCCCGAGTCTTCTCACGAAGAGGTCATCCTCTTCAGCGGCCCTCCCGCGATGCGCCTGGTTTCCCGGTTCCGGTGGCTGGCGCAAGCGGCTGCGGTCGCCGCTGTACTCGTCGGTTTGCTGTTTGCCGATTTCCCAATGCGGCGTCGCCTTCCCGATGCCGAGACGAGGGCTTCGGGACCGGCGGCATCGGCGTTTTCGCAATTCCCCGAGGCCCTCATGAGGAGCGGAATCGAAGGCGCCCTGCTCGTCTCCTCCGCCTCGTTGTCATCGAGTTCGGAGCCCGTCGCTCTCGAGCTCGCCTCGACCGCGCGGGCGGCGCAGCGACGCGAAGCCAGGGCACGCTCTTCGGTCGAGACCCTGCGACTGAAGGCGGGGCTCGCCCGGATCGCGGCGGAGCGATTGGACGCACCGATTCACGCGCCGGGTGTCTTCCGGGAGGGGCGCTCCTTCGAACAGCAGGGAGAAAAGCTCCTGCGCCGCGGGCGCTACGCGGCCGCGCTCGATGCTTACGAGCGGGCCCTCGATCTCTTCACTCGGGCCGAATCCCTTTCGCGAGAAGAGCGGGTGCGGACGATCGAGATCGCGGGAACCGCCAGCCGGCCGTAGCCCGCTAGGTCGCGGCGGAGGTTTCCTCCAGGCTCCGCGCTCGACGCGGTTTCGCCCGTCCTGCTTGGCGCGGTAGAGGGCCTGATCCGCCGCGGCGACGAGCCCTTCCGGGGCGACGTCGTGACCTCGGACCACTCCGACCACTCCGATGCTGACCCTGAGCGTTTCTCCCGGGCGGCGTGGCGAGAGCGGAATCGCGAGACCGGCCACGCGCGCACGGACTCGCTCGGCCAGGACCGCGGCTCCTGCCGCATCGGTGCCGGGAAGGATGACAGAAAACTCCTCCCCGCCATAGCGGGCCACGAGATCCCCCGCCCCGCGGACGCATCGCGTGAGCTCCTCGGCGACTCTCTTGAGGCTCTCATCGCCGGACAAATGACCGAAGGCGTCGTTTAAGACCTTGAACTCGTCGATGTCGATCATCAGAGGCGCCAGAGAACCTCCGGTGCGCTCCGATCGGCGCCGCTCGAATTCCAGGACCTTCTCGAACTGGCGGCGGTTGGCGATCCCCGTGAGCGGATCGACCAAAGAAAGACGCTCGAGCACCTGGTTGGCCTCGGCGAGCTGTCGCGTCCGCTCGGTGGCGTGACTGGTCAGATCTGTGAAAGCCGCGAGCAGCGCCGCCCACGCGCGAAAGGCACGCGGGGCCCGAAGAGGCCGAGGTGACGCCTCGCCCCTGCTGGCCGCAGAATCCCCAAGCAATTTTTTGAGAGTCAGATTCATTGTAGCCGCTCTGCGGCCGATTGCTCGTTTACCCTCGGCAACTGGTGTTCACGAGCGTTTCGAAAGCGGGAGCGACATCTAGCCGAGTTTTGCGCTCCGGTTGATTTCCTGATCCTCGGAGGAGAGCTCGCGGGCGGCGGGCAAGGGCGCCCGATCCAGCCCAAATGTGCGCCGGCGAAGCTCCCGATAGTTCTCGGCCCGGTCTCGCCGCACCTGGAAGAAGCCGCCGGCCATCGGATGGCGGCCCCGCCACACCGCGGCGCGCGACTGTGCGGCATACCCTCCCACCGCAGCGACGGCGGCCATCCGGCGGAAGTCGCGGGGGAAGCGGGAGACACGGACGAGCCTTCGCACGACGTCGCGGGTCCGGTAGAAGCGGCGATAACAATCGAAGAGAAGCTCGCCGAGCTCTTCGCCCGAGAAGCTTGGATGTCTCCACGTCGTGGCGGTTCCGTCGTAGCGGTCGAGGTTTTCCTCCAGCAGCAGACCGGACGCCTGAAACTCCGCGTACTGCTGCGTGCCCGGAATCGGAGTCAGGATGTAGAAGGATGCGACGTCGGGATCGAGCGCGCGGAGTGTCTCCAGGTGCGCCAGGATTCCCTCCCGCGTGTCCTGCGGAAACCCGAGAATGTTCGAGAAGTGGCTCGTGATCCCGTTGGCTCGGCAGAGGCGCACGATCTCGCCGTATTTCTCCGGGGTGTTGTGAAACTTGTGTGCGGCGGCGAGCGTCGGCGCATGGAAGGACTCCGCCCCCACGAACATCTGAAAGCATCCCGCCCGCGCCAGCTGCTCGACCAGACCCGGCTGGCGGTAGACCTGCGCATCGCACTGCACGAAGAAGGGGATCTCGATCCGTTCCGCCGCGATCGCGTCTAAGAGCTCGCCGGCCTGCGGAATTTTGTTGAAGTTATCGGAGGTAAAAAAGACGAGCTTCACTCCCGTTCGGCGGGCCGCCCGGAGGCTCGCGACTGTTGTCTCCACGGGTTGGCTGCGCACAAGGTGTCCCGCGATCTTGATGACCGAGCAGAAATTGCAGGAGTAGGGACAGCCGCGCGCGGGATAGATCCCGAGCATCGGCACCGCGTACCGGGCGAGGCTCCGCCGCGAGGGGGGCCTCAACACGGGAGGATCGAGACGCGGCGCCCAGCGGCGCTGCCCGCCATACGTGGGAGCGAGCTGCCCGCGCGCGGCGTCGGCCAGGATGTCCGGCCAGATCTCCTCTGCCTCGCTGAAGGCGAACGAGACCCCGCGTTGCTCGAGGGGAGCGGTGTCACACGTCATCGGGTGCGGCCCGCCGATCACGGCGCAGGCTCCGCGCGAGACCGCCAGCGCCGCCAGATCGAGCGCGCGGTGGAATTGGTGGCTCTGGACACCCACGAGCGCGACGAGCGTGCGCCCGCCGGCTGCCGGCGTGAGCAGGTCGAGGTAGGCGAGGTCCGTCTCCACGTATTCGTCGATCGCATGGACCTCGCAGGCCGCGCCCGCGCCGCCGCCCAATCGCGCTGGCGTCAAGCTCGCCAGATACGGCAGCGTGCTGTTGGGCATGAAGCCGCGACGAAATCGTTCGACCGCCCCGTCGGCCGCGTACTTGCTCGGTTTGACGAGCACGACCCGCAGAGACTTCACCGGGTCACCCCGCGTGGAGAGGCTACCCCCGGACCGATTCGCGCATCAAGTCCCCGGAGCGGCCGGGGAGGCGGGAAGAGCTGCCGCAACTCCCGCCGCCGCGGCTAGATACAGGCCGGCCCAGATCTTCGGATCCACGAGCATGCCTTCCGCTTCCCGATCGCGGGCCCACCAGAGCAGACCGTCGAGCGCAACGACGTGCACCCGAATCAACTGCTGGTCCTCCGGCGTCGGATCGCCGACTCTTCGAGCGTCGCTGGCAAGAAAGAAGGTCACGAGCTCGGAGGAGGCCCCGGCGGAACCGGGACCCTGCCCGAGACGCTCGAGCGCGGGCGCCTCGTAGCCGGTTTCCTCCCGAAGCTCCCGGGCTGCCGCGACTCGCGGCTCCTCCTTCTCGCCGCTGTCGCCGACTAATCCCGCGGGCAGGGAAAGAACTCGAGCGGCCACGGCCGGCCGATACTCATCGGCTAGGACGATCTCGCCCTCGGGTGTTAAGGCGACGACCATCACGGCTTCCCGGGCCTTGCGGTGCTCGGCGTACTCCCAGCCCTCGGCGCGCAGAAGGGCCAGGTGTTCTCCCTCGAAGAGAATCCGGGGTTTTGGTCTCATATGCCGAAAGATACCGCTCCGGTCTCAGCGTCGAGAGGCCTGCTCAAACCTCGGAGCCCGAGTGATTTAGCCGCGAGGGTTCCTGCCAGCCAAGGTCCTTCCGGATCGGGAGTCCGCGCGCCGCGCGAGCCCGCAGAACCTTTTCACGGCGTCTCCGTAACTTTTCAATGGCCGAAGCTAAATTTCTAGCATGTATGCTAAATTCTTAGCATCAGGGGTGGAGGGAAAGCGGATGAGGGCCCCTTCGAGCTTCTCGCGGCGTGAGCGTCAGATCATGGAAGTCATCTACCGGGAAGGGCGCGCCACCGCGACCGACGTCCTGGCGAAGCTGCCCGACCCTCCGAGCTACTCCGCCGTCCGCGCGCTGCTGCGCATCCTCGAACAAAAGGGGCACGTCCGCCACGTGGAAGAAGGGAACCGCTACGTCTACCTTCCGACGATTCCGGCGGATCGCGCTCGCCGATCGGCCCTGCGCAACCTGCTGCAGACATTTTTTCAGGGATCGCCGGAGAAGGCCGTCGCCGCTCTGATCGACATGTCCCGCTCGGAGCTCTCGGAGCAGGAGCTCGACCGTCTCTCGCGTTTGATCGATCAGGCCAGAGAGGAGGGCCGTTAGATGCTCGCTGACATCGCCGCCGTACGTTTTGCCCTCGACGTGACGCTCAAGGTCACGATCCTTCTTGCCGCGGCCGGAATCGCGCGGCTGCTTCTGCGCCGGATGTCCGCCGCCGGGCGCCACGCCTTGACGACGCTCGCATTGGCGGGAGCCGCGCTCTTGCCTCTTCTCGCGCCGCTCGTGCCGCGCCTGCGGGTGCCGCTGCTGGCATATCCGTTTCCCAAACCCGGAATCGAGCGACCCGCGCCCGCCGTGGCGCGAGAGGAAGTCGCGAAAGGGAAGCCCGAGGATTTTCGCGGCGCCTCCAGTTTCGCGGCCTCTCGCACCGTGAGACGATCGGAGCCGGCAGTCTCCGGAGGTGCGGCGATACCGTCGCGCTCTTTCGAGCAGCCCATTGCATCCCCGCGGCGTCCCATGACCTGGCCCCAGACTGCTTTCGTCGTCTGGGCCCTCGGCGCCGCTTACGCGCTCGCGCGACTCGCCACAGGCACGATGCGGGTCCGCCACATCGCCCGCCATGCGCGGCCCGTCTTCGATCTCGATTGGATCCTCGCCAAGGATGAGCTCTCCCAGCGTCTGGGGCTGACCGGGCCCGTGCGGCTCTTGAAGAGCGATGGAGTCGCGGTCGCGATGACGTACGGGGCCGCGCCGCCGCTGCTGCTCCTGGCCGCCGACGCCGATCGGTGGACGCCGGAACGGCGGCGGCTGGTGCTTTTGCACGAGCTGGCGCACGTGAAGCGCCGGGACTGGATCTCTCTGCTCCTGGCCGAAGTCGTTCGAGCCATCTACTGGTTTCATCCGCTCGTTTGGGGAGCCGTCGGACTCGCGCGCAAGGACTGTGAGAAGGCGTGCGACGATCTGGTTCTCGCGTTTGGCACAAAGCCGTCGGTCTATGCGGCTCACCTGCTCGGCATCGTGCGCTCGCTGCCGCGCCGTCCGCGGCTGCTCCCGGCCGTTCCGATGGCGCGGCCCTCCCAGTTCGAGTCTCGCATGCGCGCGATCCTCGATGGCCGCCGGCCGCGGCGCGGGCTCTCCGCCGTGGAGGCCTCGCTGATCGGCGCCGGAATGTTCGTGGCCGTGATAGCGACCGGCGCCGTGCAACCTTGGTTCGATTGCGGAGAGCAGCGCACGACCTTCCTGCGGCGCGCCGCGTTCCGGCTCCCGGGCTTGAGGAGCCTTCTGCCGATCTCGATGAGCGACCTCGCGGCCCCGTTCAGGCCAAAGGCTCCCAAGAAGCCGTGCGAGCACAAGAAGGGCGCCTCTCCGGCGATCGACCGGAACAGGAAACCTCTCGCGGGCTCGCGCACGGCCGTGCGTGGACGAGTCGAAGAAGGCGTTCCGGGAGGAGTCGCGGGAGGCGTTGTCGACGGTGTGCTCGGCGGAATTTCGGGAGGCGCCGCGGCGGGCGTGAAGGGCGGCAGCGCCCGCGGCGTCGAGGGCGGTGTCGCCGGCGGCGTCGGCGGCGGCGTGTCCGGTGGAATCGAAGGATTCGAGAACGCGTCGCAATCGGAGACGAAGAAGCCCGAGCGGACGATCGTCGTCGGGGGCGGCCGCGGCTGGTACGCGCGGGGTATGGAGCTGCACAACGAGGGACGCTACGAAGAGGCGATCGAGGCATTTCAGCGCGCAATCGCGGCCGGACATCGGGAAGCCGCGTCGAGCTACAACATCGCCTGCGGCTACGCGCGGGAAGGCAAGACGAACGAGGCGCTCGAGTGGCTCGCGCGAGCCCGAGAGGCCGGGTTCGACGTGGCGGGCCACCTCGACCAGGATGACGATCTCGATAATCTGCGGGGGATCACCGCGTTCGAGACGATGCGCGGCTCGCGTGAAACGAAGACCTCGCGCCGGCGCAGCGAGGCCGCCGACGCGGCGCGCGAATACGCAACGCTGGCGGGCGACTCCAACGCCTCGGGCGAAGAGCTCTATCGCGTCGCGAAGAAGCTCTACTCGGCAAAGAGCTACGACCTCGCCGCGCGCGCCTACCATCAGTCGGCAGATGCCGGGTATCGCGTGGGCACTTCCCGTTACAACGAGGCTTGCTCGCGGGCGCTCGCGGGCGACCGCGCGCCCGCCCTCGACCTGCTCGAGCGGTCGGTCCTGGCGGGCTTCGATGATCCCTCCCTGATGCGAAAAGATTCGGATCTCGCGAGCCTCCGCTCCGAGAGACGGTTCGGGGAGATCCTCCAGTTGGCCGAGGACCTGTCGCTGCCGGGGTTCTCTTTCGGAGCGGCGAAACTCACGTTCTGCCCCTGGCAGAAGAGGGCCGAGCAGTACGCGGCCTTCGCGCAGCGGCATCCGGAGATCGGCAGGGCCTGGTTCAACCTCGGGTTCGCGAAGATCCAGACGCACGAGCAGAAAGAGGCCGCCGCGGCCCTCGAGCGCGCCCTCGCGCTCAACTACCGCAAGCCCACGACGATGTACAACCTGGCCTGTTCCTTGGCGCTTGCCGGGCAGCGCGACCGTGCCTTCGAGTGGCTCTTCCGCGCATTGGATGAAGGCTTCGAGGGCAACGGCATGCTCAAACACGATTCGGACTTGAGCAGTCTGCACGGGGACCCCCGCTTCCGCGAGGCCGTCGAAAGGGCCGAGCGGGACAGCGCGCACAGCAAGAAGGGGTGACCCGGGATCTGCGAATAGGCTGTCATCCCGAGCGCAGCGAGGGATCTACCTTCGTCGTTTCAATTCAAGCGGCGTACTGCTCCTATTTCAGAATAGATCCCTCGTCGCTGCGCTTCTCGGGATGACAGTGCCTCACCCGGCTCCGATCGCCTCGAGAAACAGCGCGGCCACTTTCGGCGCGTCGTAGCGTTCGACGCGCCGGCGGCCCGCGTCTCCCAGGCGGCGGCGCTCTTTCGCGTCCGCGAGCAATTGCTCGAGCGCTTCGGCCAGCGCGGGCGCGTCGCCGGGCGGCACGAGAATCCCGCATTCGCCGTCGGCCACGACCTCCGGCACGGCAGCGGCGCGCGCCGCGATGATCGGGAGTCCCGCGGCCATCGCCTCGAGAAAAACGATGCCGAAGCCTTCCTGCCGCGAGGGGAGGCAGAAGACATGCGCCCTCTTGTATTCCGCCGCAAGCCGTTCGAAGGAGACATGCCCGAGAAACTGAACGCGATCGGCAAGCTGCAGCCTCGTGGCTTGCTTCTGGAGCCTCGCAAGCTCAGCCCCGGTTCCCACGACGCGCAAGGTCGCGACCGGCAGGCGCGCGATTGCATCGAGCAACGTCGCCACGTCCTTTCGCGGATAGAGGTGGGCGACGCAGAGAATCGTCGGAGTCTCCGCGGGAACTCCCGGCGCGTCTTCCAGCGCCTTGCGCCAGCGCGCGAGATCGATCGGCTCGGGCACGACGCGCAACAACTCCGGAGCGAGCCCGTAATCCACGGCGAGGCGCTCGGCAGAATGGTGACTCGTCGCCAGGATTCGATCCGCGCGCCGGACATGCCGCCCCTCGAGAAACGCTTCCGTCGTGAGGCGCAACCACGGAATCCCGCGCTCGAAGATCGCTTCCTCGGCGATGACCCCCTTAATCGAGGCAATGTGGACGGCTCCTCCCGAGCGCGCGAGAAACAGCCCGTCCCAGTCGAATGCGACGATGACTTCAGGCGCCCAGCGTCCCGCCGCCGAACGGGCTCTTATGTTGAAGAAAACTCTTCGCAGAAGTGAGACGCCACCACGAGAACCGGGGGCCAGCAGCTCCACCTCGTGGCCGAGCGCCTCGACGGCACGCTGAAGGACCGAGATGCCGACGTAGGTGCCGCTTCCTCCCCGCACGTCCGCGGGAGTTCCGGTCACGAAGAGGAGCCGCGCCACAGCAGGTGGTATATACCCGCGCGTGTGGCCACCCGCGCAAAGCGCTCGAAGGATGTCGAGGAAGTTCGCGCGTACTACCGCCGGATCCTCCCGTTTTACGAGATGGAGACAGCAGGTCGGCCCGACCTGAAGTTCTGGCCGCGGCTGACGCGACGCTGGAAGCCGCGTCTCGTTCTCGAGCTCGGCTCGGGGCTGGGACGAGTCATGACGGCGGTCGCCGGGGAGGCCCCGAAAGTGGTCGGTCTCGACATCTCGTTTGAGATGCTGTCGCTGGCTTCGCAGCGGTTGGCTTCGAGCGGCGCTTCGCTCCTCGGTGCCGACATGCGCGAGCTGCCCTTCTCCCGCACGTTCGATCTTGAAATCGCGCCGAGCGATCCTTTTTGCCACCTGCTTTCCACAGCCGACCGGCGCATTGCCCTTCGAGAAATCGCGCGCGCGCTCGCGCCCGGCGGGCGTTTCATTCTCGACGCGCTGTACCGCTCGGGCGGAGCATCGAAGCACACCCGGCGGCTGGCGCTTTCCGGTGGCTCGCTCACGATCCGCGAGGCCTGGCGGCCCCTCTCGAAGAAAGATGTCTGGAGCGCGCGATACAGCTATCTTTGGCGCCAGGGCAATCGACTGCGCGAAGCGGAGGCAGAGTTCACCGCCCGCGCCTGGAACCCGGGGGAGCTCCGGCCTTTTTTTGAATCGTGCGGCCTCGTTGTCGAAAAGCTCTGGGGGACTTTCGGAGGCGGTTCGTTTCGGCGCGGTTCGCGGCGTCTTATCGTCCTCGCGCGGCCGGCGCGATTTATGCACGGCGGAAGCTCGCACGACCGACAGGAGTGAGCGATGGACCTACGAGTCATCGGGGAATGGATCGACGAGCAGGAATGGCTGGAGACGGCGGCCGCTGTCACGCAGGCAGGCGTCAAGGGTTTCTTCAATGCGTTAGGCGAGGCGCGGCGGCCGATCAAGAACTTCCTGAACGGGACCTGGCTTGGCCACCCGCTTCATCCCGTGGCGACGGACATCCCCCTCGGCGCCTGGACGGTGACGCTTCTTCTCGACGCCATCGAGAATGGGGACCGCCGCTCGGGAGTCGCCCGCGCTGCGGACGCGAGCCTCGCCCTCGGCCTCGCCGGCGCCGCCGCTTCGGCAGTGAGCGGCTTGACGGACTGGAGCGACACGGACGCCCGGCCGCGACGAGTCGGAATGGCCCACGCAATCTTGAACGTGGGAGGAACGCTCCTCTTCGCCGGATCGCTCTTCTCGCGAAAGCAGGGATGCCGGATGACCGGCAAGACCCTCGCCATTGCCGGATATCTCTCGATCATCACCGCGGCGTACCTCGGCGGCGAGCTCGTTTATCACGAGCAAATCGGCGTCGATCACAGCTCGGGAAAAGAAATGCCCGACGAGAAGTTCGCGGCGGTGCTCGCCGAGGAGAAGCTTCCCGAAGGCAAACTGACCCGGGCTCTCTACAAAGACACCCCAATCCTTCTCGTCCGTCTGGGAAGGAAAATCTACGCGCTCGCCGAGACCTGCGCGCACCTGGGCGGCCCACTCTCCGAGGGAAAGCTAGAAGGCGATACCGTCATCTGCCCCTGGCACGCCTCGACCTTCGAGCTCGACTCGGGAAAAGTCGTCAGCGGCCCGTCCGCCTTCCCGCAGCCCTGCCTCGAAGCCCGCATCCGCGACGGCCATGTGGAAGTCCGCACCTCGCGGCGATGATTCCTCTATACCAGATCTGACATAGAGTCGAATCCGCTCCGGAGGTGTCTCACCGCCAACAGGAGACGTCTCTTGAGACAGGAGCAACACCCTCTCCTGGTCGCTCGCCCGCTTCGAGAAACCGCGCCATCCCGCTTCCCGTCAGTAGGTTCCCCTCAAAACACCGAACGCCCTCTCCACCGGCACGTCCATTGCGCTGACGGCACCGCAGGATTCGAAAGGAGCGAACATGACGCAACCCGAGCGCGAGCGACAACTTCGGCGGGATTTCGTGCGGTGCTCCCCCATCAATGTCGACCAGAGTCTCCTCATGATGCGCGAGTACGACGAGGACGCGGTGGAACAACTCCGAGACGAAGACCTGGACCCCGACGCGACCTATCCCATCCAGCGCCCCGCGAATCGCTAGACCCCGCGCTGTCCCGCCTCAGGGAGGAGGAAGCTAATCCTTTGGGTTCTTAGAGAAATTGCCTTCTAGCTCACGAAGTGCGTGCCGATCGATTTGTCGGCGGTGCAGCGACTCGCGCAGGAGCGACAGCGCTGCGATGCCCTCGGGCATAAGCTTTAAGTCGTCGATCACCGGTAGCGCAGCGTGGATCTCGCGCTCTGCTTGTGCAGCATCTCCGGCGTCCAGAAGCAAATCCGCCACGACCAGATGTGTCGCCGCTACGTCGGCAGACATCTGGATCTCAGCGAATTGTCTTTGCGCTTTCCGAAAGGCTTCGATGGACTCCGCTAGCCTATGTTGTTTTCGGAGCAAGTAGCCCACTCCAAGCTGAACCTTGGCTAAGTGCACACGGCTATCGAGTCTTCCAAAAATCGCGGATGCTTCCTCGGCTTGGCTGACCGCCTCATCTACTTCACCCAGAAAGGCGTGAAGTTGAAAAAGGTTCTGGGCAGCGAGCGCTAATAGCCTGTTCTCCTTAAGTTGCCGAGCCTCAGACGCGATCTGAAAAAAGACCTCTTTCGCTTCGTCAAAACGACCTGTTTCCTTTAGCGCAATTGCTTGAAGAAATCGACACTTTAGCGCGTCCTCGGGGAGCTCGAGCACAGTAAACGACCCGATCAACGGGGGGGCGAGATGACTGACCGCGCCAAAGTCTCGTTCTTCGAGCTGCAGTGCTAGCCGCTGATAGGCCACGCGGCCCATGTGCGCCCGCGATTCGTGAAGGACGACGAAATAGGTCTCGGCGCTGTCGAACCATCTTCGTGCCTCTTCACGCAAGGAAAGTAGCCGGCAAGCGACCCCGGCTATGAGCGCAAATTCTCCTAAGTAGTACTCTCGTTCATCGGAGATCCCGATCCGGCGGTGAGGTGTCTTGATGAAATCATGGAAGAGGACAGCCTCGTTCATCACTATCGGGGGTGCACTCTCAAGCTGCTCACGAAGCAAATCGCAGACCCAAAGCAGCCGCTCAGGGTCTTCAAGTCGGAGCTGAGGTGCCTTTTCGGCACGCTGCAGGCTCGGGATCGCAAGAATCATCTCGCCATCTTCCAAGGCTCTCTCTCGATTGATTGAGGAATGGGCTTTGGCCCATCGGAACTCAGCGCTCGGTTCGGCGGTTTGACGCGCATGACGCCAACAAAGGAATGCCAACCTCGAGAGGAGATCGTCTCGGCCGCCGAACTCATCGCGCGGCCAATCGACAGTCGAGATGAATTCGAAGGCTGCGGAGGTATCGGCGAGCCGCCCTTTGGGGTCGCTGCCAGGCTGATCGAGGAGAGCGCAGAGGGCATGGAACGTTTCAACCGATTCCGCGTCCACTGGGAAGCTGGCTGCTGACAGCGTTCCCCGCAAGCGGTCCCGGAGCTCGAGCGCTCGCTGGAGCGACTCATCGACGCCCAGTCCGGTCGGAATCTCAGCTTCATTGCTCGCTTGGATCCATGCCGGGATCAAAGAGGCGAGATTGTCTTGTTCGCTAATCGCTGGCCTCCTCTTCTGTGTCTGCCCGGGTCAGTCCCTCGAGGCCCCACTTCGCCGCGAGGCGCGCTCGGCGGAAGGTCTTTCGCTGGTGATTTGCGCAGAGGTTGTCCACGACCTGAAAGAGCCACCCTCGCGGGTTTCCCTCTCCGCTCATCTTGGCCATTGCGAGAAGAAACGCCTCCTGGACAACATCTCGCGCGTCTTCCTTAGCAAGACCATGCCTCCACGTCGCTCGCCAGACTAGCGGCAGAAAGAGATCGCGATAGAAAGCGTCGAGCGCCTCGGCAGAGGCGAGCACGACCGGCGGCAATCCGTCCGAAGCCGTTCGCTTCGCCGGCCGCACCGCAAAGCCGCCCTTCAGGTCGCTCAGAGCGACACTCCCTCCGATACCTATTGTCGCGAGACGGAAGTGATTGATTCTAAAGGAAGGCGAGAACGGTCAGGAACCCAGTTCTTCGAAGTAGCCGTTGAGGCTCCGAAGGGCGTGACGGTCTATCTCACGGCGTCGCAAGGAATCGCGTAGCAAGGACACCGCCGCGATTCCCTCGGGGACCAGTTTCAGCTCGTCGATGATCGGGAGCGCAGCTCGGATCTCCCACTCCGCCTGAGCGGGTTGAGCTGCGTCAAGAAGTATGTCGGCGAGCACGAGATGCGTCGCGGCAACGTCAGCATGCATCTCAATCTCCGCGAATTGCTGCTGCGCACCCCGAAAGGCTTCGACCGATTCGGCCAAATTGCCCTGGCTCCGTAGCAGGTATCCAACACCCAGTTGAAGCTTTGCGAGGTTCACCCTATTGTCGAGCCGACGGAGAATCACTGCGGCTTCCCGAGCTTCGGTCACCGCTTCGCTTACCTCTCCTAGGAAGGCGTGCACCTGAAAGAGGCTCTCGGACGCCATTCCCATAAGCCGGTCGAACCTTCGTTTTCCAGCTTCTAGTTTGATTTCCTGAAAACTGCGTTTGACCTCTTCTAACCGCCCTGTCTCTTTCAGAGCAGCAGCCTCAAGGAAGCGACACTTAAGCGCGTCCTCCGGAAGATCCAGTCTTGCGAAACAGTCGGCCCAGCGAGGAGCGAGATGAAGAACAGACTCAAATTCTCTCTCCTCAAGTTTCAAAGCCAGGCGCTGGTATGCGAGTCGCGCGACGTGCGCGCTGGCATTGTGGGCCAGAACGAAATGAGTTTCGGCTACATCGAACCATTCCTTCGCCTGAACTCGTTTAGACAGAATTCTGGAGCAACCACCGGCGATCAGCGCAAACTCTCCCAGATAGTAATCCTTCTCGTCGAATATCCCGATTTGCCGCTTCGGCGACTCCAAGAATCCATAGAAGAACTCTGCTTCTCGGTGTGCTTTCGCGGGCTCAATCTCCCCCAAGCGCCAAAGTGATGTGCAAATCCAGAGCAGCTGTTCCGGATCCTCAAGATTTAGCTCGGCGGACCGTTCGCGCCGCTGCTCAATCGAAGTCGCTAAGACCGATTCAGCAGCGATCTTAGCTTCCTCAGGCGATAGGGTGTAGCCCTTTCCTGGGAAGGGAATCAAGGATGCCGTCACGGGTTCACGTCAGATCCATTAGTGGCGTCGAGTTGCTTTTCAACTTCGATAGCAATGATTTCCGGTCCCAGAGCCAATGCTCGCCTGACTCTCTCGTCTGCGGGACTCTCCCCTACGCGGCCGGACCAATACACGTGCCCTACCTTGCACGTCATCGAAATCAGATGGGACTGCAACATTTTGCGGGATTCTGGTACACCCGGCCGACGAGAAAGCCGATCAAACCAAGTAAAAAGTTCTTCCTCTAGCCGACCTGCCTCTTCCCGAGGCACGCCATAGTCTTGGGTAAGGGTCGACTCAATAAGTTCGGATGCCCTCGATATGATCGAGCGCACCCGGCGTTCTCGAGAGAAGCCCTGTTCCATTTCGGTCGCCAAAAAGGGGATCCGAGATTCTACCACTCGAAAGCGGAACTCAGAGCGGAACCGGAGTGACTAGAGTGATCGAGAATCGGGTCTTCTTCGTCTTCGACTCGGGTTCCGCATGAGGGCTACGGGAAGATTCGCTTTGAGGTTTTTCCTCTGGGAGAGAGACCGTCTGCGTGGAAGTGTTACCCATGACCCTTCTCCTTTCGCCGCAAGAGAAACGGCTCGGCGTGGGCCGAGCGATGGAAACGTTTACAGAATCATTTCACCGCTAGAGGGAGAGGGTATGTTTTATCTTCCGCTTTTCTTGCGGCTGAAAGTTATGAATGAATGTTCCATGCCATGTGCGTAATGACGATATGGAGTGTCGATCCCGCTGATTCTTCATGGACTTATGCGTGCGGGCGCGGAGCTCGTCGGCGATGGTCTACGAACTCCGGTTAAAATAGATTCCGAACCAACATCACATGCGACGAAGGGCAGGTTCCGACCCGCGATCGCGGAGCAGTCTGCGATGAAATCCGAGCTGTCTTTTCCGAGGCAGTTTGGCGAGTACGTTTTGGTCGCCCAGCTGGGCGACGACGGGCTGGGGACTGTTTACCGCGCGCTCCACTCGAGCGACGAGAAGCGATTCATGCGGCTGCGTGTCCTGCAGTCGCCCGAGCTTTTGCCCGAGTCCGTCTGCTCGGCGATCCGAAACAACTCGGAGCGTGCGACGGCGATCGAGCACAAGACGATCGTGCTCCGTCCCGAGATGGGAATCTTCGAAGGCGTTCCATTCATGGCCTGGTACGAGAGCGCGGGCTGGACGCTCGACGTCGTTCTCGCGAAGCTGCGCGCGATGGGCCGACAGATCCCCGTCGAGTACGCGCTCCTGATCACGGAGCGTGCCGCGGCGGCCGTGGCGCACGCGTGGTTCGCGGTGCTCGAGGGAGTGCCCTTTCATCACGGTCTCCTCTGGCCCGGTTTCATCTCGATCTCCAACGAGGCGGAAGTTCGAGTCGGCGGCTTCGGTCTCGCCGAAGCGGTGTTGCCGGCTCTCAACCGGCCGCGACTGCTGCGCGACATCGCGCCTTACGTCGCGCCGGAAGTCCGCACGAGCGGAAAGATCGGCGCGAACTCGGACGTCTATTCGCTCGGAGTCCTGCTCCTGGAGCTCCTGACCTGTCGCCGAGCCACTCTAGATCGGCGCCTGCCGGAACTGCGCTCGAGCGATTCGTTCTCAACGGAGGTCGGCGCCTGCCTGCGCCAGGCTTTCGCCGATCCGGCGGAGCGTTTTTCCTCGGTCGTGCAGATGCATCGGGCGCTTCAGGAGCTCCTGGCCTCGAACCCCTACGCCCTTTCGACGGCGAGCTTCGGAATCTTTCTGTACAACCTCCTGAATCCCGAGAGTCACTCAGCGCCGATGACCGACGCCGAATCGACCAACCCCGTCGAGATCGAGATTCCGCCGTCACGAGAGGATTCGACCGACGAGGCATTGGCGGATTCGTCCGGTCCATTTCTCGCGGAGCGTCGTAAGCGAGCGATGACGCCGCTTCTTCCTTCGACGACGCACGATCAGAACCTGCCTCTTCCGCCGGAGCAGATCGAGAGCGCGCCGGCTCCCGTTTCGTCTGTCGTCGAGAAGTCGTCTTCTCCTTCGGCACCGGAGCCCACGGCGCCGGTCGTGAAACCCGTCCCGATCGCTCCTTCCGCCCCCACAGCCGATCGGAAATCCCCACTGGCGCTTCCTCCGACTCCGCCGCGGCAGGTGACCCGTTGGGCGGTCCTCGTGTCGGCTGCCGCCGTGACGCTGGTCGTGGGCATGATCGCGGTGGGCAGGCTTCCATCCACCCGAACCGCCGCGGTCACGCCGGCCGCATCCGTCGCCACGGCCGCCCCACCGAGCGAGCGAGCACCGGAGCCCACGGCGCCGAAGCCCCCGACGTCGCCGCCTTCCGCCCCCATCCCGGCCGTCAAGAAGCCTTCGAGCTCGTTCTCTTTGCGTCGAACGGCGTCTCGCAAGTCCGAGGCCTCTCCCGTTACACGCATCGCCTCCGCCGCGTCGGTCTCGAACAACGATTCGGCGCGCCGGAGCGCGGGAGCCACGAGGCTGGGAGCCGCGCTCGCGCGAATCGACGCCGAGCGAGTAGAAGCCTCGCAGCTCGCGGCCGATGCCTTCTCCAGCGGACGGTCGAGCGAAAAGGAGGGCGAACGTTTCTTCGCCGAGCGGGACTGGATCGCCGCCCAGAGCTCCTTCCAGCGCGCCGCGGCGCTTTTCCGCGAGGCCCAGAACGCGGCCCACGAGGAGCGCGTCCGGCGGGTCAAGCTCGTCCCCGCAGACTCTCCGCGCTGACGTCCGCCCCTGTTACCATTCGGGCCCCTCGCGCCGCGGCAATGGCGCGGGCCGGAGGACGTGTTGGAAAAAACGGTGCAGGAGATTCAGGCGGCCAGACTGAAACCGGGGGTCACCCCCGACAGCTTCCCGGCGGGAAGACCCGCCGACGTCCCCAGCGCCTCCGCCTCCGCAAAGATCCGCGGCCGCGCGCTCATTCTCTGGGACCCGAAGGTCGCCGGTAAGAAGCGCGACGCGATCGACACGGATCAGATCACTCCATCCGCCGACTGCGTCTCGGAGAGCCTCGAGACGCTGGACGAGCGCTGGAAGACGGGATCTTTCCGGCATCTGATGCCGGACTTCCGGCAGCGCGTCCACCGCGGAGAGACATTCCTCGTGGCCGGCGACCGCTTTGCGATCGGCTCCTCGAGGGAGATGAGCCCCGCGGGCTTGAAAGGCGTCGCCGAGGAGGTTGGTCTCCAGCTGGTGGTCGTTTGCGGCGGGAACATGGGGGACATCTTCCGCAGGAACGCGTTGAACCTGGGTCTGCACGTCGTCCAGAGCCCGGAAGCGGTGGCCGACGCGAAGGATGGAGACATCTTTTCGTTCGACCCCGCGACGCGCGCGCTCGTCAACGAGACACAGCAGAAAAGCTACGCGCCGATTCCGCTCTCTCCCAAGGAAGAAGAGATCCGGGCGAGCGGCGGAATTTTCGCTGTCGGGCGGCGGGAGCTGCGGGATTCGGTCACTCGCCCGATCGCGATCACGTGGCCGGACCCGGAGACCGCGCGGAAACTCTCGACGACCGAGCAGATCGTCTGGGCTCACCGCGTGGACAAGAGCGCTCGCATCGAGGCGGGCACGACGATTCGCGTCTTTGCCGATCTCTTGCCCGCCTCCGACGGCACCGCCCCGTTCGCCATCCACACGTTCAACCAGATCACGGGAGGCAACGCCCTCTTCCCGCGCCAGGCGGCGGTCGCCAACGATCACTTCGTTTTCACCGGTGTCGACGCGGACGAGAAGCAGACTTCCATCGGGCGCGAGTTCGCGCGGCGGCATGGGATCGAGAAGCCGTACTACGCGACGCCGGGCGACGGCATCTTCCATTTCTATTTCCCCGAGCAGGGGCTGGTGCTGCCGGGCCAGTTCATCCCCGGAGCCGACTCGCACAGCCGCGCTTACGGCGCCTACGGAGCGGTCGGCTACGGCGTGGGCTCGACCACCCTGGGTTTCGGGTGGGCGACGGGCTACGTCTACTTCACGATGGTGAAGCAGCGGCGCGTGCGCTTCCGGGGCCGCCTGCAGCCCTGGGTCTCGGGGAAGGACATCGTGCTCGAGCTCCTGCGCCGCTGGGGATCGAAACAGTCGCAGGGGATGTCCGTCGAGTTCGTGGACGCCGACCGGCAGCTCCCGATCGCCTACCGCAACACGATCGCCAACATGATGGCCGAGGCCGAGGCATTGAACGGCATCTTCGCGCAGGACGAGATCACCGAGGCCTGGTACCGCGCCAAGGGAATCCTCGATCTTCCCTACCCGCGCCTCTCTCCCGGAGAGGACGCCACCTACGATCTCGACGAGGAGCTGCGGTTGGACGAAGTCGTGCCGATGATCGCCAAGCCCTACTCGCCCGGCAATGCCTACGCGGCCGGCGAGGTCGCGGGAGAAAGGATCGAGTTCGACAAGGCGTTGATCGGCTCCTGCACCAACGGCAGCTACGACGACCTGCTTTCCGCCGCGCTGGTCATCCATGCGGCGCGCGCACAGGGATTCCGTAAAGTCACGAAGCCCTTCGCGATCTTCCCCGGTTCCGGCGGCGTGAAGCGCCAGATCGAAAACCCCGATCCGAGACTCGGCGGCGAATCGATCGCGGAAGTCTTCCGCTCGGTGGGAGGCCAGATCCGCCAGTCCTGGTGCGGCCCCTGTTTCGGACAGGGACCCGACGCCCTGAAAAAGGGGGAGCGGGCGATCACGTCCTTCAACCGGAACTGGCAGAACCGCATGGGAGTCGGCGGCGAGGGTTATCTCGCGTCGCCGGCGGTCGTGGCCGCCTCGGCCTTGCTCGGATACCTCGCCCCGCCCGACGAGCTCGGCCTCGAGTGGGAGGCCGAGCGGTTCGGGGTGTAGGTAGCTGTCAGCTATCAGCTTTCAGCTTTCAGTTTTGCAGCCAGAGTGGGGTGCGGAACTGGCGAGAGAGAGTTCAAGGTTCACATCCCCTTCGCGTCATCCCCTTTGCCACCTCCCCTTTCGCTTTCATCCCGAGCCCTCTCGCTGTCATCCCGAGCGCAGCGAGGGATCTCCTCTCGTCGCGTCTCAACCGGGGGCAGATTCCTCGTCGCTGCGCTCCTCGCAATGACAGCGGAGGTGGCGGCGGGAACTTTCGCGCCGATTCGGGTTCTCCTCTTCTTAGTGCCAGCTACTGCAACGCGGCCGAAGGAATCCCGATGATGGCCGAGGACGGTTTGGTCCCGCGCGCGGAGATCAATGTCACCCCGCTTGTCGATGTGGTCCTCGTGCTGTTGATTATTTTCATGGTCATCATCCCGTTGCTCCAGCAAGGCTACGATGTCGCGATCCCGCAGGTTCGCGCAAATCCTCCAAGCGATCAGACGGAGATCGTTGTTTCCGTTGGCTCTCACGGCGTTCTGTCTCTCAATCGCGAGCCAGTGACTCGTTCTGAGCTCGCGAATCGACTGGCGCAAATGCTGCGAGATCGCGCCGTTAAAACGGTATTGCTGTCAGCAGATGACGAAAACGCCTATGACGAAGTGGTCTCTGTCATGGATCTCATTCGCCACGCTGGTGCGGCCCGAATCGGGGCCATCCTCGCGCCTCCGGCAGAGGCTCGCCAGTAACCGCGACTTCTACTCGCGCCGGCGCAGCATCTCGCGCGAGAGGACCGGTGCGTACAGTCCTTTTTCTTCGCGGACCCACCAGGCTCCAGTCGCGCGGCGTTCGACCGGGCTGGTAAAGCGATAGTCGTAGAGGACGGCGCGCAGATAACGCGGCGGGGCTTGCGGGAATGGGTTCGTCGCGAGAAGGCGGGTCACGGCGGGTTCTCCCTCGAGAAGGCGCGCGCAGAAGGGGAAGAACCACGGCTGCTCGCTTGGGCCCCCGAGCGCGGCGAACCACATCTGCCAGTCCAGCCTCGGCTGGTGAGGCGCGACGAAACGGGGACGGCGCTGTAGGTCCCCCGGCTTCCAGCGAAACTCGTATGCCTTCCATGTGACGCCGTCCGAGCTTCCCTCCATCACGATCTCCGGGCGCGAGGTGGTCATCACGGCGAAAAGGCCGTACGTATTGACTGAACGGAACGGCACGGCAGCCCGCGCGATCGAGATCGCGAGGCCGGGCCACGGCACCCGCACCCGCAGCGTCGCGGCGAAAGCAATGAAGCTCATCAGCAGGAGAAAGCCGGCCGCCGGGAAGAGGACGAGGCGGGGCCATCGCCCGGATCCCGCGCGCGGATCGGCTAAGGCCCTATCGCGCAGGCGCACCGGGAATGCGGCGTCGTCGATGAGAAGCAGGCACAAGGCGATCGTCAGGAAGTTGAAGAAGGCGTAGTTGCCCGTGGCCGCGATCATCGCCTGCAGAACTGCTATCGCGCCGGCCGCCAGGAGGCGCAATCGCCGCGGCGCCACGATGAAGAGGGGCGCTCCCAGCTCGATCGCGAAGAGCAAGACGCAGGAGAGCTTCTGGAACCAGAGAGGATGATGGCTGGCGTACCAGGCTGTCCAGGGCGGGAGCGGCTGCGTCCAGTAGTGATAAGCCAGGGCAGTCAGACTCCGCCAGGCGGCATCGCCGCTGGCGAGCTTGACGAAGCCCGAGGAAAAAACCAGGCGGAAGAGAAGCCACAACGGCAGAACGCGCGCGATGCGGTCCGGTTCGAGCGCGGGGCCGATCCGCCACCGCTTCACCGGCGCGAGAAAGACCGCGAGCAGACCCGTCTCGAGCAGCAGAAGGTCCCACTGGAACTCGAGGAAATCCTGCCCGGCGACGCAAAGCGAGAGATAAGAGGCCCAGCAGAGCAGAAGGGCGGGGGCTGGGACGAGCCCGAGGATCACCGCCAGCGAGGCGAGAGCTCCCGCGCCGCAGAGAAAATGGAGAAACGCGTCACTTCCGTTCCACCAGCACAGCGTGGGCAGGAGCGTCACACGCTGTCCGGGGGAAAGCTGTGACTGGGCCGCCTCGAGCAGATTGCCCACGGGAAGGATTCCGCGTGAGCCTACGAGGCTGTCGATTTGCACCCAGAGGGACACAAAAGCGGCGAAGAAGCAGATCCCCACGGCTCTCACGAAGAGCGAGTTGGCGACCCGATAGGTCGGTGGCTCGACCGTCTTGCCCCACAGGGCATTGGTCACCCGGAGACCGGCGGTGCGGTGGCGGACGATGACGCGATACACGGCCTCGGACGCGGCCGCAAAGCCCGGAACGCGGCGGTAAGCGGCGAGCGGCCACCGATGTCCCGGCGTCTCCGCGAGCGACCGGAAAACGGCCTCCGCTCCCTCGAAGACTTCGCCGTCGGGAGACACGAGAACTACGGAACGTCGGAAGGTTTCCGGCGAAATTTCGGGGAAACTCTGCTCGACTTCCTGCGACGGCGCGTAATCGACCCGGTCTCCAGTCTCGATCCGCCACCGGCGGATCCATCGACGTCAAAAACCTCAGCCACCGTCGAAGATCAGGAGCGGCCGAGGAGGAGGAGCGGCCACCCGAACGCGAGAACCCATGGCGCAAGTCTAAGAAAAGCACAATCCCCGCGTGGGGACATTCGATCCTCCTCCGCGGACAGCTCGGGATCATCCCTCCTCGCGGATAAACTCTGCGGAACCAAGAGTTTCCGGGCCGCGTTCCCGTCACTCGCGCCGGGAACGAAGGTTGCACATATGCTCAGGACGAGAGGGAGGAACCTATGAGAACCATGCGTCGACTCTGGACGCTTCTGGCGAGCGCGGCGGTATTCCTGCTGCCGGCGTTCGCTTCAGGTCAGTACCGAGATGAGTACGGCAGCGAGATCCACCAGACCGTCGCCCGCATTTCCTACATCGATGGGAGCGCGTCTTTCGCTCGCGGGGACGATCCGGATAACTGGCAGGCCGCGGACCGAAATGTTCCGATGACGAACGGGGACCGCGTCTACACCGGAAATCGCGGGCGGCTCGAGCTGCAGATCCACGGCGGAAGCTTCGTCCGCCTGGGCACGCAGACGGATCTGACCGCGCTGAACCTGACAGACGACACCAAACAGTTCTCCGTCCAGGGCGGAGTCGCGTCCTTCCAGGTGCGGCGGCTTTCCCGGGACGAGATCTTCGAGATCGATACGCCCAACGCCGCGATCACGATCGACCGGCCGGGAGAGTTTCGGGTCGATGTGGATCGCGACGGCAACACCCGCGTCGCGGTTCGGAGCGGTCAGGCGACCGTCGCGGCGGGAGGCGGCCAGGTGCCGCTGCGTTCGGGCGACGAGATGGACATCGACGGAATCGACTCTCCCCGCTACGACATCGTCTCGCTGGGAAGGCCGGACGGGTGGGACCGCTGGGTGCAGGTCCGCGAGGACCGGACCGCGAGAGCGCGGTCTTATGAATATGTCAGCGCTGATATCGTCGGCGTCGACGACTTGGATGAATACGGCCGCTGGGATGACATCCCGCAGTACGGCCGTTGCTGGAGTCCCGCTTCTGTCGCGTCGGATTGGGCCCCCTACCGCACCGGGCATTGGATTTGGCAGGATCCGTGGGGCTGGACGTGGGTCTCCAACGAGGCCTGGGGATGGGCTCCCTACCACTACGGCCGCTGGGTGAACTACTCCTCGCGCTGGTACTGGGTGCCGGTTGCCCGCCGCGAAAGTTACGTCACGTATTCGCCGGCGCTCGTTGCCTTCGTCGGAGGCGGACCGGGCTTTTCGGCCTCGGTTTCGTTCGGAGGAGGCGGCGGCTTCGTGGGTTGGTTTCCCCTGGGCCCGCGTGATCCTCTCGTGCCGTGGTGGACCCGGCGATCCAATGTCAATGTCACCAACGTCACCTACATCAATCGAAACTATGTGACGGTCGTCAACCAAAACACGTTTGTGTCGGGCGGGCTCGTCGCCAACGCGTATGTGCGTGACCGAGCCGTCGTGCAGCAGGTCACCGCCGCTCCGGTTCTTCGAGGTCCGCTGCCGTTCATGCCCACGCAGGCTTCGCTTCGCGTCGCCGCTCGGGCGGACATGCCCGCAGTCGCGCGGCCCCCGGCGCAGGTGGTCGAGCGCGCTGTTGTGGCGCGCCTGGCGCCCCCTCCCGCACCTCCGACTTTTCAAGCGAAGGTCGGCGTGATCCGCGAGAATCGCGGCGCGCCCGTGGCTCCAGCGGAGGCTGCCCAAATCGCCATTCAAGACCGGGGACGGCCTCAGGCCGCCGCCCCTGTGCGTTCTGTCATCGCTCGCGAGGGACAGATCACTCTCGCTCCGCGAGGACGCGCCGCGGAGACCAATCAGGGCGTTCCCCAGCCAGTCAACCAGACGCCCGGCAGGGGCCGTTCGCTCGCGACATCGCAACAGCCCGTCTCCGCGGCGCCCGTCACTTCCGGAAACGCGCCCGCGCCTCCGGCTTCTCGTGAGGTCGCTCCCCGGCAGCAGGAGGCTCCCATCGAGAGAGTCCGTCCTTCCAACGAGAGGGGGGTGGCGCCGCCGGCGCAGGCTCCTGTCCCGCAGCGCGAAATCCAACAGCCAGCGCCGACTCCGGAGCCTCCACGCGGCCGGGAGCAGAATCCTCAGCCCGATTCCTGGCGCAGCCGCGAGAGGCCAACTGCAGTTGCGCCTCGCAGCGTCCCGACGCCCCAGGTCCAACCTCAACCGCAGCCCGTCGAACGCCGGGAGCGCATACGCGAAGCTCCGCCCGCGCCGCCCCCGACCCCCGTGCCGCAAAACGACCGTGGTCAGTCACAGAATCGCGGAAGAGAGAACGTCGTTGCGCCACAGGAACGTCCTCAGCCCGCGCGAGAGGCGCGGCCCACGCCGCCTCCCCAGCCGCCGCCGCAGCAGGCAGCTCCTCCAGCTCCTCCGTCGGCCGAGCGGCAGCAGGCCCAACCACCGGATCGATCGCGGCAGAGCTCCGATCAGAAGAAAGACGAGAAGCCGAAAAAGGACGACAAGAAGAAGGAAGAACCGAAGAAAGACGATCGGGAGCGAAAGCCGGACAACTAGACGCGGCACCCTAGACTCTGCTGATTATGAAAAGGGCGCCCTTGGGGGCGCCTTTTTGTTTCCTTTAACACCATTTATATCAGTAACTTACATATGGTAACCAATGTTGACTTTATCGTATAGATTCCATATGCTCGGTCAGTCGAGAGAGGTGGCCCAATGAGTCCCGACAACAGCTCCCTGCTGGAACTGACCAACCGCGAATACAAGGCCGGGTTCATCACCGACATCGAATCCGAGAGCGTCCCCGCGGGTCTCAATGAAGATGTCGTGCGGACGATCTCGGCCAAGAAGAACGAGCCCGAGTGGATGCTCGAGTGGAGGCTGCGCGCCTTCCGGCACTGGCTCACGATGAAGGAGCCGAGCTGGGCCAACGTCCACTATCCGGCGATCGATTATCAGTCGATCGTTTACTACTCGGCTCCCAAGATGAAGAAGGACGGCCCGAAGTCGCTCGAGGACGTCGATCCCAAGCTGCTCGAGACCTACGAGAAACTCGGTATTCCTCTGCGGGAGCGAGCGAAGCTGGCCGGCGTCGCGGTCGACGCCGTCTTCGATTCCGTCTCCGTCGCGACGACCTTCCGCGAGCAGCTGGCCAAAGTCGGCGTCCTCTTCTGTTCCTTCTCCGAGGCGGTGCAGAACCATCCGGAGCTGGTGAAGAAATACCTGGGATCGGTCGTCCCCTATAGCGACAACTTCTTCGCGACTTTGAACTCCGCGGTCTTCTCCGACGGATCCTTCTGCTACATCCCCAAGGGTGTGCGCTGTCCGATGGAGCTCTCGACGTACTTCCGGATCAACTCGGCGAACACCGGTCAGTTCGAGAGGACGCTCATCGTCGCCGACGAGGGGGCGTATGTCTCCTATCTCGAGGGTTGCACGGCACCGATTCGCGACGAGAACCAGCTCCACGCGGCCGTCGTCGAGCTCGTCGCGCTCAACAACGCTCAGATCAAGTACTCGACGGTCCAGAACTGGTATCCGGGCGACAAGGAAGGCCGGGGCGGCATCTACAACTTCGTGACCAAGCGCGGGAAGTGTCAGGGAAGAAACTCGAAGATCTCCTGGACCCAGGTCGAGACCGGGTCGGCGATCACCTGGAAGTACCCGAGCTGCATCCTTCAGGGGGACGACTCGGTCGGAGAGTTCTATTCGGTGGCCGTGACGAACAACCGGCAGCAAGCCGACACCGGGACGAAGATGATCCACATCGGCAAGAACACGAAATCGACCATCATCTCCAAGGGCATCTCGGCCGGCCGCGGGCAGAACACCTATCGCGGCATGGTCAAGATCCTGGGGAAGGCGGACAACGCCCGCAACTACTCGCAGTGCGACTCGCTCCTGATCGGCGATCAGTGCGGGGCGCACACGTTCCCCTATATCGAGGTCGGCAACTCCACGGCCCAGATGGAGCACGAGGCCTCGACTTCGAAGATCGGCGAGGACCAGATCTTCTATTTCCAGTCGCGCGGGATTTCCGCCGAGGACGCCGTGTCAATGATCGTCAACGGTTTCTGCAAGCAGGTCTTCAAAGAGCTGCCGATGGAGTTCGCGGTGGAAGCGCAGAAGCTGCTGGGTGTGAGTCTGGAAGGGTCTGTTGGATGAATGGAGTTATCAGTTGTCAGTCATCAGTTTTCAGTTTGATGCAAGCTGGGCTGCCGACTGACAACCGGTATCAGAACTGAGAACTAAGAACTAATGACTGAAAACTCGTCAATGCTTGAGATCCAGAATCTCCATGCCAGCGTTGCTGGAAATGAGATCCTCAAGGGCGTTGACCTCACGGTCCGCTCCGGCGAGGTGCACGCGATCATGGGACCCAACGGCTCCGGCAAATCGACTCTCGCGCACGTACTCGCCGGGCGGCCCGGTTATGAAGTCACGCAGGGCAGGGTCCTCTACAAGGGTGTGGACCTCCTCGCCATGACACCCGAGAATCGCGCGCGCCAGGGCGTTTTCCTCGCCTTCCAATACCCCGTCGAGATCCCCGGCGTGTCCAACGTCTACTTTTTGAAAAACGCCTTGAACGCGATCCGAAAGGCGCGCGGCGAGTCGGAGCTGGACGCGATGGATTTCTTGAAGATCGTCAAGGAGAAGGCCAAGCTCGTGGACCTCGACGAGGAGCTCACGAAGCGTCCGGTCAATGAGGGCTTCTCCGGCGGCGAGAAGAAGCGCAACGAGATCTTCCAGATGGCCGTTCTCGAGCCTTCCCTCGCGATCCTGGACGAGACCGACTCGGGCCTGGACATCGATGCCTTGCGGATCGTCGCCGCCGGCGTGAACGCCCTGCGCTCGCCGGAGCGCTCGATGCTGGTCGTGACGCACTATCAGCGGCTCTTGAACTACATCGTCCCCGACTTTCTCCACGTGCTGGTCGACGGCCGCATCGCCCTCTCGGGCGGCAAGGAGCTCGCTCTGGAGCTCGAGGAGAGGGGTTACACCTGGCTCGAGAAGGAGCCCGCGCCGGCGGCAACCGGGGCGAACTGTTGAGCAGCGAATCCATGGAAGCGATGCAAACAACGGAAACGATGGAAAAGACCGTTCAGGAGAACGGCCTCTATCGAGACGCCTTCGCGGCGCTCGAACGGGGGCGGCGCGACGAGCCCGCGTGGCTGCGCCGGCTTCGCGAGGAAGCGTTCACACGCTTCTCCGAGCTCGGGTTCCCGTCGGCGAAAGTCGAGGCCTGGAAGTACACGAACACCGCGCCGATCGCCGAGAAGGTCTGGACGCCCGCCCCCCGGTCTGCCGCGCGAGGCGCGGTCTCCGAGCGGGCGCTCGCGCCCTGGCGAATCCCCGGGGCGGTCGAGATCGTCTTCGTCAATGGAACCTTCTCGGAAAAGCACTCCCGTGTCCCTGTCGCGCGAGGCGGAGTCACCGTCCAGAGCCTCGCCGATCTGCTGACCTCGAGCCCCGAGAAGGCCGAGGCCTGGATCGGCAAGCAGACCGCCGGGGAAGTCTCTGCGTTTGCCAGCTGGAACACGGCGTTCTTCGTCGACGGCGCCTACGTCGAGATCGTCCCCGGTGCCGTCGTGACGACGCCGGTTCACCTTCTGTTCGTTACGGCGCAAGAGAACGCGTTGGTCGTCTCCTCGCCGCGTGTTCTCGTTTTGGCCGGCGCGCGCAGCCAGGCGACCGTTGTCGAAACGTACGTGGGAGATGGCGAGGCCGTCTCCTTGACCAACGCGGTCACGGAGATCTCCGTCCGCGAAAGCGCCGTGCTCGAGCACCTGAAACGTCAGGAGGAGAGCCGGTCCGCGTACCACGTCCACGCCATCGAGACTCGGCAGGCGCGCGGCAGCGGCTTCACCCAGCACAACCTGACCATCGGCGGGCTTCTCGCGAGGACGGATCTCAATACTCTGTTTACCGGCGAGGGCGCGGAGTGCACGTTGAACGGCCTCTTCGTCGGCTCCGGAACGCAGCACCTAGACAACCACACGCGGATCGATCACGCCCAGCCCCACTGCTCGAGCCGCGAGCTCTATAAGGGAATTCTGGACGGCAAGGCCCGCGGTGTCTTTCACGGCACGATTCTCGTGAGGAAGGGCGCTCAGAAGACCGATGCGATGCAGACGAACAAGAACCTGCTCCTCTCGCGGGAGGCCCTGGTCGATTCGACGCCGGCGCTGGAGATTCTGGCCGACGACGTGAAGTGCCGGCACGGCTCGACGATCGGCCAGCTGGACGCCAACGCGCTCTTCTATCTTCGCTCGCGCGGCATCGATGAGGACCACGCCCGATCGATGCTGACCTATGCCTTCGCCGCGGACGTGGCCGGCCGGATCAAGATCCCCGCGATTCGCTCCCAGATCGAGACACTACTGGGCCTTCGTTTTTCGCAGACGGGGTCCGAGGAGATTTCTTCATGAGCAGCGTGCAAGCCGTTCGCCCGACGCCTGCGACCGCGCCGCCGGCGCCGTCTTTCGACGTGCAGCGCATCCGCCGCGACTTTCCGATTCTGTCGCAGAAGATTCACGGGATGCCTCTCGTTTATCTGGACAACGCCGCGACCACCCAGAAACCGATCTCGGTGATCGAAGCGGAGCGGGACCTCTACGAACGGTTCTACGCGAACATCCACCGCGGCGTGCATTGGCTCTCGGTGGAATCGACCGAGGCCTACGAGAGAGTCCGCGAGACGGTCCGCGGTCTCCTCCACGCGGCCGAGGCCCGGGAGATCGTCTTCACGCGCGGCACGACGGAAGCCATCAATCTCGTCGCGGCGACCTACGGCCGGACGCACGTGGGAGCGGGCGACGAAGTGCTGATCACGGCCCTCGAACACCACTCCAACATCGTGCCCTGGCAGATGCTGTGCGAGGAAAAAGGGGCGAAGCTGAAGGTGGCCCCGATCGATCTGCGCGGAGAGCTCATCCTGGAGGAGCTCGAGCGGCTTCTGTCCGATCGGACGAAGATCGTCGCGGTCTCCCACGTCTCCAACGCCCTGGGCACCGTCAACCCGATCGACAAGATCGTGCGGCTGGCCCACGCGAAGGGGATTCCGGTCTTAGTCGACGGCGCGCAGGCGGCCCCGCACCTGGAAGTGGACGTGCAGGCGCTCGACTGCGACTTCTACGCGATCTCGGGACACAAGATCTACGGCCCGACGGGTGTGGGCGTCCTCTATGGAAAGGCGCGGCTTCTGGACGCCATGCCCCCCTATCAGGGGGGCGGCGACATGATCAGCTCGGTCACCTTCGAGAAGACGACCTACAACGTGCTCCCGTACAAGTTCGAGGCGGGAACACCCAATATCGCGGGGGGGATCGGTCTGAAGGCGGCCATCGACTACGTCCACGGGATCGGTCTCTCCGAGATCCGGCGCTACGAAGAGGGGCTCCTGGCGCTCGCGACCGAGAAAGTCGGCGCGATTCCCGGCGTGCGCCTGATCGGAACCGCGCGGGAGAAAGCCGCCGTTCTGTCGTTCACCGTCGAAGGCGTCCACCCTCACGACGTGGGCACCGTGCTCGACCGCCAGGGAGTCGCGGTGCGCACGGGTCACCATTGCGCCCAGCCGGTCATGGACTTCTTCAAGGTGCCCGCGACTGCGCGCGCGTCCTTCGCCTTCTACAACACGCCCGAAGAGGTGGACGCGCTCGTCGCGGGCCTCCACGAGGTCAAGAGGATGTTCGCATGAGCAGCGATCTGCGCGATCTCTATCAGGAAATGATCCTCGACCACGGCAAGAGACCGCGCAACTTCCGCGCGCTCGCGAAAGCCAACCGCCGGGCCGAGGGGTACAACCCCCTGTGCGGAGACCGGGAGACCGTGTATCTCGAGGTCGAGGGGGACCGGGTCGTGGATGCCGCGTTCGAGGGGGCCGGATGCGCGATCTCGACCGCGTCCGCCTCGATGATGACCGAAGCCCTCAAGGGAAAGAGCCGCGCGGAGGCCGAGACGCTCTTCGAGAAGTTTCGCGATCTGATCACCGGCGAGACGAAGGCCGCGGCCGGCGGACCGCCTCTTGGCAAGCTCGAGGTCTTCTCGGGCGTGCGCGAGTATCCGGTGCGGATCAAGTGCGCGACCTTGCCCTGGCACACGATGCGCTCGGCGCTCCACGGAGACGCCGCGATGATCTCGACGGAAGACGGGGCGGAGGCATCGCCCAAAGACGAGCCGAGGCCGACGACGCCTCCGGCAAGAGTCTGCTGAGGACAAACCATGAGAAGCGAAAAAGAAGTCACGACGACGCGCGAAATCGAGGCGAGCGAAATTCCGAGCGGGATCAAGATCAAGATTCCGGAGGGGACTTCCCTCGCGATCACACAATCTCTTGGCGGCACTTACACCGTGCTGACCCCCTACGGCTACATGGCCCGCGTGGAAAGCAAGGATGCCGACGCGATCGGCCAGGAGGTCGCGGTCCCCGACGCGGCGTCGCAGGCGGGAAAGTCGGTCGAAGAGCTCTGCTGGGACCAGTTACGCACATGCTACGACCCGGAGATTCCGGTCAACATCGTGGACCTCGGGCTCGTCTACAAATGCGAGGCGACGCCTCTGGCCGACGCGGCGGCGGGGAACAAGGTCGACGTTCGTTTCACGCTCACGGCGCCAGGCTGCGGGATGGGAGACGTCCTCAAGGACGACATCAAGGGCAAGCTCCTGAGCGTGCCGGGAGTCAAGGAAGCGGATGTGCAGGTGCTTTTCGACCCGCCGTGGAACATGAGCATGATGTCGGAAGCCGCGAAGCTGCAGTTGGGAATGCTGTGAGGAACGAAGTGACGAGTGACAAGTGTCAAGTGACAAGCGGGAATCGACTATTTACTTCTTGCTCGTCACTCGTCACTCGTCACTTGTCACTTCGTGATCGTCGCCGCGGAGGGCCCCGAAGATGAGACTGACTTCGCAGGAAGAATACGGCTTACGCTGCCTGATCCGAGTAGGACGCGAGGGCACGGAAGGAAGCGTCACGATGCCCGAGCTGGCGCGCTCCGAAGGGATCTCGCAGCCGCACGTGGCCAAGATGATGCGTCTTCTGCTCAAGGGGGGCTTCGTCAAGTCCACGCGAGGGCAGTCGGGCGGGTACACGCTGGCGCGCCCGGCGGACCAGATCGCCGTCGGCCACGTGCTCGCGGTTCTGGGAGGCCGCCTCTTCGACTCGAACTTCTGCGGCACGCACACGGGCGCGGCGAATCTCTGCACCCATATGGGAGACTGCGCCATCCGCTCGGTCTGGCGCACGATCCAGGAGGCGATCGACGGCGTGCTCGCGCGGCTGACGCTCAAGGACGTACTCGTTTCGGAGCAGGAAATGAACGTCTGGGCGAGCGGCCGGCCGATTCTTCCCACGTATACGCACAACGCGTAGTCGCGCTCGCTGCGAAAAGCGCCGCTCTCGCTCATCGTCCTCTCGAAGAGACGGTGCCTCTTTTTTGGCCTGTTTCTTGCGGAAAAAGGGGTGGAGGTTAGCTATGAGAAAACTGTCCCTATCTTTGGCGGCTCTCGCTTTCATCCTCGTGAGCGCGGTTGCCGTCGCGGACCAGCGTCCTCACGAGGGGAAGATCACCAACATCGATATGACAGCAAGAACCCTGTCGATCCAGAACGAAAAGGGCGACACCTTTACGCTCTACTGGGACGACACGACCAAGTGGAAGAACAACCTGACTGCCCAAGAGCTCCAGGTGGGCGACTCGATCCACTTCGACATCGTCGATAAGAACGGTCAGATGTTCGTGACGGAGATCCGCCGGACAGGCAAGGCGAAAAGCTAGACGGCTTCGTCTCGAAGAGTCCCTTTTTCGGGCGGCTTCGGCCGCCCGATTTTTTCCGGCGGCGGTACAATTCCCTTACCGATGAGCCTGGGACGACTTCTCGCGCTGGCGATCGTGCTTGTGATCGCGTGGTGGGTCTTTACGAAGTCGGGATTGTTTTCCCGCAGCGAGCCGGCGGGAGTCGACGGGAAGGCCCCCATCGAAAGGGCGCGTGACGCCTCGCGCAAGAGCGCCGAACG
>Ga0070706_100000573_pt1 | contig 42856 bp, 37 predicted proteins | sample KBSK5501metaG_FD_65476 | JGI IMG/M metagenome (GOLD analysis project Ga0070706, IMG submission 65476) | Corn, switchgrass and miscanthus rhizosphere microbial communities from Kellogg Biological Station, Michigan, USA - KBS K5-50-1 metaG | ecosystem: Host-associated > Plants > Roots >... | reverse complement strand
TCAGACGACAGACCGGACCGCGATCCAGATCGGCCTGCCGCACCGATGAGCGGTCTGAAGCGGTCGCTGCGCGGACCGGTCCTCTCAATCGTCCGCCGATTACCGCCACCCCTCGACAAGGCGACGGCCGATGCGTTGCGATCGGTGCGTGATCGCGCGCGAGCGGGGACGAGGGCACTCACCTGGTCGACGCGCCGGTCGTCGGACCTTCGCACCCGGCTCGAGGAAGCCTTCAAATCCGGCGACGAGAAGCGCATCGGCGCGGCCCTGGCCGAAGTGCACGCCCTCCGGGCGCGGGCCGAAGAGCTCGCGTCGCCAGCCTGGGTCCCCGACGGCGTGCGACTGTCCGAGACGTACGGAATCCAGTCGATGCAGTTCATGATCGACCTGCTTCCCTGGATCCAGAGGCTGCTGGCCCAATATCCGCGGGGCCATCGCTTCGAGGTTCTCGACGTCGGGCCCGGGACCGGCCACGGGACCGCACTCCTCGCGACCCTCTATCGGCAGGCACATCTCGGCTACCGAATGAACGTGTCCGCTCTCGACATCAACCGGCTGTATCAGCGCTACATCCCCGCAATCACCGAATACGTGCCGTTCATTCGCGACGACGTGTTCACCCACCGGGGCACCTACGACATCGTGATCGCCAGCCACGTGATCGAGCATCTGGACGATCCGATCCCGTTTTGCCGCCGGCTCCAGGAGCTCGCGCGGCTGGCCGTCTTCATCGTCACGCCGTTCAAGGAACCGGCCGATCACCTGACCAAGGGCCACGTCGGAGTGGTCGACGATGACACCGTGAAGCTGCTCGAGCCCGACGCGTTCACCGTGACCCACAGCGCGGCCTGGGGCGCGTTCCACGTTCCGCCCTACGACATGCTGATCGCCCAGCTTCCGGGCAAGGCTGGATCGCGGTGAGACACGATCACCTGCTCGCGCCTGAGGCGATTGCGCCGAGGCTGACGTTCGTGCCGCCATCGAGCTCCTGGCCAAGCGCAGCGCCCCGTCGTCGCACATGCACGTGGCTCGGCATAGGATGGCGTGGCCACGGATCTCGAACGCGGCCGCAGGTGAGGGAGGCATGAGTCTCGACGTCGTCGGCAAGCTCGCACGGGTCACGGCGGAGATCACGCCGGGCCACCTCGGCGAGGTGCTGATCGAAATCCGCCAGGGCACCGAGCGCTTTCTGGCTCGCGCGGCAGACAAGGACGCGACGATCCCGAAGCACACCCAGGTCCTCGTCGTCGGCAGCCTCGGCGGCCGGACGGTCGAGGTTTCTCCAACCGACAACATGAGGCTTCCTCGATGACAACAGAGGTGGGGCTCGCGATCGCGGCGATCGTGGTGCTGCTCGTCGTCTTCCTGCTGTTCCTGCTGTTCCGGTCGAGCTGGCGCGTCGCCGAGCCGGATGAGGCCCTGATCATCTCCGGTCTTCGAGCGTCCGGCCGTCAGGAAGGCACCGGCGAGAGCATGGGGTTCAACATCGTCACCGGCCGGGGCGCCCTGATCCTGCCCGGCGTCACGAAGGTCCGCCGCCTGTCGCTTGAAGCCCACGAGAGCGAGATCAGTGTCCCGTGCGTGAGCCAGCAGAAGATCCGAGTCGACCTCCGCGGGATCGTCGTCTACAAGGTCGGCGACGACTTCCGCTCGATCGCGAACGCGGCGCGGCGTTTCCTCGATCGGCCTGCGGCCGAGTTGGAGACGAAGGTCCAGAACGTCTTCGTCGGCCACCTCCGGGCGATCGCCGGCTCGATGACCGTCGAGGACATGATCAGCGACCAGGACAAGTTCACCCAGCAGGTCCGCGACCGCTGCACGCAGGAGATGGAGTCCTTCGGCTTGGTGATCGACAGCTTCCAGATCCAGGCGATCACGAGCCCGAGCGCCTACATCGAGAACCTCGCCGTCCCGCACCAGGCCGAGGTCGAACAGAACGCCCGGATCGCGCGGGCCAACGCAGAGCGCGAGGCCGTAAGCCAGGAGCAGCAAGCCCGCGCCCTGATGGCGGAGTCGAAGCGGAACGCCGACATCAAGAGCGCCGGCTACCAGGCCGACATCGACCAGGCCACCAAGCAGGCCGAGCAGCAGGGACCGTTGGCCGAGGCGAAGGCCCGCCAGGCGGTCGTTGAGCAGGAAACCCGCGTTGCCGAGCTTCAGGCCCAACAGACGGAGCAGCAGCTCCAGGTCGATGTCCGGAAGCCGGCCGACGCCGAGGCGTATCGCCAGACGACCCTTGCCGCCGCCGCCCGGGACGTCCGCATCCGACAGGCGGAGGCCGCCGCTCAGGAAGTCCGTCTCGCTGCGGAGGCCGCGGCGGCCCAGACTCGGATCGCCGCCCAGGCACAAGCCGAGGCGGTCAAGGTCCAGGCAGAGGCCCAGGCCGGTGCCACCCGCATCAACGGCGAAGCCGACGGCGCCGCCATTCGGGCCAAGGGCATCGCCGAGGCCGATGCGGTCAAGGCGCGGATGGAGGCCGAGGCGGCGGGAATTGAGCGTCGGGCGGCCGCCCTCAGCCGCAACCAGGAAGCCGTCATCGCTCAGCAGATCGCGGCCAACCTTCCGGAGATCGTCCGGGCGGCGGCATCGTCGTTCGACCACGTCGATAACTTCACCGTCCTCAACGGCGCCGGCGGGATCACCGAGGTCCTCGCCGAGCTGATCCAGCAGGGTGGCGTTCTCGCCAAGGTGGCACGACAGACGATGGCGCCAATGATCGGGGCCCAGAACGCGAATGGATCGGGGCCGAACGGCGACGGCGCGAATGGAGCGTCGGCGCTCCCATCCACCGCACCCACGAGACGGGCCCGGCGGGGCCCCAGCCGCGCCGCCGCCTCGGCCGGCTCGTCGGGCAGCAGTCCATCGGCCGCGGCTGGCGAGTCCAACGAAACCGACGAGAGCTGAGCCTGGACCACCCGATCCCGCAGACCGCGCTACCTGGCGTGGACCCGGCGCTCGATCCAATCCTGGCGTCCCGGATTGACGCGCTGGCGATCGGCTTCGTCGAGCGATGCGTGGCGGCCGACCTCCGGGGTGAGGCCTTTCAGCGCCTCCTCGCCGAGGTCGGCGAGATCGGGGAGCGGGAGATCGTCGCGACGGCAGCACTGAGCCGTCGACTGGTCGATCGCCCCAGGCGGGCGATCACGGGTTCGCTCGATGACGAATCGCCGATCGCGCGCAGTCTGGCTGATCTGCGCGAGGCCGCTGAGGATCTGGACCCGGCGCGGCTCGCTCGCGAGCTCGGCGGCCGGTCGCGCAAGTTGCTCGGGGTGATCTCCCTCGGCGACCCCGCTCAGGACGCCCTGGAGCGGTATACGAGGGCCAGGTTCCAGATCGAGCGAATTCTCGGCTCGCTGGCGTTCGGGCGGGCGGGTCTCCAGGCCGAGATCGCGGCGATCGGCCAGGAGCAGCGAGCGCTTGCGACCGAGATCGAGACGCTCAACCAGTATGTCGAGCTTGCTCGCGTACTCGACGTGCGCCTCGAGGCCAGGCTGGCCGCCCTTGCCGAGACGGAGCCGGAACGCGCGGAGGCCATCCGGACGGACGTCCTGTTCGCGATCCGCCAGCGTCGCCGTGACCTCCTGATTCAACTCGCCGTGGCGACACAGGGCGATGCGGCGCTGCGGGTGGTCCAGAACAACAACCAGCAGGTCGTCCGGACCATCCGCATGGCGATGACGACCACGGCGGCGGCGCTCCGGACGTCCGTCGCCGTCGCCCAGGCAATGGCTGACCAGCGCAGGATCCTGGCCCAGCTTGAAAGCGTTCGCCCGGCGGATCGCGCCACGAGGCGGACGAGCGCGGTGCCATCGGGCCCGACATCGTCGAACGCGGAGCCGAGGTCTGTCGCGGCGGATGTTGCCGGTCTCAGGCGCGCCTGGGAGACCGTCTTCACGACGCTGGACCAGTTCGATTCGTACTCGATAACGGCCATCGATGCGATGCGCGAGGCGATCGAGGAACTCGCCGAGGAGGCGGAGCAATCGCGAGCGGCGCTCGAAGCGGATCGCGCGTCGACTCATCAGCCGGAGCTCTCGTCGGAAGCGCCCAGCGACACGTCGGCCCTCCCGCCGCGCCGAGCGACGGGCCCAAGCTGAAGGCGCGACCACGTCGAGCCTGTCCCAGACCAGGCGGCCGGGTCGGTGCGCCCCGGCAGCCAAGCCGTCGAACCCCAGACCGGCCATCGCTCGAACGGCACGGGCCACGCAGTCGCCGGGTTCATCTGGATCGGCGGTCCGGCGCGGTTGTGGGGTATCCTCTCGGCTCGCTGGGCCGGTAGCTCAATGGCAGAGCAACTGACTCTTAATCAGTTGGTTGGGAGTTCGAGTCTCCCCCGGCTCACCACCCCAGCACGCACGAACCATGGTCCTCGGAGTGATCCGAGGTCCTTTCGATCCTTAGCGTAGCCAACGCTGTGTCCGCAAATGACGAGGGTCGCGCCGGTACTCGGCCCTAGGCTTCTACTCCCTGGCGCCTGTCCGTCGCTCGTCGACCGGGGGAGACGCGGCGGTCTCGCAGATCGTCCACCGGCTTCGGCGGCAGCCCGTGCAGCGCGGCCCGCTCGACCCAGGACGCGACTGGATTCGCCGCGATGCCATTCAGGCGGACCGCGAAATACGAACAGTCGACGCACCACCACCACGATCGTGGCTCGTATCGAGCGTCATGACGTTCGTACAGGTGGACGTCGTCGGTTCCACCACAAGTCGTGCACGCTGGCATGCGGAGTTGCTCCCGGCCGGTGTTCGCGCGCTCGGACCTGGTGCGGACGGGCAACATAGCGGATCAGTCACGGGTGTCAATACCCCGAGCCCGCTTCGAACACGCCTTGGGACTCCCGATGGGGTTGACGAGGCCCCGAGGGAGTCCACCGCCGGGGGAACGATGCACTGGTCCTCGGGGACCTCACTTGATGCAACGACACCAGCTCGCCCGGGTTAGGGCGACCGTGGCCCGCCGCAACGAGCGGCCCTGACCCGCCACCAGCCGCAACCCGCCGCCGCGCGACCGATCCTGCTACGCTTCGGAGCATCCTTGACAGCCGGCCCTGTGAGACCGGCGCACCGGTCCCGTGAGGCCGGAAGGGAGGCCGACGATCGTCTGTCCGCGCGTCCACCGAGCCCCGCCGGGCCGGTGGCGTTTTCATGTGAGGGGGCGGTGATTTCGATCGCGTCGGCGACGCCGCAGCCCAGCCCGCCCCAGCCCCGCCCGTCGTCGATCGTCGATCCCCGCGTCGGCGATCTCGGTCCGGCCCTGCTGGCCCTCGAGGACGGGACGATCTTTCCCGGGATCGCGTTCGGCGCCCCGGACGCGTCGGGCGGCGACCTCGTCGTCAACACGTCCCAGACCGGCTACCAGGAGGTCTGCACCGACCCGTCGTACGCCGGCCAGATCGTCGTCATGACCTACCCGCTCATCGGCAACTACGGTCGGCTGGTCGCGGACGATCAGTCGCTCCGACCGTGGCTGCGGGCGCTCGTCGTGGCGAACGCGACCGCGGCCGTCCTCGACGATGTTCGGCAGCTCGCGGCGCTCCTGCGCGACTCCGGGATCCCGGCCATCGCCGGCGTCGACACCCGGGCCCTGGCCCGCCATCTGCGCGCGAACGGGAGCCTCCGGGGGATCGTGACCGAGCCCGGGTTCGTCGATCGCGACGTCGCGGTCGAGCGGGCACGAGCCGTCCCGCGCTGGGAGGACCAGGACTTCGTCGGCCAGGTCTCGCCGGCCTCGATCATGGACGTCGGAAGCCACGACGAGGGCGGTCCGCTCATCGGGATCGTCGACTTCGGTCTGAAGTCGAACATCGTCCTCGGGATGCGCCGCCGCGGGGCGCGCGTCCGGATCCTGCCGCACACGATCTCGACCGCGGTCGCGCTCGCTCGCGACATCGACGGCCTGATCCTGTCGCCGGGACCGGGCGATCCGGCGCGACTGGCCGGCCCCGTTGCTCTGGCTCGGGCGATCATCGACGACGGGCGTCCGCTCCTGGGGATCTGCCTCGGGCACCAGATCGTGGCCCGCGCGGCCGGCGCCGAGACGACTCGTCTCCGGTTCGGACACCACGGCGCCAACCACCCGGTCCGCGACGTCGACCTCGGGCTCGTCCAGGTGACCGCCCAGAACCACGAGGTCCAGGTCGTGGGGGAGTCGGTTCGGGTCGGGTCCGGGTTCCGGGTCAGCCAGGTCAACCTGAACGACGACTCGGTCGAGGGCCTTCGCCACGCGACGCTCCCGATCGAGACCGTCCAGTACCACCCCGAGGGCGCGCCCGGCCCGCTCGATGCGCTCGCGGTGTTCGACCGGTTCGTCGCCCGGGCTACCGAACGCGCGGGGCGAGAGCGATGAGGCGCGGCGTGACGCCGGGCATGCCGCCGACCTGGGCACACATTGCCAAATTCTCGTGGACGGATCGTTGGGTCCGATCGATCGAGGCCAACCAAGCGACAGCCGCCGGGAATCGGTCCGCAAGCATCGCGAATCAGCCGCAGGCGGCTAACGGGGAGCCGTCGGAGGCGCGCGGGACTGGTCGAACCGGACCCAACGCTCCCTGGGCGCGAATTTGGCCAACTCGAGCCCGAGCGCGGCGACTGACCCGGGCGCGGCGGCCACCGGGCGGCACGGGACGGGCGGCCACATGACTGAGCGCCCGCACCGCCGCAAGCCGGCGTCGGTGCTGATCCTCGGCTCGGGGCCGGTCGTGATCGGCCAGGCGGCGGAGTTCGACTACGCCGGAACCCAGGCCTGCCGCGCCCTTCGGGCCGAGGGCGTCCGGACGATCCTCATGAACAGCAACCCGGCGACGATCATGACGGACCCGGACGTCGCCGACGCGATTTACCTGGAGCCGCTGACGGTCGAGGCGGTCGAGGCGGTGATCGCAAAGGAGACGCCCGAGGGCCTTCTGGCCGGACTCGGCGGACAGACGGCGCTCAACCTGGCGGCCGCCCTAGCCGAGGCGGGCGTCTTCGAGCGCCACAGCATCCGGCTTCTCGGCACGCCACTGGAAGCGATCCGGATGGCCGAGGACCGCGAGGCCTTCCGCGACCTGCTCGATCGGATCGGTCAGCCGTACGCGGCCAGCGCGATCGTCGAGGGCGCGACCGCCGCGGCCCGCACGCAATCCGCCGACGAGGCACTCACTACGATCGGCCTTCCCGCGATCATCCGCCCGGCGTTCACCCTCGGGGGGACCGGCGGCGGGATCGTCGAGACCGAGGACGCCTACCGCGAGCGGATCCGGGCCGGGCTGCGGGCCAGCCCGATCGGCCAGGTCATGGTCGAGAAGTGCCTCGTCGGCTGGCAGGAGATCGAGTACGAGGTCATGCGCGACGCGGAGGACACGTGTATCGCGGTCTGCTCGATGGAGAACGTCGACCCGCTGGGCGTCCACACCGGCGACTCGATCGTCGTGGCTCCCGTCCAGACGCTGCCCGATCCCGTCCATCAGCGGTTGCGGAGCGCAGCCCTTGCGATCATCCGCGCGCTCGGCGTCGAAGGCGGCTGCAACGTCCAGTTCGCGCTCTCGCCGGACTCGACCGACTATGCGGTCATCGAGGTCAACCCACGAGTGAGCCGCAGCTCGGCGCTGGCGTCGAAGGCGACCGGTTACCCCATCGCCCGGGTCGCCGCCCAGATCGCGTGCGGCCGGACCCTTGCCGAGATCCCGAACGTCGTGACCGGGACGACGGTCGCCGCCTTCGAGCCCGCCCTCGACTACGTCGTCGTCAAGCTGCCGCGCTTCCCGTTCGACAAGTTCCCCGGCGCAGACCGGAGCCTCGGGAGCCAGATGAAGGCGACCGGCGAGGTGATGGCGATCGATCGGACGTTCGGGGCGGCGCTCAACAAGGCCCTCCGTGGCCTCGAGCAGGCGGGCGCCGGGCCGCTGGCGGAGGACCCGAGCTGGACGTCGAGCTTCGCCTACCTGGCGGGGGTTTACGGCGGCGATCCCGAACGCGACGACGACGAGCCCATCCGCTGGATCGACGAGTCCGGGCAGGCCTGCGAATCGACCCGACATGCGCAGCGGACCGCCGCGCCGATCGTCCTCCGCCGCTTCCTCGCGCCGTCGGACTCCCGGCTCTGGCGGATCCTCGGCCTCCTTCGGCGCGGCGTTTCCGAGGTCACGATCCAGGAAGTGACCGGGATCGCCCCGTGGTTCCTGGCCGAGATGGGCCGCAGCGTCGCCCTCGAGCTCGAGGTCCGGGCGATCCGCGGCCGGCTCGCCGATCCGGGTGACGCCGAGGCAGCGACACTGCTGGCCACGGTCAAACGGGCCGGCTTCGGGGACCGCGAGCTCGCGACGATGGCCGGCGTCGAGGAGGAGGCGCTCCGCGATGCCCGCCTCGTCCTGGGTCTCCGCCCCGGGTATGCGATGGTCGACACCTGCGCCGCCGAGTTCGCTGCGGAAACGCCGTATTTCTATGCAACCTATGCAGCGGCCGGTTCTGAGCCCGAGGCGCCGCCGGTCCAACGCCCGGCCGCCCTGGTCATTGGCAGCGGCCCGGTCCGGATCGGGCAGGGGATCGAGTTCGACTACTGCGCCGTCCAGGCCGCGGGCACCCTCCGCCGGTCGGGCTGGCAGGCGGTGATGATCAACTCCAACCCGGAGACCGTCTCGACCGACTTCGACGCAAGCTCGCGGCTCTATTTCGAGCCGCTCGATCCGGAGAGCGTCCGGAGCGTCATCGAGGCCGAGACCGGGCCGGGCGAGGGGCTCCTGCCGGCGGTCGTGGCCTACGGCGGCCAGACGCCGTTGAACCTCGCCGCGCCGCTCGCGGCGCAGGGTGTCCCCCTCCTCGGCAGCGATCTCGAGACGATCGATCAGGCGGAGGAGCGGACGCGCTTCGCCGCGCTCCTCGACCGGCTCGGCATCCCGCAACCCGACGGCGGGATGGCTCACAGCATCGAGGAGGCGCTGACCCTTGCCGAGCGGATCGGCTACCCGGTCATCGTTCGGCCGAGCTTCGTGATCGGCGGGCTCGCCATCGACTTCTGCTACTCGCCCGACGACCTCGTCCGTCAGCTCGCCGCGGCAACCGTCGTCGACCCCGACCGACCCGTCCGGATCGACCGCTATCTCGAGGGCATCGAGGTCGACGTCGACGCGGTCAGCGACGGTGAGCGAGTCCTGATCCCGGGCCTCCTCGAGCACATCGAACGGGCCGGCGTCCACAGCGGCGACAGCGTCGGCGTCTTCCCGCCGGGCACGGTCGGGCCCGGCGACCAGGCCCTGATCGTCGCGACGATGGAGCGGATCGTCCTCGCCCTCGGCGTTCGCGGCCTGTGCAACGCCCAGTTCATCGTCCGCGACGACGGCGTCTACCTGATCGAGGTCAATCCACGGGCGTCGCGGACGGTGCCCTTCATGTCGAAGGTGACGGGCGTCCCGATGGTCGAGCTGGCGGTCCGGATCGCCCTCGGCGAGCGCCTGGCCGATCTCGGTTGGCCGAACGGATTGCTTGAGCCGCCGCCTTTCGTCGCGGTCAAGGCACCGGCCTTCTCGACGGCCAAGCTTCGAGGCGTGGACCCCTCGGTCGGGCCAGGGATGCAGTCGACCGGCGAGGTGATCGGGATCAGCGCAGACCCGCGGGTGGCCCTCGCGAAGGCGCTGACCGGCGCGTCGCTCGTCCCGCCGCGCCGGCTCGGGTCCGATGACGCGCCGCTCGCGCTGCTGTCGATCGCTGAGCGGGATAAGGCCCAGCTACCGCGGCTTGCCCACGCCCTCGTGGTGGCGGGCTACCGGCTCGCGGCGACCGACGGAACGCGATCCGTGATCGAGGCGATGGGCCTGACCGCCCGAGCCGTTGCCAAGCTCGGGGCCGAGCCTGATGAGGTCGCCGGCGAGGTGGCGATCCTGGAGCTCATCGCCTCCGGCGAGGTCCGCCTCGTGGTGAACACCCCGACGCCCCGCTCCGGCGCCGTTCGGGACGCTGCGGAGATCCGGCTTGCAGCGACCGCCGAGGGGATCCTGTGCCTCACCGCGATCGAGACCGCGGTCGCCGCCGCGGAGGCGCTCGATCCCGCGATCGCCGCTCGGCTCGCCGACGTCCGCTCGCTCGCCGAATGGGTTCCAAATCCGGGCCGGCCACGACCGGCGGCGGATCCCGAGGCGAACGACGCCGGTCTGCCGAGCCCGCCGCCCGCCCCCGTCGAGGCGGCCGGCGCCAGAGGATGACGGCACCCGACCGCCGGTTCGACCTCGTCATCTTCGACTGCGACGGCGTCCTCGTCGACAGCGAGCGGCTCTCGATCCGCCTCGACGCGGTCCTCCTCGATCGACTCGGTTGGCCGATGTCGGAGTCCGAGATCGTCGAACGGTTCGTGGGCCGAACCGATCCAGCGATCCGGGCCGAGATCGAGGCGCACCTCGGACGCGACATCGGAGCCGAGTGGGACGCGTTCAGCGACGAGTACGTCCGACTGTTCGCAAGGGAGCTCCGGCCCGTCGATGGGATCGTGGCGGCGCTCGACGACGTGACCTCGGCCGGTTACGCGATGTGCGTCGCCTCGAGTGGCGACCACGCCAAGATTCGCCGCAACCTGGCGACGACGGGCCTCCTCGATCGGTTCAACGGCCGGATCTTCAGTGCCGACGACGTCATCCATGGCAAGCCCGCGCCCGACCTGTTCCTCCACGCCGCGGCGGCGATGGGCGTCGAGCCGGCACGCAGCGCGGTTGTCGAGGACAGCCGCCACGGCGTCGTCGCGGCTCGGGCGGCCGGGATGTGGGTCTTCGGCTATGCCGGCAGCGTCACGCCCGCCTCCGCCCTCGAAGGCCCACTGACGGTCGTATTCCAGGACATGCGCGATCTGGCAACGCTTCTGGCAACGATCCCCTCGGACGCGCGAAGTCGGTCGGAGAAGGCGGAGTAGTGGTCGTCCGCCTTGGTCAGGCCGCACCAGTAACAGGTCCGCGTCGCTGCCACGTGAACGCTCATTTCCTCCCACAAGCCGTCCGCCGGGCGGAGCCCGCGGGACGATCGGATCTCGCCCTTGTTCGATCGTCGGCCTTCGGCCTGAGAAAAGCCTATCCCGGCCCCCGACGTCAGCGACGGCGTGCCATGCCGGAATCTTACGGACGCACGATGATGATCGTCTTCCCTTTGCGTCGCTCGGTCGAGTTGAGAGCGGCAACGGCATCGTCAAGCGACGCGGTGGTGCCGAGGTTCGTCCGGAGTCGTCCGTCCCGCACTCGTTGCACGATCTCACCCATCTGGGCGCGATCTGCCTCGACAACGAAATCAACCGCGCGGCCGTCGGCCGGCCGAGCCTCGACCGGGCCGACGACGGACACCAGCGTTCCGCCGCCCCTGATCAGGGCGGCGGACCGCTTCTGCACATCGCCGCCGATGACATCGAATACCAGATCGACTCCGCCGACATCTTCGAGGGCATCGTTGTCGAGGTCCAGGAATTCCTGTGCGCCGAAGTCGAGCGCCTTTTCACGGTCGGCCGCGCGTCCAGTGCCGATGACGTAGGCGCCGGCCTCGCGTGCGAGTTGCGTCACCATCGTCCCGACCGCGCCGGCCGCGCCATGCGCGAGGACGCTGTGCCCTGCCTGGACACGGCCGTGCTGGAACAGTCCTTGCCACGCCGTCAGGCCTGAGATTGGAAGGGACGCGCCTACCGTGAAGTCGACGTCGCCCGGCAAGGGCGCGAGGTTGCGTGCCTCGATCGCCACGTATTCCGCCAGAGTGCCGTCGCGGTGCCAGTCCGCCAGGCCGAACACCCGCTGTCCCACCGACAGCCCGGTCGTGCCGTAGCCGAGGGCTGTGACCACTCCGGCTAGCTCATGGCCCGGGATCGAGGGTGTTCGATTACGGCCGGCACGATCGGTCCACGTCGAGGACCATTCCAACTCAGTTGGGACGAATCCCGACGCATGAATCTGAACGATGACGTCGTTGATCGCCGCTGACGGCTCACGCCGGTCGGTCAGCGTCAGGCCGGCCGAACCCGCGGCGTGGTCTATAACGACGATCGCTTTCATGGACGTCTCCTCACCGCCGCCGACCATCGCTCGATTATCGGACGGGACCGTCATCGTTGCCGGTGCTCGTGGGGCGCAGCTTCGCGACGCGGCATGGCGTCCGGATCCCGTCGGGATCAATTACTCCTCGGCCCGGTCGAACAGCTCCTCGGCAGCACCGAACAGGAAGCCCTGCGCCTCGTCGGCGCCCAGCTCCTGCAGCACCTCTGCCTGGCTCTCGCGCTCGACGCCCTCCGCGATAACGTCCAGGTCCAGCGCGTCCGCCATCGCGATGATCGCGCCCGCGACGGCGCGAGCTTGGCGGTCACGGTCGACATCGGCGACGAGCGACCGGTCTATCTTCAGGAAGTCAAGCGGCAGTCGCCGAAGGTAGGCGAGGGACGAGTAGCCGGTCCCGAAGTCGTCCAGGCCCACCCGGTACCCCAGGCGCCGGAGCTCGGCGAGGACGCCGGTGGTGTGCTCCCACTCCTCGATCAGGAGGTCCTCGGTGATCTCGAACTGGACGGATCCCCGCTCGGCTCGGGCAGTCACGATCCCGTCGAGGATCCGCGGTAGCCCCGGCGTCGCGAGCTGGCGCGGCGAGAGGTTGACCGAGACGCACCCGCCGCCGACGAACTGGGCCAGCCGCGCCGCCTCACCGGTGACCCACTCTCCGAGCGGCACGATCAATCCGGTTTCTTCGGCGACCGGGATGAAGTCGTGCGGCTGGAGATCGCCGCGCGGGTGATGCCAGCGGAGGAGCGCCTCGGCTCCGGTGGGCGTGCGGTCGGAAAGGCGGACGATCGGCTGGAATGCCACCGACATCGCGCTATCGGCGATGGCCCGCCGCAAGTCCGCTTCGAGCTCCAGTCGAGCGATCACCTCGCGCCGATGGCCGTTCGAGAACGTCTCGACACGGCCGCCGCCCTGCGCCTCGGCCCGGTGCAGGGCCAGGCCCGCGTCCCAGAGCAGCGACTCGACCGTCGTCTTCGCGTCACGGATCGCGAGACCGACGCTCACCGACGCATTCACCTCCTGCGAGCCGACGAACAGCGGGCCGCGCGCCCGCTCGATGACCCGCCAGGCCATCGCGGAAGCGACCGAGGCAAGGGCGGCTGGAAGGACCACTGCGAAGGTCCCGCCTTCGAGCCGACCAACGAGCGCGTCGTCGGGAAGACCCGCCCGGATCCGCCGGCCGACGGCCTCGATGAAGCGCTCGGCTCCGGTCCGGCCGAGGGAATCCTCGGCGATGCTCAGACGATCCATGCCGATGAGGCCGACGGCGACGTCACCGTCGAGCGACAGCAGCCGCTGCAGCTCGGCAACGATCTTCGTCCGGTTCGGCAAGCCAGTCAGCGGGTCCTGGAAGGCCATCACCGCGAGGGCGAGGTTCTCGGCCTGGCTCTCGGTGACGTCGTACATCGACAGGAGGATGCCCCGGACGTCCTCGTCGGCAAGGATGTTGTCGGCGGTGCAGTCCAGGACGCGCCATTCGAAGGAGTCGTTTGCCCGGACGCGGAGTCTGACGTTCCGGCCGCTCGGTCGCCCTGCGCTGACGCTCCGGAGCATCCCCACAAGGCGCGCCCGGTCCCCCGGATGGGTGAGCTCGGCGAACGACCGACCGACGAGCAGGCTCCGCTCCTGGTGGAGCAAGCCGGCCACTGCGGCGTTGACGTACTGGATCTCTCCGGCCTTGGTCAGGAGGACCACCGGGGCGAGGAGTTGATCGGTGACGGCGACGAAGCGGTCACTCGGACCGAGTGGTCGCGCGAGGGTTCTGCGGGGCACGAACGAAGATTCGATTGCGCTGCAGTCATCGGCCATAGGCAGAGCGCCCGTTGACGTAGACGGAGCGTCCGTTAGCCCGGCGGCGCGTTGCCCTCGGCCAATCGCGCGAGCAGGTCCGCCTGGGAATGGACGCCGAACCGCTCGAAGATGGCCGCGAGGTGGTTCCGGACGGTCGACTGCGAGATGTAGAGCTCTTTCGCGACCGTCGGCACACGCTGGCCGGCCGTGACCCGGCGGAGCACCTCCCACTGACGCGGTGTCAGGCTCGCGGCCTCTCCGATGCGCGCGAGTGACAGGCCGGGCGTCCTGTCCGCGCGCATGAGGATTCCGCTCGCCTCGAGCTCCGCGGCGATCCGCCACAGGTGCCCTTCGAGCTCCGCCTCGCGCACCGATGGGAGCGGTTCCATCTGCACGAGCACGACGAGCCATCCGGGAGTACCGGCCAGGGCGGTAGCGATCGCCTCCAGCTCCTCCGTAACGCCCTCGGAGTTCCGGACGGGTGCCGCATACGCGATCGACACGCCGTCGATCCGCGCCGCCCGCCACTCGGACAACGTCACGAGGTCCTCGACCTTCGACGACGGCACGAGCCGGACGCCTATGATGTCGTCGAGGCAGTAGCCGTCGGCGACGTCGGCGTACAGCGACGCCGTCCGGACGATGCCCTGCCCGTCCGTTACGGCGATCGCGACGGCTTTTTGGAAGACGTCCACGCCGGTTGGCCACGGACCGGGCGGAAGGTGCGGATCACCGAACCGGATGAAGGCATGAGGCCGCCCGCCGAGATCGAGTCGCCGCACCCAGGCGCAGATGCGGCTCGGCGCGGTGACTCCGGCGCCGCGGCGGTACGCCCGGTAGAACTCGATCGCCCCCGTCCGCAACGCCTCGAGGGCAGCCGCGACCCCCGGTCGATCACGGGCATCGATGACCTCTTCGGCCTGGCGTCCGACGATGCGATCCACGGGCAATCCGAGCACGTCGCAGACCGCATTCGACACGGCCTCGATCCGCATTTCGGTGAGATCGACGAGGCCGAGCGCGAGGCGGACTCCCGAGATCCCGGCGCGGAGCCGCTCCTCGGCACGATCAGGGTCGGCCGGAGGTCCGAACCGCGGCCGCCCACGGGCGTCCGCCTCCGCGGAGCCGGTCGGTCTCGGTCTGGCGCGAGCCGTGCGTTCGATCGCCATCGGCGCTCCTCCCGCCGCGCTCGACGCTGGCCGAGCGCTCCGAGTCTACGCCGGTCTGGCCCCTGTCGCGGGCGTGAGCGGGTCGGGTGCCCGGTCCGGCCGTAAACCTTTCCGTTGCAATGCTCCTTGGCCTTCAGTTCCCGGGGTTCGATCGCGCGTTCGTTTGGGCACCCGAAGATTCGACTTCGAGCTTTTCGATGATGGTCAGCTTGATCTCAGAAGCTGAATCACGGCCGCGGCGGCCGCAGCCGGAGCCTGGACCACGAGGGCCTGACCCAGCGACCAGAGCGTGAGCGTCGTCAGGCAGACCATGATCACCGCGAGCGGCACCTCGCGCTGCCGATGGCTCCGCTCGCCCCGGGCGGCGCCCGACTCGCGCGCGGACACGACGTGTCCCGCCCAGGCGCCGAGCATGTGCCCGCCGACGACGGCCGCCAGCTGGATCGTCCAGACGAAGCCCGGCGGCAGGAACCCGGACGTCGGCTGGTAGAACGCCCAGCCGAAGTTGCCGATGTCCCAGCCCTGCTGGAGCGGGTCGGCGACGGCCACGATGATCCGCTGACCGTCGATCAGCAGATACGTGAAGTAGTGGGCCACGAGGTAGCCGGCCGCGATCGGCAACAGGCCGGCGGCGGTCGCCGACAGGCCGACCAGGCGGGACACCAGGAATGCCGCCAGGACGATGAGCCCGAGAAACCCGGCCAGCTGGAGGGTCTTGAGCGGGACGCCCGGCGCCCCGAACACCTCGAACCAGGGCTGCGTCTGGGACAACCCGTCGAACAGGATCGATGCCGTCCCCGCGGCGACCAGGATGAGGTGCTCGATCCGCCAGCCGGGCAGGAGCAGCCCGGAGGCGAAGGAGCGCCTGGCGATCCTGCCGTCGCGCGGATCGCCGACGAGAGCGGTCGGGGCGAGGCGCCCGATCAGGCCGAACCAGACGCTGAACGTCTCGCCGTTCGCCCGCCACGCGTCGCGGCCGAACTGGGCCATCATCGCCAGCGTGAACGCGGTGTAGCCGACCAGGACGATGAAGAGCGATCGCGGGCCGCCGCCGTTTCCGACGAGCTCCAGCCAGACGAAGAACAGCAGCCCGACCACCGCCGGCCATCGACCGAGGCCGCGGGGATAGTCCGCGATCGCCCAGCCGCTCAATCCCAGCCTGCGGGCGGCCGCCGCGCCGAGTCCGTGGAGCGTCGTGAACGGATCGAGCCAGTGCCAGACCGGACCGACGAACGCCGACAGCATCGCTACCCCGACCCAGCCATAGACCCACAGGAACAGGGTTGTCACCTCGCCCGTGCCGGTTCCGCCGGCGATTCCCTGGGCGACGATCCAGATCCAGCCGACGAGGCCGATCGCCCCGAGGAGGAACCGCAGGGCCGCCGGCGGCACCCGCCCGACGGTCGTGACGGGCGGTTCGGCCCGGACGTCGGCGATCAGGAGGAACGCGAACGACAGGCCGACCGCGAACGCCGCTCCGGCGAGGTAGACGACGAGCGGCAACCGGCTCTGGTAGGTATTCGAAAGCGCGTGGGCGAGGACCGGTGATGGTCCTGCGACGAGCAGTCCGCCGACGAGCGCCGCGAGCGCGACGCCCCCGCGGTGGAAACGAGGAGCGCGCATCTCAGCGCGTGCCGGCGCGGCCGCGGAGGAGCCACAACCCGAGCCCGGCGAGGACGACGAGCGCGACGATGATCGGGATCACGGCGTCGTTCGTGGACGTGGTGGGCGTCGTGGGCGCCGGGGAGGCGGCGACAGACGGGCCGGCCGAAGGAGCGACGGACGCGGCCGCCGAGGGAGCCACGGATTCGGCCGCCGACGGCGAGGCCGTCGTCGTGCTTGGCGCGACCGACGCCGCGGCCGCCACCGTGAACGTCGTCGTCCCCCGGTCAGACTCCTTGTCCTCGCTGGAGAAGGTCGTCCAGCGAATCTGATAGGTGCCCGCTGGCAGGGGTTCCGGGAGCGGGAGGTACATCTCCCTGCCATTCGTCACGATGCCGCCCTGAACTACGAGTTTGCCCGCTGCGTCGACGAGGACGATCGAGCTCTTCGTCGGATCCAGGTTCTGGGTGAACGTCATGTCGATCTCCTCGGGCGGGCCCTGGATCGTCGACTTGTCGGCCGGTGTGACCGTCGCGAGCTCGGCATGGCCGAGTGCGATGCTCGCAACGGTGAACAGCGCAGCGGCCAGGCCCGCGACGACGGCGAAGCCGGTGCGGCGGGTCCGGGACGCTCGTAGGGAGACATTGACGGTGGCGTCGCTGCGCGACGCGGGAATGGACATCAGGCGTTCCTCCGTGGTGCCCATCGATGGGCACGGGTCCGGTGGCGTAAACCGCACGCCGGGCATGAGTCAGACGCGGAGAAGCCGTGGCGGCGCCCGACCGGCATCGAGCCGGTCGGTCATCCATTGGCGCGGTGCAAGCGCGCCGACCGTCCGCCAGCGCCCGGCTACGACCCGCGCGAGGACGGGCCGGCGAGCCCGGTCGTTCGGCGCGGCGATTCGTGCCCGCAGGACCGCGACCCGCCATCTGACGAGCGCCCCCAGGACGGACAGCCCGAGCGTGAGCAGGGCCAGCATCGGGACGGCGATCCCGGAGTCCGAGATCAGCGGGTCGAGCCCGAGGAGGCGCCCGTGGGCAACGAGGGACTCGAGGTTCTCCTGAGCGAGGAACAGGATCGTCACGAGGGGAAAGAGGCGGCCCCAGATCGATCGGATCTCCGGTGCAACCGGGACGATACCCGCCGCGCCATCGCGACCGGACGCCCGAGCGCGATCCTCGAGGTGGGCCAGGCCACCCAGGGTCTGGATCAGGAGCAGGAAGCCGACCCCCAGGACGACAAGGCTCGCCGGGACCCACCAGCCGTCGTGGCCGCCGGCGGCCATTGCCCGGGCGAACCGATCGCCGGTACCGAACTGGGCCACGTAGATCGCCGTGTGGGCCGACAGGAGTGCGACGAGCGCCAGCACGCCGAGGCGGAGCCTGTCCGCTCGCCGAGCCCGCGTGGGCACCGTTGTCGTCACCATCCGCGCGCATCGTACGACCAAGCGCCGCCGACACACGGAACGGCGGCTGGGACGCTACGTGAGTGCCGTCCCGACCGCCGTCGGAGGGGGAGCGCGCGATGGTTCAGGTAGCCGGCGCGAGGCGGTCCTGACCCTCGCCGCAGGGATCGTCGCCGGCGGATGTGGCGCTGAGCGATCGCGATGCCTGTCCGGTCGGCCGTGCCGTGCCGGCGATCGCCTCTCCGAGGGCGACAAGCCGGCGCCCGATCCGCACCCGCCGCGACGGGAGATCAGCGATGCGGTCGGTCGGGTCCGCGACCGTGGCTGCGTGCCCGCGGAGATGGTCCCGCTCGCGTTCCGCGTGAAGGGCCGCGGCCTCGCGCCGGAGGTCGGCGATCCGAGCGGCCACGAGGGCCTCCTGGATGCTTGTCTGGAAGTTCGTCATGTAGGACATCGTCGTCGCTCCCTGTTTCCTTGCTGTTTTCGTCTGTCTAGTGTTCGATGATCATCTAACTCGTCGCCCGAAGAATGGGCCGCGGTCTCGGCCGCGGACTGTGGTTCCCGCGAGGGGGACGTCCTAGCTCACGAGGAATCCCTTGATCTCGGCCGACGCGTCGTCCAGCCGATTCCGCCGAAGCGTGTAGTACATGACGCTGCCCGACTCGGTGATCGTCACGAGCCCCGCGGCGCGGAGCAGCACCATGTGGTGCTTGATCGTCGGCTTCGAGAGGTCCAGCTGCTGGGCGATCTCCGTGAGGTACAGGTCCCGCGAGGCGAGCAGCTTGAGGATCCGCAGCCGCGTCTCGTCGCCCAGCGCGCGATGGAGCCGGACGAGCGACAGGGGCGGGGTGAGGGCGTCGGACGGTCCGAGCGCGCTGTCGGCGACGGGGTATCCGAAGAAGCGCCACTCGCGGGCCGACATCAGGAAGTTGTACGGCCGCGAGAAATAGGACGGGCCGAGGATCACTCGGGAGATCCCCGGCTCGGGCAAGTATCGGAGTCCGCCGGTCGTCGTCTCGATCAGATCGGCCGGGGTGAGGCGCTCCCGGTCGGCGGCGCGGTCGTCGTAGTCGCGCTCGAGAATGGCGCCGACCCGGGACTCGATCAGGGCGAAGGGCTCCTGCCAGGCCCGCAGGACCGCGAGGATCCGGTCCTTGGCGAGGACCGGGTCCCGCAGCAGATCGATCCGTCCATTGCGATTCCGATCCGGGAGCTTCTCGCCGAGGGCGGGCAGGGCCGTCGCGTCGCCGCCGATCGCCCGCCGGATCAGATCGGCCAGCTCGGCGTCGTGGCCGTCCTCGGCGAACAGCGCGCCGACGAGATCGGTCGGGGTGGTCGACTCGACGAGGGCGAGAACATCCGCCGCGGTGCGCACATCGGGCTGATCGACGAGCAGGACGCCCGCGTGGATCGCGAGCTCGCTCTCGAACAGCGATTCGATCGCCTCCTGGACGTCGGCCGGCAGGGACTTCCGGGTGTCGGTCAGCCACGCCCGGTCGGCCGCGGGCAGGTCGTCGGTCGAGCCGGCATCACCGGAGAGCGAGAAGATGAAGTCGTACGCGGTCCGGACGTCCCAGTCGATGCGATAGGTCGCACCCGTTCGGGTGAGGTCGCGGACGATCGGGCGCTGCGGCGTGTCCGTCGGTCGGCCCATCGGTCGCCTCGTCGCCGGTCGTGCTGCCATCGGTACGTCCTTGCTCCTAACTCGTGTTAGATGGAAATCTAACGTGCGCTGGATCGGCCTGTCAAGAGGCGACGTCTCTCCGACGGATACAATGCGGACTCCCCGCGCGAGGAGCCGCTCCGCCCGATGCCCACCCAGCCGACCGTGTCGTTCTCCGACGAGGTACTTGCCAACGGGCTGCGTCTGATCATCGCGGTCGATCGGCTTGCCCCCGTCGTGGCGGTGAACCTCTGGTACAACGTCGGGTCCAAGCACGAGGTTCCGGGGAAGACGGGCTTCGCCCACCTCTTCGAGCACGTCATGTTCCAGGGCTCGCGGAACGTCGCCAAGGCCGAGCACATGGCGCTCGTCCAGGGCGCCGGCGGGACGATGAACGGGAGCACCTGGCTCGACCGGACGAACTACTACGAGACGCTGCCGTCGCACCAGGCCGAGCTCGCCCTATGGCTCGAGGCGGATCGGATGGGGACCCTCCTCGACGCGCTCAACCAGGAGAACCTCGACAACCAGCGCGAGGTCGTGAAGAACGAGAAGCGCTGGTCGTACGACAACCGGCCGTACGGCTCGTGGTACGAGAAGATCCAGGGCCACCTCTACCCGCCGGACCACCCGTACCACCACACGACGATCGGATCCATGGAGGACCTCGATGCGGCGTCGATCGAGGACGTCAGCGCGTTCTTCCGGACGTACTACGCGCCGAACAACGCCGTCTTGTCCGTCGTCGGTGACGTCGAGCCCGCGGAGATCCGACGCTGGACCGAGCGGTACTTCGGCGGCATCCCGCCCAACCCGGACATCCCGAAACTCGGCGATCTGTCGCTGCCGGCCGTGCTCGGGGCTGAGGTCCGCGAGACCGTCCACGATCGGGTTCCGCTGCCCCGGGTCTATGTCGGCTTTCGCGCTCCGGCCTTCGGCGACGAGCGGCTCGACGCCCTCGACATCGCCGCGCAGGTGCTCGCCGGCGGCAAGGGATCGCGCCTCCACCGTCGTCTCGTCCGCGACGAGCGGATCGCCCAGGACGTCGCGCTCGTCGCCCTCGGCTTCGTCGGCGGGGCGTCGATCTGCGTCGGCTGGGCGACCCTCCGGCCGGGTGTTCCCGTCGAGCGGGTGGAGGCCGCACTCCACGAGGAGCTCGAGGTTCTCGCCCGCGAGCCGATCAGCAACGACGAGCTGGCCCGGGCCCGGGCCCTGATCGAGACGGAGGAGCTCAGCGGCCTGTCGCGGGTCGAGGAGCGGGCCGATCGCCTCTCGATGTACGCGACCCTGTTCGACGATCCGGACCTGATCAACCGGATGCTGCCGCGCTACCTGTCGATCACCGCGGACCAGATCCAGCAGGTCGCTGCTGCCACCTTCCGGGCCGACAATCGGGTCGTCCTGACCTACCTGCCCGAGCTGCCGACGGCCGAGACCGAGGCGATCGACGCCGACACGGAGGGCGAGCCGTCGGACGCGGCGGGCGAGGACGCCAGCGACGACGAGGAGGTCGCCGCGTGAGCGGCTCGCCTGCGCTGCGGATCGTGGCGGAGCGGCCGACGCCCGGCACGCCGCGACCGTACGACTTTCCCGACGTCGAGCGGACGCGTCTCGCGAACGGTCTCTCCCTGGCCGTCATTCACCTGCCAGGCCGGCCCCTCGTCTCCGCGACCCTCGTCCTCCGCAACGGCGCGGCCGATGAGCCCGACGGCGAAGGCGGAGCCACGGTCCTCGCCGCCCGCGCGCTGACCGAGGGCACCGCCCGCTACGACGCGATCGCCCTGGTCGAGGCGAGCGAGCGGCTCGGAGCCTCCATTCACGCCGAGGCCGGCTGGGACGCGATGTCGATCGGTGTCGATGTCCCGGCGGCCCGTCTCGAAGCCGCGCTCGAGCTCCTGGCGGAGGTCGCCCTCCACCCGACGTTTCCGGAGGCGGAGGTCGACCGGCTCCGGGACGAACGGCTGAACGACCTGTTGCAAGCCGAGGCCGACCCTCGCCGGCGAGCCGACGAGGTGTTCGCCGCGACGATCTACAGCGGCGGCTCGCCGTACCGCCGGCCGTCCGGCGGCCTGAAGCCGACGGTCGAGCGTCTCGATGCCGCGCGGCTTCGGGCGGCCTACCAGCGCGGGCTCGACCCCGCACGGGCGATGCTCATCGTGGGTGGCGACCTCAGCGGGATCGATGTCGGCGCGATCGCCGCGCGGCTGCTCGGCGGCTGGGGTGCGGCGTATGGCGCCGGTCCGACCGGCTCGATCGTCGCCGAGAGCGCGGTTCGGGAGCGGTTCGTCCGGGTCGTTCATCGACCGGGCTCGGTCCAGACCGAGATCCGGATCGGTCATGTCGGCCTGCCCCGCCGGATCGCCGACTTCCATGCGCTGTCGGTCATGGGCGCGATCCTCGGCGGATTGTTCAACTCGCGGCTGAACACCAAGCTCCGCGAGGAGAAGGGCTACACCTACGGGGCGGGTGCCGGGTTCGATCTTCGCCGCGCGGCCGGGCCGTTCGCCGCCCGGGCGGCCGTGAACACCGACGTCACGATTCCGGCGATCGTCGACATGCTCGCCGAGCTCGACCGGATCCGCTCAGCGCCGGTCGAGGCGTCGGAGCTGAGGGCGGCGCGGGACTTTCTCATCGGCGTGTTCCCGCTCCGATTCGAGACGCCCGGACCCGTCGTCGGTGCGCTGGCCGGCCTGGCGGTCCACGATCTGCCGGACGACGAGCTGGCCCGCTACCGGCCGGCCATCGAGGCGGTCACGATCGAGGCCGTCCTCGCAGCGGCGGGCCACATCCGGACGGCCCAGGCGGCGATCGTCCTCGTCGGCGACGCCGACGCGTTCGGCTCCGAGCTCGAGTCGGCCGGGCTCGGGCCGGTCGTGATCGAGCGCGACCGCGGGGTGCAGGACGATGGCCGGGCGACCGGCGTCCAGGGCGACCTCGAGCCGCTCGACGAGGGTCCGGCGGGCCCGACGGATGGCGCAGAGGCCGGCGACACCGCGAGCTCCGACGCTGCCCTGACCACCGACTGACCCGTCGCGCCCGCTCGCCCACGGTGCGCCGCGACCCGGGCATCGAGCAGAGCCTCACGGCCGTTGAAACCAATCTCGTCAGGTTTGTCTCAGGGAGTCAGGTGGCCGGCGACAATGCCGGTCCGATGTCTCGGGAGATCGACCGGACCATGGATGCCAAGAATCGTCTCTGGCGCAGCCTCGCGACCTCCGCTGTTGCCTTGTTCCTCGTCACCGGCGCCGTGCTCGGCGCCAACGCGATCGGCCGTTCGCCAACCAATGGGGGCAACGCCGCCCTGACGACGAGCGACGAGTCCGCTGAGCCGTCCGAGTCGGCGGAGCCGAGCGACGCCCCCGAGCCGAGCGACGCCCCCGAGTCCGCGGAGCCGAGCGACGCCCCCGAGCCGACCGAGACCGCCGAGCCCAAGGACACCGCCGAGCCGAGCGAGACCCCCGACGCTGACGACAATCAGGATGGCGACGCCCAGGGCGAGAACGAGCAGGGTGATCACGAGACCGCCGAGCCGACCGAGACGGCCGAGCCGAAGGACACGCCCGAGCCGACCGACCGCTCGAACCACGATGGCGATTCGTCAGGGGGCGATTCCGGCGGCCATTCAGGCGGCGATTCCGGTGGCGACTCCGGTGGCGATGGTGGCGGCGACTGAACGAACCAAGCCTGCAGCGCGGCAATCCTGAACTGTGGACCATGGACCCGTACCGTCAGGACCGTCCATGGTCCACACGTTCTTCGGGGGTTTCGTCACGCCGGTCTCGTCCGATCCACCGCCTCTCCAGCGTGCCGAGCAGCCGGCGGCCATCGATGAGCGCGCGGCCGTCGATGCCGTCCTGGCCGGTGATCGGGACGCGTTCCGGATCCTCGTCGACCGGGAGTCTGCCTCGATCATCCGCGCCTGCCATCGGATCCTCGGTGATCTGCACGAGGCCGAAGATGCGGCCCAGGAAGCCTTCGTGACAGCGTTCCGCAGCCTCGCCAGCTGGCGGGCCGACGGCCCGTTCGGCGCGTGGCTGACCCGGATTGCCGTGCGGATCGCTCTTCGCCGCGCCCAGAAGCGCCGTGATGTGACGTGGATCGATCCGACCGATCCCGATCGTCCCCTTGACCTGCCCGGTGGTCTCGACCCGGCGTCGAGCTCGCTCCGGGCCGAGCGCGCAGCCGACGTCCGGGCCGCGGTCGCTCGTCTCGACGAGCCGTATCGCGAGACCGTCGCCCTGCGCTTCTTCGGCGAGCTGAGCCTCGACGAGATCGCGACCCAGACCGGCCGCCCACTTGGAACGGTCAAGACCCATCTTCATCGCGGGCTGATCCGCCTCCGTGGCGCCGTCGAGGGGAGTGCCCGATGAGCCGTGAGCTGCCGATGCACCCGCATGACGAAGGCCGGATGGCAGCGGCCATGACTCGTGAGCTCGAGGCGATGACGACGACGACGATTCAGCCGAGAGAGGGGTTCGCCAATCGGGTGATGCAGGCGATCGCTGGCGAGCCGCTCCCGCAGCCCGTGCGAGCCTTCGGGCTGGCCCTGACCGGCGGCCACCTCCGGGCTGCAGCGTCCGCCCTCGGCGACGCGTGGCGGACGATCTCGAGCCGCCCGGCGCCTCTGGTCATCCGCGCCCAGGCATTGGCCCTCGTCCTCGTGGTGCTCGTCGCGTCGCTGGCTCTGGCGGGCGGCGCCACCGTCGGGGCGTTCGGCCTCCTCGGCACGACCAATCCGCGGCCCGAGTCGGGACCGCCGTCGATCCTGCCGAGCGCAAGCCCGTCGCCCTCCCCGTCGATCGCGCCGGAGAACACCCCGAGCGCATCGCCGGAGGAATCGTCGACCGCGAAGCCGAGCGACACGCCCGGGGCCACGAAGACACCCGAATCGCACGAAACGAATGCGCCGACCACGCGGCCCCGAACGGCAACACCGACCGGCACCGACGATCACGGCGGCGGGTCGGGCTCGGGCTCGGGCGAAGGCGGAGACCAGACTCCAAGTCCGACCGCGACCGACGACCATTCGGGCGGCGGCGACTGATCCCTCAACCCAGCGCATTGGCTCGTGTTGGCGCGAACCGCTACTCGACCAGGACGGCGCCGGATTCCCTGTAGGTTGGAAGAGCGGTCTCGGTACTCAATGTCGACCCCGACCCAGGGCAAACGCACACGAAACAACCCCGGCGGATGCCGGGGTCGAGTTGGGTTCAAGCGCGGCGGGAAACGGTGTTGTTTTGCCCGGCAACACGTCGTCGAGCGAGGTCAGGCCTTTCGGAGAGTTGCCTCTCCGAGCCGCGGAAGCCGCGACAGTGTGGCCGCCCTGGACGTGTTCGCGGTCAGGATCCTGACCACTGCTACCGCGGCGACCAACGCGATCAGCGGCGTGATCTGCCTCGGCAGCCCGAATGCGTATGCCGTCATGTCATACGCAACCCACACGCCGAGGAACCACAGGGAGCCCATCGCCAAAAGCTTCATATGCCAAGAATGGCGGTCGTGACAGAGGCTTGCTACGGCCAAGAAGTACTGCCGATCATGAACCGAGTTGTGCGCCACGATCACATCGACTATCGCGGGAGCCAGGTGGTGACGACACGCACCTCCTGTTTGTAGTGGGCTGTGATGGTCGTAGGCGCGCTGCAAGCTTCACTGTAAGGTGAGCGAGCGAAGATCAGCCGAACGTCCGGGGTCATACCAGTACTTCTCGTACGAGTCCAAGGTCAACGCCTGTTCGCGTCGAGGCGAATCGGCCGTGGGCTCGGTTTACTGGATGGGGAATCCATGGCCCTGCTGCCGCAGCATCGGAAGCGCCGCCACGGTCAATCTCTGGTTGAGTTTGCCATCGTCTTTCCCGTGTTCATGCTCGTCATCGGCGGCATCGTTCAATTCGGGATCATCTTCTGGGGCCAGAACACGCTGAATCAGATCGTCCGTGACGCGGGCAGGTATGCCGTTACGGAGCGGGACTGCTCAGTTGCCAGCCAGAACGATGTTCTGGCGAAGATCGACAGCGTCTCGAGCACCTCATCGTTCGCGGGCACAATCACCGGGAAGACGGTGGTCATGCCGACGACGACGGCTCCGGACCCTGTCAGCGATCCGTGCCCCGCAACAACGAACGCAAAGCAGGTCTGGCTCCGGATCACCGTTCAAGCCCACGTGCCGGTCTTCTTTCCTGCCCTGCCTGGCAACGGCGACATCAGTTCGACGGCGGTATTCAGGATGGAACCGGTGACGGCACCATGATGAGACGAATGGACCGAGCGAAGACCGGCGGACAGGTCCTGCCGCTGTTTGTCCTGATGCTGCTGATGATGTTCGCGATGGCGGCCTTGGCCATCGATGTGAGCGGAGCGTATTCGTCACGACAGGCGTACCGGACCGCGGCAGATGCCGCTTCGCTGGCCGGCGCCCAGGACTTGCAGGTGGCGAATTCACGGGCAGTGACGCCAGCTCAGTACAACAAGGCGCGGCAAGACGCCCAGACCTCCATCGAGGGCCAGTTCGGCAGCTCTGCCACCTGTAGTGTCCCTGTCGGGAATCGGTCATCGTGTACGTTCGCCACTCAGCCGTACTTGATTGACATCATCACGCCGGTGACACCCGGCGGTTGCGCGAGCTGCGATCCCAACCGGTCCGTGCAGGTCAACGTCGCCAACCCGGCGTTCTCACTGTCGTTCGCCCACGCGCTTGGATTCGCGAATTGGCGCATCGCGGTCACCTCGGTGGCCGGTCTTCAGTTCACCCACTCATACGCGATCGTGACGCTGCGACCTCCGTTCAGCCCGGCAATCCCCGGCGTACGCGACATCGCGGTCAACGGCGGGACGCGCGTCATCGTGACGACCGGCGACGTCGGCACGAACGCGAACATGGTGTACTCGGGCGTCAACAGCATCTTGAGTGTGGACAGTGGCTACTTCACGTACTACTTCGACCCGTTCAACCCGCCCCTTTGGAGCCCGACGCCGGTCGGTTCGAAGATCTTCGGGTTGATCGCCGATCCGGGATATCCCGTGCCATCGAGGTCCGGTGGCCCCGTCGGAAGCATCGACACGACCGGCTGTGCGCCTATCGCCGCGTCTGTGCTGGCCAACCCCCAATACGCCCCGTCGGTCCCAGTGGCGGCGGGAGCGCCTGACATGACGAAGATCACGTGCTATCTCCCTGGTATCTACGCCGCAGAGGTGAAGGTCAACAACGGCGAATTAGGACTCTTCGAGCCAGGGTTGTACTTCTTCGATGGGGGACTGAACGCCCAAGGTAGTGTCATCGGTGGGTACCAGCCGAGCAGTACGGGCGTCGCGTTTGTCTTTCCCGAAACGCAGAACACGATGCTCAAGAACCGCACAAGTGGCGGAGGCGGTGCCTTGACGCAGCTCGTCGCGTTAAACGCCGGGGATCGATACCTAAACCCGGGAGGGCGTGAGGCAACCGCGGCCTTTGACTACAGCGGCGGCCTGGTCCAGACCAACACCTCTCCCGCGAAGCTCATGACGATCATCGTTCCGCCTGATCCAAACTGTCCCGTGGTGTACCCGGCGCCGGCATCCTGCACGAACACTGAAGAGAACCGAAACTCCGCGATCGACCTGTCGGGCGGCAGCGGGGTGTACCTCGCCGGCGTTCAATACGCCCCGAGCGACAACGTGACCGTTGCCGGAAACACCGTCACAGGCGGATACGTCGGGCAGGTCTGGTCGTGGACGCTCGTCTACACAGGCGGATCGTTTATCAACCAAGAGGGCGATGCGATCCAAGGTCCCGGTACCCTTCGACTGGATGCCGCCTGCACGGCTCCGGGGACGCCGTGCATCCCTTGAGCCGGTTCGCCACTGGGCGGGGGGACCGCGTCTGAACCTCGCCGGCTGCGCTGCTACGCTCAGCGCGTGATCGTCGTGGTCGGCAGTCCCATCGCGCAGCCGACCGTGCACGGAATCCGGGCCGGTGGCCTGAGCGCCGATGTCGCTCGCGCCATCGCAGCGGCCGGAGCGTCGGTGCAGATCGTTGGTCGGGTCGGCGAGGACCCGACCGGCGACGTCGTCCTTCTCGCGCTCGCGGCGAACGACGTCGGCCACGTGGCTGTGCTGCGGGAGCCGGCCCGGCCGACCCCGATCGCTGACCCGCCCACGATTCCGCCGGTCGGTCCCGACGAGTCCGCAGATCCCGATGGGGCGGCTCTCGGGGCGGCCGTCCTTGACGACGATGACGTCACGGATCGCGTCGGCGGGGCCGAGGACGACGCCGATCCCGGGATGCCGCTCGGCGGTCTGTCGGTCGACGCCGACGACCTCGAACTCGCCCTCCGCTACGTCCCGGACTACCGCGTCCTCGTCGTCGCTGCCGACCTCGATCCCGAGGCGATCGAATCGGTCGCCGCCGCGGTCGCCTGGTCGGGTGCCCACCTCGTCGTCCTTCTGGCCGACGGGTCGGCGACGCCGGCGATCCCCGACGAGGCCACGGTGTTCCTGCGGCCAGTAACGGACCCCGACGGAGCGTTCGCGGCGATGGTGGCGGGCTATGCCGTCGCGCTCGACCGGGGCGACGAGCCGGGCGACGCATTCGCTGCCGCGCAGCGATCCGGAGGCTGGCTGGCCGTCGCCGACTGACGAGACCCGTTCACGAGCCCACGACCTCATCGAACAGGCCGGGCTGCCGGTCAGCGGGTGCCGCGGCGCGGCCGGCACTGGTCAGGGCCTCGAACAGCTCGGGCCCGTCGTTGCGGACGTTGTTGACGAGCGGACTGACCGGCCAGATCCGGAGCTCGATCTCGTCATTCGGCTCGAACAGCCCATGGAACTCCGCGGGATCGTGCCGCTGGGGATCCAGCCAGCGCGACCACGCCATGTCCGGGACGATGACCGGCATCCGGTCATGGAGCCCGGCCATCTGATCGTTCGGCCCGGCCGTGATGATCGTGAACGTCCGGACAACCCGATCCGCCTCCGGATCACGCCACCCCGACCAGAGTCCCGCGAGCGCGAGCGGCCGCCCATCGCCGCGGGCGATCGCGAACGGCTGGCGACGCGTTCCCTCTCGATGCCACTCGTAGAAGCCGTCGACCGGCACAAGACAGCGCTTCCGCCGGAATGCGTCGCGAAACGCCGGGCTCGACGAGAGCGACTCGGCCCGCGCGTTGAACATCCGCGAGCCGACCTTGGCAGCCTCCGCCCAATGCGGGATCAGGCCCCAGCGATAGGCGGTGATCGCCCGCCGGTCCCCGCGCTGGACGACGACCATGGCCTCGTCCGTTGGGGCCACATTGAACCGCGGACCGGGGTCCTCGGCCAGCGGCTCCGCCGCGAAGATCTCGGCCAGCTCCGACGCCGGGCGTTGCTGGCTGAACCGTCCGCACATCGCGGCAAGTCTAGTGGCCGGTCCTGTATCGTCCGCCGCGATGGATCAGCCACCCGACTCGACCCCGGCCAACTCAACCCCGGCCGACTCAACCCCGGCCGAGTCCACCCCGGCCGTCGACCGGCACGTGTCGGGTCCGCTCGATCGTCAGGCCGCGGGCCGGTTGCTCGACCAGGCGGCCGCCCTCATCGAGAACGGTGAATATCCGGAGGCGCTTGCCACGTACCAGCGGGTCGTCGGGTTCGACGACCCGGAAGTGACGGCCGCCGCGCTGCTCGGGATGGCCCAGGCGCGCTACCGGATGGACGACGAGGATGCCGCTGTTCGGACCTGGGAGGCGATCCTCGAGCTGCCCGAGACGAGCTCGGCCTACCACGCCTGGCGAAACGTCGCGGCGGCGCGGGTCCGCGAGGGCGACCTGAACGGCGCGATCGGTGCCTACCGAGAGGCGGATCGGCGGGCGCCGGCCGAGGACAAGCCGGAGATCGCCAACCGGCTCGGCTGGCTGGCGAAGGAGACGGGCAACGTCCGCGCCTCGCGCCGCTACTTCGCCCGCGGGCGCGGCAGCTTCCTGCCCTATGCGACCTACGCGATCATCGGGATCACGGTCGCCGTGTCGCTGGCGGCGATGGCGGCGACCGACGGCGACAAGATCACCACCGCCCTCGAGCTCGACAAGCGCGCCGTCGTGGCCGGCGAGATCTGGCGGCTCTGGACGGTGACGCTGGTCCACGACCCGACGAACCTGCTGCATCTGCTCTTCAACATGTACGCGCTGTACCTTGCCGGGCCCATCGTCGAACGGCTGTACGGCTCGACGCTGACCGCGATCTTCTACCTGGTCTGCGCCCTCGGCGGCTCCCTCGGCAGCTTCGCGTTCGGCAGCGATGTGCCGTCGGTCGGGGCATCGGGCGCGATCTTCGGTCTGTTCGGGATCATCCTCATCGCGACCCGGACCCACCATCCGGCGCTCGATCGAACCTCGCGAAACTTCGTCGCCCAGCTCGGCTCGATCCTGATGATCAACATCGTCTTCGGCATCGTCGCCTCGGGCTATATCGACAACTTTGCCCATGCCGGCGGGTTCGTGACGGGCGCCCTGCTCGGGCTCGCCTTCGTGCCCGGCCGGGTCGCGACGATCCGCTCGATGTGGCAGCCGGGCGCGAGCGGCGAGCTCGCGAGTGGCTTCATCGGCAGCGCCTTCGGGCGGACCGCCGCCATCATCACGCTTGTCGGGCTGATGGCCATCGCGACGGCCATCGGGGTCGGCCGCTGGGGCTGAGCCGATCAAACGCCGGCGGGGGTGACGGCGCGGGGCCACTCCGGAGGCTGGACCGGCAGGACGACGCTCACGCGGGCGCCATGCGGGCTCAGGTTCTCGGCGATCGCGATCCCACCGTGGGCGCTGGCGAGCTCGCGGACGATCGACAGGCCGAGCCCGCTGCCCCGTCCCGTCCGTGACGGGTCGCCGCGGTAGAAGCGCTCGAAGGCCTGGGTCGTCCCGCCGGGTGCGAAGCCCGGACCGTCGTCGATGACCGAGAATGCGACGGCCGGTCCGTTGACGCCGGCGACGGCCTCCACGCGTCGTGCTTCGAGCCGGATCGTCCCGCCCGGTTCGACGACGGCCAGCGCGTTGTCGACGAGGTTGCCGAGGATCCGGTCGAGCGCGACGCGGTCGGCCGCGAGCGATGGGTCGGATCCCTCGTCGTCGTCGGCCTCGACGCCGCGTCCCGTCGTGGGCGCCGTCTCCAGCGTCACCCGCGCCGCGTCCGCCGCGGCCGCAAACCGTTCGACGGTGGCCGCGAGCACCGCCGTTGCATCGATCGGCTCGAGTCGAAGGGCGTCCGCCCCGGTCCGCAGGCGGTCGATCGCCCCGAGTTCGCCGACGAGCCGTTCGAGGCGGCCGGCTTCCTCTGCGATCGCCGCAGCGGCCCGCTCAGCCGCCGGGCCGATGGCCGTCCCGTCCCCCAATGCGGCTGCATAGCCGGCAATCACCGTGAGCGGCGTCCGGAGATCGTGGCGCAGGTCGGCGAGAAGCTCGCTTTCGCGAGCGCGCGTGCGCGCCAGCTCGTCGGCGAGCACGTTGACCCGGGCGGTCGCGTCGCGGACCTCGATCGGGCCGACGATCGGAAGTGGCGCGGTGAGCGGCGCGCCGGGGTCGACCAGCTCGCTCGTCCGGCCTGCGAGGCGGGCGAGCGGCCGCCCAATCGAGCGCGACAGTACGATCGCCAGGGGCGCGCCGACCGCGAGCGTGACGAGGATGACGATCGGAAGGGTCCGGCCGAGGTCGCGCGCGGCGTCGGCCCCGGACCGGTCGATGGTCGAGAGCAGGACCGCCCTGGCCGCCGGGGCGTTCGGACCGCGCAGGACGAGGGCGGCGTAATCGTGGATCTCGCCGTCGGCGAAGCGGGTCGATCCGGTCAGCGTTTCGCCGATCTTGGTCGTCGCGGGGATCGGGATCGGGCTTGCCGGCGCAGGATCGGCGGGCCCGACGTCGACGACCGAGCCGTCGGCGGCGAGGAGGTGGACCGTGACGGTCGCGCTGCTCACGTCGGTCCGGATCTGGGCGATGACCTGGCGGACCTCGCCATCGGCGACGGCGCTCCGGACACGCACGGCGAAGGTCTGGGCGACGTCGGCCAGGCGGCTCGACGTCGCCTCGGCATGGAGCGAGCGGAGGGCCACGAAGAGCGTCGCCCCGATCGCGAGCCACAGGACCACCGCCAACAGGGCGAACGCGCCGACGATCCGGCTGGTGAGGCTGCGCGGCATTATCCCGACCCCGTCAGGCCGGGTCGGCGGAGGAGGGCGACCGAGTCGGGCGGCCGGGAACGGGCTCGCGACCGGGCGGAACCAGCCGGTAGCCGACGCCCCTGAGGGTCTCGATGGACGGGCCGTCGGCTCCGAGCTTGCGGCGGACCTCGCCGACGTGGACGTCGACGGTTCGCGTCTCGCCGGGGAAGTCGGTGCCCCAGACATCCTCGAGCAGGGCGTCCCGAGTCAGCACGACGCCGGGATCCCGGGCCAGCGCCGCCAGCAGGTCGAACTCGCGAGCGCGGAGGCCGAGGTCGCGACCCGCGACGGTCGCCTCGCGCCGGCGCGGGTCGATCCGGAGCGCTCCGACTTCGATCGGCCGGCCGCCACGGGCGGTCCCGTCGGTCCGCCGCAGGATCGCCTTCACCCGGGCCACCAGTGCGCGCGGGTTGAACGGCTTTGTCACGTAGTCGTCGGCGCCGAGCTCCAGCCCGACGATCGCATCGACGTCGTCGTCACGCGCGGTGAGCATGAGGACCGGCGTGTCGCCGCGTCGCCGGATCTCGCGGCAGACCTCGAACCCGTCGAGCTTCGGCAGCATGACGTCGAGGATCACGAGATCAGGTTCGTGCCGGGCGTGACGATCGAGGGCATCCACGCCGTCGTGGGCGGCCACGACCGCAAAGCCCTCCTTCTCGAGATAGAGCCGGACGAGATCGACGATATGGCGCTCGTCGTCGACGACGAGGATCGTCTTCATCCGAGTGCCGGCGGGGTGGTCACGGAGCGGCTGTGCATCGCGGCGCAGAATACGCTTCGAGCGACGGCGGCCTCGTGAGAAATGTCAGAGGACGGTAAGGCGGCTCGCGGTCAGCTGCCTGACCAACGCTCCTTGAACACCGTTTCAGTGCGCGGCAGACGCGCCGTACCGGGCGGCGACTTCGGCTGGCGCGCGGCGTCGGTCGGGACGCCGAGCTGGACGATCGTCCGGGCCATCCGATCTGCGGGGAGGCCGAGGAGCGTGGCGACGGCCGGCCTGACGTCGCTGCGGATCCAGCTGATGCCGGCGCCGATGTCGAGGATTCTCGCACCGACCAGGATCCGCTCCGCGACGCGACCGTCGTCGTAGGCGTCGTGGACCGCCCGGGCAGGATCGGACGGAAGGACGATGGCGATCGCCGCGGTGGCCGTCGCGAGGCCGCGGGTCTGCGGCAGGCCGGCTGTGTGGATGGCACGGAGCGTCGACGGTTCCGTGATGACGATGAACCGCCACGGCTGCGTATTGCGGCTGCTCCCCGTCCAGCGCGCGACGTCGGCGAGGGCGTCGAGCACGGCAGGACCGAGCGGCGTTGGCTCGAATTCGCGGACCTGGCGGGTCCGGCGAAGCGGACGGAGAAGCTCGGTCGGCTCGTTGCTCATGGAATCCTCGATCGGGCTGATGCCATCATCCGCCGAGCGCGCGGACCAGGTCCTGCGACGCCGCCCGCAATCGTGCGGCCTGGTCGCTCCCGAGCTCCTTGGTGACATCCGCGACTCGGCGGTCCAGCTTGCGGGCCGCGTCGAGTGCGGCGGCGCGATCGCCTGCTTCCAGGGCCATCCGGACGTCGGCCGCTCGCGCCTCGAGATCGTTGGCCTCCTTGCCCTTGAGGCCATCCGGACCGCCCCGGGCGGCGCTGATCGCGGCGTCCATCGCGTCCAGGCTGGCAAGTGCCGGATCCTGGCTCGGCGACGATGTGGGGACAGACGGCGAAGGCGCGATCGACGGCGACAGCGACAGCGACGGAGCGGTCGAACGTGCCGTCGACGGCGTCGCGGCCAGGCTGGCGGGTCCTGGCGAGCCGGAATTCATCAGGCCGACGAGCGCCACCGTGACCACGAGGACCAGGGCCGCGGCGACGGTCGCTCGTCCGAGCCACGCGGTGGCGCGAGCCCGCTCCGCTCGCGTCGTCCCCGGCCGGGGCGGGGGAGCGGCGGCCGCGGCGTCAAGGGGGATCGAGGCGGTCGCGCCGACAGGGATCGCCAGCGCCGTCGTCGCGTCGTCGACGGGGGCCGGGTCGCCGCCTGCCGGACGCCCGACGGCGACGAGCGGCGAGACGTCGAGCGAGGCGTGGAGCTGCGAGGCGACAACCGGCGGGATCGCCGCGTTCGCGGCGGTCGCCCGGCGTGCCGGGCCGCCGTCGCGCGTCCAGCGTCCGAGCGCCGACACCAACCCCGACGCGAACGCGAGGGCGTCCGGTCGATCCTCCGGTCGGACCGCGAGCGCCGACCCGACGACCTCGTCAAACGCCGGGCCGAGGTCGGGTGCCACGGCCGACACGGGCCGCGCGGCCGACGTCGAGGCGCTGACGAGGTCGGCCATCGACGATGTCGGACGCGGCCGATCACCAGTTAGCCCGACGAATGCAACGACGCCGAGGCCGTAGACGTCGGCCGCCGCGGTCGCTCGCTCTCCGGCCAGGATCTCGGGCGCGAGATACGCCATCGTACCGACGGTCGTGCCGGGCGTCGTGAGATCGCTCGGGCCCCGACTGTCGTTCGACTGGGCGAGTCCGAAGTCGGCCAGCTTCACCCGATCGTCGCCGAACAGGATGTTCTGCGGCTTGATGTCGCGATGGACGATGCCCCGGCGATGGAGGTCGGCCAGGCCGTCGGCGACGGGAACGAGGATCGGCACCAGGTCGTCCGGTGCCATCCGCCGGCCGTCGGCGAGGCGATCGGCGAGCGACCCGCCGCGACAGAGCTCCATGACGAAGAACGGCTCGCGGCCGGTCGACGGGTCGCCCGCGTCGACGTCGAACACCGCCACGACACCCGCGTGCGCGGATGCGGCGAGGGAGCGCGCCTCGCGCTCGAACCGGGCCGCGGTCGACGGGTCGTCGGCGAGGTTCGGCAGCAGGCTCTTGAGCGCGACGTCGCGCTCGAGCCGCTCGTCGCGCGCTCGATGGACGGTCGCCATGCCGCCGGACCCGATGCGCTCGAAGATCCGGTATCGGCCCATCAGGAGCTCACCCGGGTTGGGCATCTCGGCGAGCCTACCCGATGCGCTACGATCGAGCGCCCGCCTCGGAGACTCGATGTTCTCGACCCTGCTCGGCATGCTTCCCGTCGATCCGGACGGCTCCGCCGCGGCCGGCGATGAGGCGGCGGAACAGCTCGACGACGTTTCCGCTCTCGCCGCCACGGGGCTCGATCTGATCAGTGACGGATCGGCGCCCGCGGATGGGAATCAGCCGGTCGAGGCCACGGTCGCCCGATGGCAGGCGGCCGCGGCGGCGAGCGCCGTTCCGGCCAAGGCCGTCTTGCTCGGTCCGTTCTCGAGTGCCCGCGCGACGGGTGGAGACCCACTCGAGGCCGCCGACCGGCTCCGTGCGACGGTCGTGGCGCTCGCCGCGGCCGGCTGCCCGCTCGTCGAGATCGCTGAGCCCGATGCGCTGGCGATCGCCACCGACACGGCCGCGGCAACCGCCTTTGCCGCTGCCCATCGGCGGCTCGTCGATGGAACCGAGGGGATCCACGCCTCGCTTGCCCTGACCGGCGGCAACCACGACGGCACGCCGCCGGCCGTCCTCTTCGACCTCGCGTATGCAAGCTATGCGTTCGACCTCATCGCCGGTCCGGACAACTGGCGCCTCGTCGTCCAGGCGCCGGGCGACCGCGGAATCGTGTGCGGCGCCCTCGACCTGGCGCCGGGTGCCGACGAGACACGCGAGCTTCTCGTCTGGGCCGCCCATTACGCGGCGTCGACGAGTGGTCGCGGCCTCGCCCGGGTTGGCCTGGCCAACGCACCGGCGGCTCCCGGTGGCCCGCCTCTTGCCAGATCCGACGTCCTTCGCAAGCTGGCAGTGGTGGCCGAGGCGAGCCGGATCGCGGCCGTCGAATCGGGCGAGGAGATGGCCAGCCTGCTCGACCCGCGTGCAATCGATATCCGCTCGGCGGCAGTTGGGCGGTTCGCGCCGCACCGTCGACGCGGCCGGGCCCGATGACCAGCGACGAAGCGCTGCCCCGGAAAACGGCGGGCGCGATTCCGGAACCCCTTCGGCCGCGCCGTTCCGTCGTCTGGAACCTGACCTGGCGAGCGATCTATCGGACCATGCGCGTGCTCGATCCGCTCGTCCGCTCGTGGGTCGCCAACGACCTGCCGGGCCTCAACGGTGTCGTCGAGATGCGGTTCGTCGGCCGGCGGACCGGCCGGTCGCGACGGATCCTGATCACGCTGCTCAGCGTCGGAAAGAGTTGGTACGTCGGGCACCCGAACGGCGAGGCGTCGTGGGTCCGGAACTCCGAGGCGTCCGGCTGGGTCGACATCGAGCCGCCCGGTCGGCATGGGCCACGGTTCACGGTCCATCGGCTGGCCGACGGCCCCGAGCGCGATGCGGTGATCCGCGCGACCGCCCGCCAGCAGCCATTTCCGGCGAACCTGGTCTATCGGGCCAGCCAGCGCCACGTCGCGGCCGTCGGCGTCTACCAGCGCCTCGAGCCGGTTCCGGCGGTCGGCGCGGCGACCGGCAGGCCCGGCGCGGCGACGGGCACCCGCGCGGGAGGGTCATGAGCACGAGCCGGTTCTGGCACGGATTCGCCGACATGCACACCGTCGCCGACACGAAGGTCGTCATCCGATCGGGCGAGGGCGTCTGGCTCGAGGACACCGCCGGCAACCGCTATCTCGATGCGACCGCCGCGGTGTGGTACTGCAACGTCGGCTACGGTCGCCGCGAGATCGCCGACGCCGTCGCCGGAGCAGCTCGTCCGCTTGCCGCTCGACGGCGCGCCGGGTGTCGGCGAGGTCCGGACGGTCGGGCTGACCGCCGCGGTCGCGTTCTCGGCGGAGCTGCTGGCGGCCGATCCCGGCCTGCCTGAGCGCGCCGTCGTGGCGGCCCTCCGGCACGGTGTTGCGACGCGCGTCCTTCGCGGTCACGCCCTCCAGATCTCGCCACCGTTCGTGATCACCGAGACCGAGATCACGACGATGGTCGACGGCCTCGGGGCGGAGCTCGACGAGGTGGCCGGCTAGCGGCCTCGGAGCCGCGACGCCGCATGCCGGTAGTCGCGATACGGCGATGGCGTTCGACGACCGGAGAAGCGCGGTCGCCACAACCAGGACCGTCGATGGCTCAGGGGGTCGATGAGCGCCAAGGATGGCGGTGGCGGCGTCGTCGAAGGGTCGTCGATCCATCGAGCGAGCGTCTCGGCGCCACCGGGTAGGTCGTTCCGAACGAGATCGGCATTGGCGGTGATTCGGGCATCGGTCTCGAGGGTGGCAAGGGCGAGCAGCACCGGAACCACCCGTCGCGGCCGCCAGCCGAGCGAGCGCGCGACGTCTCGGCTCGAGCGGACGTACCAGCCGACGGTCCGGAGAACTCGCCCGAAGTCGTCGATCTCGGTCTTGACCTCGATCACGAGAAGCGCGCCATCCGATGCTCGGTACGCGAGCACGTCGATCCACCCGCGGAACCGACCCTCGCCGATCTCAACTTCCGTTCGAACCTCCCAGCCGCGCTGTTTGAGTTGTCGCACCACATATCCGCTGCACCGAGCGTGGATCAGGTCGTGCTGCTCTCGGCGACCTGCCAATCCGATCGGATTCGCATCGACGGTCAGTCGGATACCGAGCAGATCCAGCGCCGCAGTCGCCAATCGGATGTCCAGGTGGAGTTGCGTACCCGCCTCGAGACGTTGGACTGCGGCCTGATTCGTGCCGAGCCGGCCAGCGAATTCGCGCTCGGTCCATCCGAACGCTTGGCGCGTTGACTTGACGGACGAGCCGATGCGCGACCCAAGGCTCTCGCTCGTTGAACCTCGGACATCACGGGCTGGCACTCAGTACAACTAACAGGCGGGCATTCACTGTGACTTATCGGGCACTCGGCGATTACGAAGCGGATCCCCGCCGACTCACGCGATGAGTCAGATCGACAGGCTCCGTGATGAGGTCAATCGTGAAACCGACGCGAATGAGCGTGCAACCGGACGTCGTGACTCAACCATCGAGTCAGGGCTTGGGGCACGGGGGCCCGCGCCGCGCGCAACCCGCTTGCAGCCGATCCGCCACCGGTTCACCATTGAGCTAATCCCGGCCGCACCCGACGGGGCACCCTGCACCCCGTCGGCCTGACCGCCGATCTCGGTATCGCGGAAGGAGGCTCCAGACGTGGTCGAGCACATCGCGCTCGTCGTCAATGGACAGCCACGGGAGGGAGATGTCGAGCCGAGACGGATGCTCGTGCAGTTCCTGCGCGAGGACCTCGAGCTGACCGGGACCCATGTCGGCTGCGATACGAGCCAGTGCGGCGCGTGCACCGTGACGATCGACGGCAAGGCCGTCAAGAGCTGCACGATGCTCGCGGTCCAGGCGGACGGAGCCAACGTCAAGACGATCGAGGGGATGCAGGCCGCGGACGGGTCGCTGCACGCCCTCCAGGAGGGGTTCTGGGCGAAGCACGGCCTTCAGTGCGGCTTCTGCACGCCCGGAATGATCATGGCCGCGTCCGATCTCCTCGCCCGCAACACCGACCCGACGGACGAGGAGATCCGCCACGCGATCGAGGGCAACATCTGCCGATGCACCGGCTACCACAACATCGTCGCCGCGATCCGGGAAGCCGCTTCCACGATGCGTGCCGGGGCCACCGCCCCGACCACCGTCACCGCCTGAGCCCGAGAGGAGAGCAGCGATGGCTACCGGCGTCCAGGACGTCCTCGGCTCACCCGTCAAGCGGGTCGAGGACCCGCGCTTCATCACCGGCAAGGGCCGCTATCTCGACGACATCAAGCTGACCGGGATGGTCCATCTCGCCATCCTCCGGAGCCCCTACGCCCACGCCAACATCCGCTCGGTCGATGCGTCGAAGGCGAAGGCGATGCCGGGCGTCCTCGCGGTGATCGTCGGCGCCGACATCCCGTGGAACCCGCTGCCGATGGCCTGGCCGGCCGGCGGCTCGACGGTCAAGAACAACGTCAGCACTCCCCGGATCCTCGCGACGGACTCCGTCAAGTGGACCGGCGAGGGCGTGGCCGCCGTCGTCGCCGAGACACCCGAGCAGGCGATCGACGCCCTCGAGGCGATCGACGTCGACTACGAGCCGCTCGCCGCCGTCGTCGACGCCGAGAAGGCGACCCAGCCCGGCGCTGTCCAGCTCCACGACAACGCCCCGAACAACGTCGTCTTCGATTGGACGGTCGGCGACAAGGCCGGCACCGAGAAGGCGATCGCCGAGGCCGAGGTCGTCGTCAGGCAGCGACTCGTCAACCACCGCCTGATCCCGAACCCGATGGAGGTCCGCGGCGACATCGGGCTCTACAACCCAGGAACCGACGAATACACCGTCTGGATGTCCAGCCAGACGCCGCACATCCAGCGACTCCTGCTGGCGGCGTTCGTGACCGGGATCCCCGAACACAAGATTCGCTGCATCAGCCCGGACGTGGGCGGCGCATTCGGCACGAAGATCTTCTGCTACGCCGACATGGCCCTCGTGATGTGGGCCAGCAAGCTGGTCGGCGGCCGGCCGGTCAAGTGGGTCGAGAGCCGGCGCGAGAGCTATGGCTCGACGATCCACGGCCGCGACCACATCACCTACGTCGAGATCGCCGGCAAGCGCGACGGCGAGGTCACGGGCGTCAAGGTCAAGACCTTTGCCAACCTCGGGGGCCGCCTGTCGACGATCGGCCCGGGCGTCCCGACCACGCTCTACGGCCGCGTCCTGTCGGGCTGCTACAAGATCCCGAACGTCTACGCCGAAGTCACCGGCGTCTACACGAATACCACCTTCGTGGACGCGTACCGTGGCGCCGGCCGGCCCGAAGCGACCTACGTGATCGAGCGGGCGATGGACCTGTTCGCCAACGAGATCGGGATGGACCGGGCCGCCGTCCGCCGGAAGAACTTCATTCCGCCCGATGCCTTCCCGTACGACAACCCGTCCGGCCTCGGGATCGCCGTCAACGGCGAGAAGATCTACGTCGACTCCGGCAACTACGAGCCGGCCCTCAACAAGGCCCTGATCGCCGCCGGGTACGACGACCTCGCCAAGCTCAAGGCCGAGGCGAAGACGCGCGGCAAGCTCCTCGGGATGGGCCTCTCGACGTACATCGAGGTCTGCGGCGTCGCGCCGTCGAAATGGATCGGTGCCGTCGGCGAGGGCTGGGGCGCCGCGATGTGGGAGTCGTCCAACATCAAGGTCCACCTGACCGGCAAGGTCATCGTGACGATGGGCACCCAGCCCCAGGGCCAAGGCCACGAGACGACCTACAGCCAGATCATCGCCCACGAGCTCGGAATCCCGATGGACGACATCATCGTCCAGCACTCCGACACCCAAGGCACACCGTTCGGCTATGGCTCGTACGGCAGCCGGACGGCGTCGGTCGGGAGCACCGCCGCAATCAAGGCCGCCGACAAGATCAAGGACAAGGCCCGGCGCTACGCCGCGCACATGCTCGAGGCATCACCGGATGACATCGAGGTCATCGGCGCCGAATACCGGGTGAAGGGCTCGCCCGAGAAGAAGAAGACGCTCCAGGAGATCGCCTTCGCGCTCGACCTGGGGTTCAGCCTGCCGGGGGACATGGAGCCGTATCTCGACGAGACCGCCTACTACGACACGCCGAACTGCACCTGGCCGTTCGGGACGCACATCGCGATCGTCGAGATCGACGAGGAGACCGGCGAGACCGAGCTCACGCGCTACATCGCGGTCGACGACGTCGGCAAAAAGATCAACCCGATGATCGTCGACGGCCAGCTTCACGGCGGCATCGCCCAGGGGATCGGCCAGGCGCTCTGGGAGACCGCGGTCTACGGCGACGACGGCCAGCTCCTGTCCGGCTCGATGATGGATTACGCGCTGCCGCGCGCCTCGTGGCTGCCGAACTTCGAGCTCGACGAGACGATCACCCCGTCGCCGGTCAACCCGCTCGGCGTCAAGGGCGTCGGCGAGGCTGGGGCCATCGCGTCGACCGCTGCCGTCGCGAACGCCGTCAACGATGCGCTCGGGCCGCTCGGCATCCGCCATACCGACATGCCGTTCACCGCCCAGACCGTGTGGCGGGCGATCCAGTCCGCGAAGGGAGCCCGGGCATGATCCCCAACACGTTCGACTACCAGCGGGCGAGCTCGCTCGACGAGGCGCTCGGCCTCGTCGGGACGCCCGGCTCGAAGGTGATCGCCGGCGGGATGAGCCTGCTGCCGTTGATGAAGCTCCGGCTCGCCAGCCCCGAGCGGCTCGTCGACATCGGCCGGCTGAACGAGCTGCGCGGCGTTCGCCAGCTCCCGGACGGTCGGCTCGCGATCGGGGCCCTGACGACGTACTCGGAGCTGGCGGACTCACCGGCTCGCGAGTACGGGTTGATCCGCGACGCGCTGCCGGACATCGGCGACGTCCAGGTCCGCAACCGGGGAACCGTTGGCGGCTCCGTCGCCCATTGCGATCCGGCGTCGGACCTGCCGGCGGTCCTGCTGGCGCTCGGGGCCGACATCGTCGCCCGATCGAAGCGCGGCGAGAAGGTCTATCCCGTGGACGGGTTCTTCACCGGCGCGTTCACGACGGCCCTCGCCGACGACGAGCTCGTCACCGAGATCCGGCTGATGGGCCCCCGCGACGATGCAGGGTCGGCGTTCGTCTCGCTGTCCCAGCGGGCGTCGGGATACTCGATCGTCGGCGTCGCCGCGGTCGTCATCAAGGAAGGCGGCAGCGCGATCACAAGGGCCGGGATTGCCCTGACCGGGGTTGGCGAGGCGCCGTACCGGGCGAAGGCCGCCGAGGCGGCACTCCTCGGCAACGAAGGCACCGCCGAGTCGATTGCCGAGGCCGCCGCCCACGCGATCGACGGCGTGACCGTCGCCGGCGACATCCACGCCGACTCCGAATATCGAGCGGCGATGGCCGTCATCTACACGAGGCGCGCGATCGAGGCTGCGCTCGTTCGTCTTCACGAGTGACGGGCCGGCGCGACCGCCCCGCGCTCCCCGTCCTGTAACGGGGTGCGACTCGAGCGTCTGACGCCGGGTCGCCGCCCGCCCGCCGAGCTGGCGGGCGCCGTCCTGGCCCGCGACCTCGTCGTCGGCGGCAGTCGCTGGTCGAAGGGCCGGCGTTTGTCGACGGCTGACCTGGCCGCGTGGGCGGCCGACCCGTCCCTCGGCGTCGGCCCGGTGACCGTGATCGTCCTCGAGGCAGGCGACCTGCACGAGGATGACGCCGCGCTGCGGCTGGCGGAGGCGGTCGCAGGGCCCGGGCTGACGCGGCGTGGCCCGTCACAGAGCCGCGTCGACCTGATCGCCGAGCACGATGGGGTCCTCCACGTCCGGGTGACCGAGCTCGAGCGGCTCAATCGGCTCGACCCACTGGAGATATTCACCCGGCTCGACGGTTCGATCGTCGCTGCCGGCGACCTGGTCGCGAGTGTCAAGGTGGCGCCGCACGTGGTCGCGGCATCGGTCGTCGAGGCCGGGGAGCGAGTCGCGGCCGGCGGCACGCCGCTGGTGCGGATTGCTCCGTTCCGCCCGATGCGCGTCGCCGTCGTCGTCAAGGAATCGCTCCGCGCCGCGGATCGCCCGCGGTTCGAAGCCAGCGTCCGGACCAAGGTCGAGAGCCTCGGCTCGGCGATCGTTGCGATCGACTACGTGGCCGACGAGGACGCGCCGGTCGCCGCCGCTCTCGCCCGGCACGCCCAGCCTGGCCGGCATGCCCGGGACCGATCCGCGGGCCGCGCCGACGTGATCCTGACGGCCGGCGGCCGCTCGACGGACCCGTCGGACCCGTTCTTCACCGCGATCGAAGGCCTCGGCGGCCGGGTCGTGCGTCGTGGCGTGCCGGCCCATCCAGGCTCGATGCTCTGGCTCGCCCGCGTCGGTCGGACCGCGATCCTCGGCCTGCCGACTTGCGGGGCCTACTCCAAGGCGACCGCCGCCGACCTGCTGCTGCCACGCCTCCTGACCGGCGAGCCGCCGACCCGAACGACCGTCGCGCACCTCGGTCACGGCGGCGTCCTGACCCGCGAGATGCGGTTCCGGTTCCCGCCGTATGCCCGCGAGCTCGAGGCCCCCGACGGCTGAGGGGGTGTGTGAGTGATCGCCACCGGGGCGCGCGGGCGCCGGCCGCGCGCGGCCCGACAGGTCGCGGTGTAGGATCGCC